>Ga0209410_1000280_pt1 | contig 22936 bp, 21 predicted proteins | sample Mar14436cmmetaG_FD_184135 | JGI IMG/M metagenome (GOLD analysis project Ga0209410, IMG submission 184135) | Marine hydrothermal vent microbial communities from Guaymas Basin, Gulf of California to study Microbial Dark Matter (Phase II) - Marker... ... | reverse complement strand
AGTAACTCTTTCGTACGTGCACCTATTATCGCGATGGTGTGGTTACCTGCAGCCTTCAACGCACGTGTTATCGGATATACGGGTGCGATACCAACACCGCCACCTATGCATACAACCGTACCGTAGTTGGCGATCTCACTGGGTTGACCAAGTGGACCCACCACATCGAGTAATGTATCGCCTACGTTTAGTTCGCCCATCTCGTAGGTGGATTTACCCACCTCCTGGAAAATGATAGTTATTGTACCACGATCGCGATCATAATCCGCCACAGTTAGCGGGATACGTTCGCCCTTTTCGTTATGACGGATAACCACGAACTGACCGGGTTGCACCTTTCGTGCAATGAGGGGTTGATCGATCTCAAACAGCTTAATATTAGGGGCAAGCTCTTCTTTACGGATGATCTGGTTAACCATCTTTCAAGATAAAACCGTTATTATTTATGTTTGGTGGTTTCTCCATCAGCATGGAAAACTCTCATTCCTGTTGCTTCTGCTACCTCACAATGGTAACCTAACATCAATTCCGTGAGTGAGGATTGCATATAACCTCTCTGCTTAACTCTCAAGTATCTTCTCTGCCTCTTCTTTATCCGCATCCATAATGTAAGCAATACCTGATATCTCGGCTGCCTCTTTTGTCAATGCGGCTATGTCATCCCTGGTTATGTACTCCAAGGCAAATTTGCGATTACCTGCCATTATCTGGCGTAACCCCTGAGCAAGCCTCTGCATGTAGGTATAAACTCCTAAAGCACCTGTGGGGATACGTTCAAAATCTTTGCCAAATCTCCTTTTAAGCTCAGGTGCAGTAACGAATATCTCATCTGGGGTGTTGCCAAACCTTTCAATATACACAGGTACCTTGCCTTCCGCTATCCGCTTTCCGATGGTCTTTCCTACCATAGCTGCTGTAAGGGGGGCTCTCGCCATCCCGATGAGCTTGAAATAAGGTGCACCGAGTGCAAGTCCTTTGAATATCTGGTCCTCAAACGCAAACCCACCAGCTATAGCAATATCCGGGATATACTCGCCCTTCTTTGCCAGCTTATCCACATATCGATAGAGTAGAGACCATAGCTCTACACCTGGTACACCCCACTCATTCATCATCCTCCATGGGCTCATACCTGTGCCACCTCCAGCAGCATCTACGGTTAGTAGGTCGATCTTTGCAATAGATGCGTATTTTACTGCTCTTGCCAAATCCTGAGGCCTATATGCGCCGGTCTTCAAAAATACGTACTTTGCACCTGCTCGACGTAGTTCCTCTACTCTTTTAACAAAGCTCTCCTCCTCGATCATACCGACTCGTGAGTGGCGTTCAAACTCTCTGAAGATGCCACGTTCAAAGGCTTTTATAACCTCTGGATCATAAGGATCGGGCAGCACTATATACCCTCTATCCTTTAGCATCTGTGCACGCTTTATATCCTTTATTTTGACCTCGCCACCGATATCCTTTGCACCCTGACCCCATTTCAATTCTACCGCCTCTACACCCAGTTTCTCTATAACATACTCGTGAACTCCTAACCTCGTATCTTCTATGTTTGCCTGAACGATGATGGTACCGTATCCATCTTGTTGCCATTCTTTATAGAGTTTTACCCTCATCTCCATATCTTTGGAATAGACGACCCTTCCATTCTCTATCTTAGCTTCAGGGTCCATCCCACACACATTCTCACCGATGGTAAGCGGTATACCTGCGATTGCTGCACCTATAGCAAGGCCTTCCCAGTTGTTCTTTGCGACAGCTGTTGAGCCCATTGCCGCAATAATTATGGGAAGCTTAACCTTTATCCCTTTATCATGGCCAATCTTTCTTTCAAGATTCACATTGGGGAAGATAGCCTTGTCAGGGTCAGGTTCTATCCCCTTGGCACCCACACAGGTTCCGAGTATTGTAAAATGAGATAGATCAACAGGATACTCCTTTACACCAGCAGCTGTGATTATCCCAAAAGGTTGCGGATATAGTGCTTCTGCACCCCTATAAGCAGATTTACCTACCTCACACATACCTATGCAGCCATCAACACAGGTGGCACAGAGGCCACTGATGGGAACAACAGAATCCTCGGTTCTATTTTTTGTCAGCGTGGCTGCTGACGCGTTTATTTTTGATAAAGACATCTTACCTCCCTTTTTTGGATAGCTTACCGCTGACAGCCCACAGCTTACAGCCGAAAGCTGACAACTTACGGTCTAAAAGATTATCCATACTTTAACTTTTTATATAGCGCACTAAGCATCTTTTTTATTTCTTCATACTTACTGTCTAAGCGCTCATATTTTTCATTTTGAAGATAACCCAGATCCTTTGCCAATAACAATTGGTATCTCAGTTCCTCGCAGGAACCTAACGCAATGTTGATGAACTGACAAAATTCGTTTGGTGAGTTACGAGCTGCCCCTTCTGCAAGATTCATAGGAATAGAATATGCCGCACGACGCATCTGAGATATTAGACCAAAAGTCTCCTCCTTTGGGAATTTTGCAACTGTTTTGTATATTTCTAATGTCAGTTGATGAGCCATTGTAAATACCTTATACCGCTTTATATCTCTCATTCTTTACTGTCTGCTTTTTCTGTTGGCTGTCTGCTGTTTGCTGTGAACTTTCTGGCTTCTCTCTTATGCAGGTTCCACACTCTCCCTTTAATCCCATATAGCATTGATATTCATCGTAATAATCAATACACGTGGGCTGTAATGCATTATAGCATCTGCCACATACAACAGAAGGTGGTTCGGGACCTTCACACCTCAGCTGGCATGCAGGACATATATACATGCAGGCGCCACACCTTCTGCAAACTTCAGAGGTCTTATCAAAAGGTGTAGTTATCTTTAGTTTACCTCCACGGTTTGTAAAACCTATAGCCTTGGCATCCATCTGCTCCTCACATATCCGAACACATAGCCCACAGTAGACACAGTCCTCCCAATCGGGTTTGAACCTTGTTTGTTCGACACCATGTTTTGCTGCCAGATCCTGGATAGTCTTTGATGTGGGACAACTGGCAAGTAGAAGTTCAATTAACACCTTTCTCGCCCGAATGACCCTTTTTGTAGCAGTTCTGACAACAAGCCCTTCCTCAACCGGGTATGTGCAAGCACTAACAAGCTTTGTATTCTTACCCTCACCGATCTCAACCACACATAGCCTGCAACCACCCCATGCACTAAGCCCATCACGGTAACAGAAGGTGGGAATCTCTATCCCTAAGAATCGCGCTGCTTCAAGGATTGTCCAACCCTCGGGGGCTTCAAACTCTATACCGTCAATCCTTATCCTGGGCATACGTTACCTCCTATTTAACAATTGACGTTTCTTTAAGTTTTTCAAGGAATTTCTGTCCGTCTTTGGTCTCAAGGTCGCATCGCAGGCAACGTCTTGCTTCCTTTACCGCTTGTTCTTCTGTTAATCCCTGTTCAACTTCCTTAAAATTGGATTTCCTCTCCTGAGGAGAAAGACAAGGCATTGATGGACGTCTTGCTTCTAATAGCTCCTCTTCAGTAAGCTCAACAGGTTCTATGTACTGTGAAGGTCTTGTTATTTTATACTCCCTTCTTATCTCTTGCCCGGATAAGAATTTGTCAATAGATTCGGCTGCAATTTTACCAGAGGCGACTGCATCCACAACGGTATTGGGGCCAGTTACCAGATCGCCACCAGCAAATACACCTTCCTTTGTTGTAGCGAATGTCTCTGGATCAACGATAAGGGTGCCCCTCTTAGAAACCTCGAGCCCTGACTCTTTTTCAATAAACGATGTGTCTGGACGTTCACCAATAGCAACTATTAGAGTATCGAGCTCCACTGTGAACTCTGACCCATCTATTGGTATGGGTTTTCTCCTGCCGGTTTCATCTACTTCACCAAGCCTCATCCTTATGAATTCACATGCTTTTAATTTTCCATCCTCAGAGATTATTCTCTTGGGTGCGGTTAGAAACTGGATTTTAATCCCCTCTTCAAGAGCGGCTTCTACTTCCTCTTTGAATGCAGGCATTTCAGCGATCGTTCTTCTGTAAAAGATGGTCACAGTTTCGGCCATCCCCGTGCGTAAAACTGCCCGCGCAGCATCTACAGCTGAATTCCCTCCACCTATCACTCCGACCTTTTTACCGATTTTAATCTCTTTACCAAGATTTATGGAAGTCAATACCTCCATACCAGATAGTACACCTTCTGTATCCTCACCCGGTATACCCAACTTTAACGACTTATGTGCACCTGTAGCAATGAATACTGCTCTGTAGCCTTGATTGAACAGGTCATCTATAGTGAAGTCTCTACCGAGTGCACTGTTTGTGCGAATCTCAACACCTGCACTTTTGATGTAATCAATATCAGCTTTTAATATGTCTCTTGGCAACCTGTAAGCTGGTATCCCCACTGCAAGCATACCTCCTATAACAGGAAGTTTCTCAAATATGGTGACTTCATACCCCTTTTGAGCAAGGTAGAACCCGCAGGTTAGCCCAGCAGGTCCAGAGCCTATTATCGCTACTTTAATACCGTTTTTGGGGACAGGTTCTGCTTTAAGCATTAAACCCTTCTTTAATCCATAATCTGTAACAAACCTTTTGAGGCTTCTTATTGCAATGGGTTCACCGCCTTCACCTGCACGACACTTGGTCTCACAGGGATGATGACAAACCCGGGCAAGGGTAGATGCAAGTGGATTATCCTTTTTTATTACCCTTAAGGCGTCTTCGTATCTTCCTTTGGCTATTAAGGCAATATAGACTGGAACCTCTGTACCTATCGGACAGGTATGTTGACACGGAGAGGAGACTATCTCCTTACAGACAGCTGCTCGACATCTCTTCTTTTTTATATGCTCTATATATTCATCCCTGAAGTAACGGAGTGTTGCAAGAACGGGATTTGGTGCTGTTTGACCTAACCCACATAAAGATGTATCCTTTACAACATTGGCCAATTCCTCTAAAGTCTCTAAATCCTCTTCCTTACCCTTACCTTCTGTTATATCTGTAACTATCTCCAGCATCTTCTGGATACCTTTTCGGCAGGGTAGACATTTGCCACATGACTCATCCAAGAGGAAATTCAGGAAGTATTTTGCCACATCAACCATACAGGTACGTTCATCCATCACTATCATACCACCTGAACCCATTATTGAGCCTACCTGTGTGAGTGACTCATAATCCACGGGTAAATCCAAGAGCTCCTCGGGGATACAACCGCCAGATGGGCCACCTGTCTGGACCGCCTTAAACCTTTTTCCATCAGGTATCCCACCACCTATATCAAATATTATCTCCCTTAAAGTTATCCCCATAGGTACCTCAATAAGCCCAGTATTTCGGACCTTTCCAACCAGCGAGAAGATTTTGGTACCCTTGCTCGTTTTTGTTCCTATTTTTGAGAACCACTCTGCACCCTTATCTATTATCTTGGGTACATTTGCCCATGTCTCAACGTTGTTTATGACAGTGGGCTTGCCAAACAAACCTTTTTCAACAGGATATGGAGGCCTTTGCCTCGGAATGCCTCTCTTACCTTCAATAGATGATATAAGTGCGGTCTCTTCACCACAGACGAAGGCACCTGCTCCCCTTGCTATTTTGATATCAAAGCTGAAACCTGACCCCAAAATGTTATCACCAAGTAATCCAGCCTCCCGTGCCTGTTCAATCGCTATTGTGACATGTTTAACTGCAAGCGGATACTCGTTTCGTACGTAAATCCAGCCTTCGTTTGCACCAATCGCATAGGCACCGATTATCATACCCTCAATGATAGAATGGGGATTTCCTTCAAGGAGACTCCTATCCATATAGGCACCGGGGTCACCCTCATCTGCATTACAGATTATGTATTTGATATCACTCTTTTGCTTTCGGGCCAACTCCCATTTCCTTCCTGTGGGGAAACCGGCGCCTCCTCTTCCACGTAGCCCAGAAGCTTTTATCGTCTCGATTATCTCTTCGGGTGACATCTTTAGTGCTTTTGCAAGCGATAGGTAGCCACCTCTTGCAATGTAATCCTCTATGTTTGTTGGATCTATGTATGGGTTATCACCCAAAAGTAGTCGCATCTGTTTCTTATAAAAAGGAATATCTTTTTGATAGACAAAACGTTCACCGGTTACGTCATCTTTGTAGAGCAATCTATCGATTATCTCACCTTTTAGCACAGTTCTTTCGATGATATCTTTTGCATCCTCTGGCTTAAGATGCTGGTAGAAGATCCCTTCAGGGAAGATGATCACATTAGGTTCAGCTTCACAGAAACCGTGACATCCTGTGACCTTAATATCGATCTTGCCATTTGACGCTTCCTTGAAGGCTTCTACAACTTTTGTTGAACCCCTCGCCTGACCACAGGTGCCTGAGGATATGGAGATGAACCTCTTATTAGATTTGGCCTTGAGCTCTGAGCTTAGGGCTATGAGCTCGTTTGGGTTTTCTATTTTCTTCATTATCTCTCCTTTTCTATTCTTTTTATTAATGAAAGAGCTTTTTGAGGCGTCATCCCCCCGTAATATTCACCATCTATCACAACAATCGGCCCTATAGCACAGCATCCAAGGCAATTAACCGTCTCTAAGGAAAATTTGAGGTCTTTGGTCGTTTCCCCTGGTTGTATCCCAAGCTCCCTTGAGATAGCCTCTGCAATTCTTTGGCCACCTCTTACATGGCAGGCGGTTCCAAGACAAACTGTTATGAGGTGCTTTCCCCTGGGCTTTAGACTAAAAGCTTTATAGAAAGTTGCAACCCCGTAGACATCTATAAGCGGGACCTGTAATCTTTGTGCAACCTCTCTGAGTACCTCTTCTGGTAGCCAGTTGAGATGAGATTGAATATCCAGCAGCAAAGGTATCAGGGATTCCTTTCTTGCCCTGTATTTATTAATCAGAGAATCGATCTTCTCTGTATCAATTTGCATAATTCACCTCCATCGATTGATCCAAATTATAGGGGTTATATAATACCGTATTGTTTCCCAGCTGAAGCTTGCTCAACCGCTTCCGAGTGACCTCAAATGAGGTACATTTCTCCATAAGACCTGTGTTATTGAAAATAATAAGGGCCGAATTTCTGTCAACCTTCGTTAACTTAACTTTTGTCGAAAGGCAATTTATTTCAGAAAATTTTGAACTCAATGGCAACAAATTTGATACATTTTATCCTGTGGATGGCAACTTTTTGTACAAATTTTGTATCAGTTGTGTGAGAACTGGCAGGTTTACCAAATTCGTAATCCTTGACATTTATCGAAAGGTACCCAATTTATAAGATGCAACCTAACGAGGTACGTACATCTTTTATACAATTTTTCCGTGACCGCGGTCATGTGGTTGTACCTTCGGCACCTCTTGTACCGAAGAGGGATCCCACACTACTTTTTACGAGTGCGGGTATGGTGCAGTTTAAGCCATATTTTGAGGGTAGGGTCACACCCCCCTATAAGCGTGCTGTCAGTATACAGAAATGTTTACGTGTATCGGATCTTGAACGTGTGGGTGATTCGCCCATACATCATACGTTTTTCGAGATGCCGGGTAACTTCTCGTTTGGTGATTATTTCAAAAAGGAAGCGCTTGCCTGGGCATGGGAGTATGTGACGAAGGTGTTGGGGCTACCGCCTGATAACCTTTATGTGTCGGTATTCAAGGATGACGATGAAGCCTACCGCATATGGCGTGCGATAGGGGTACCTGATAGCAGGATATCAAGGCGTGGAGAGGATGAAAACTTCTGGGGGCCTGCAGGTAAGTCGGGTCCCTGTGGGCCATCCAGCGAAATACTTTGGCTAAACGGTGACGAGGAAGTTGAAATCTGGAATATAGTTTTCAACCAGTATTTTCAACATGAGGATGGCACCCGTGTACCACTTGACCAGAAGGGTATAGACACGGGGTTGGGGTTTGAACGTGTAGTGATGATATTGGAAAATAAGGGGGCAACTTTCGATACCTCGCTATTTACTGGGATAATACAGGCAATAGAGGAGACCGTAGGTAGAGGATATGAGGATGATGTGAAGTCTTTTAGAATAATAGCGGATCATATTCGTGCGTTGGTGTTCGCGGTAACAGAAGGTGTATTCCCGAGCAACGAAGGTAGGGGCTATGTAGTACGTCGACTGATACGACGTGCGGTATGGGCAGGTTATAACTTGGGGGTGAAAGAGCCATTCCTGTATAGATTGATAGGTGCGGTTATAAATAGTTTGAAAGAAGCATATCCTGAGATAACCACGAAACGTGAACAGGTTGGCTTGATCATAAAGTCTGAGGAGGAACGGTTTCTTGCAACCCTGGAGCGTGGTAAAAAGGTGTTCGAGGAAATACTACGTGATACGTTAAGCTCAGAGAAACCTGTAATACCGGGGGATAAGGTGTTCAAACTCTACGATACCTATGGGTTGCCACCGGAGATGACACGTGAACTGGCATCAACCCATGGTGTAGCTGTCGATATGGATGGGTTTGAGCAATACCTTAAGGAACAGAGACAACAAGCCCGCAATAAGGCCAAATTCCTTGCAACCGGTAGCTGGGTATCACTACAGGAAACTGGTAGTGAATTTGTTGGCTACAATTTTAATCGCATAGAAGCCCACATTATAAAGTATCGGCAACTGGATGGTGACAAAGTTGACGTTGTACTCGATAAGACACCATTCTATGCAGAGAGTGGTGGGCAGGTGGGTGACAAAGGTAAGATATACAATGAAGATGTAGAGCTTGAAGTTTATGACACACAGTACGAAGGTGATCTAATCGTCCATCGTTGTAAAATCATACGTGGTAGGTTACCTACCACCAGACCAGTGTTGGCTGAGATAGATACCGCACTACGTAAGGCGATAGCACAACACCATACAGCTACACATCTGTTGCAGGCAGCTTTAAAACGTGTTTTAGGTGACCACGTACGTCAGGAAGGGTCGTTGGTTGCACCTACGCATTTGAGGTTTGACTTTACACATTATAAGGGGTTAACGGACAAGGAAATAGAAAAAGTTGAAACCCTTGTGAACGAGTGGATACAGAGTAACTTGCCGGTTGAGGTGTACCACACAACCTTCAAGCAAGCGGTTGATGATGGTGCTATATATATAGTGGGTGAGGAGTACAGAGATCCCGTACGTGTGGTGAAGATAGGTGATATCTCACGTGAGTTGTGTGGTGGTACACACCTGAATGCAACGGGTGAGATTGGTATGTTCAAGATTTTGAACGAAAGCTCCATACATGCAGGTATACGTAGGATAGAGGCGGTTGCTGGTATGAACGCGTGGCGTACTGTATATGGTTACTGGAAGATAGTGCGTGAACTTACGAATATGCTGAAATCCAAACCGGAGAGTATCGTAACACGGGTGGCTAAACTCGAATCCGCCAAACGTGAGCTCGAACGCCTGGTTGATAAGTTACGTAAGGATAACCTACGGGGTGTTGCCCAGAGTATAGCTGTGGAGAGATGGCGTGACCTCAACATCATACGTCAGAAGGTGGATATCGACGATCGTGATGCTATGCGGTTGCTTGTCGATATACTGCGTGAAACCAAACGTACCGTGGGGGTGATAGTATCGATTATTGACAAGCGACCGTTTTTCTTAACTTTTGTAAGTGACGATTTGACCTCGAAAATAAAGGCGGGTGAGCTGGCAAAAATTATTGGCAAACTTGCAGACGGTGGCGGTGGTGGTAAGAGCCACCTGGGTGAAGCTGGCGGTAAGTCCGCCGATAAAGTAGACGAAATCTTAAGTAGATTTACAGAATTGGTGGAGGAACTATGGAACCAAAAGCCAAATTGTTCGTAGGGTTGATAGGAAAAGATGAGGCTATCCTAAATCAAACCGTGGAGAAGTTGATCGAGATCTGGGGGCCGATCGAACGAAAGACGGAGCTGATACCGTTTGATTTCAGTGATTACTACGAGAAGGAGATGGGTGCACCACTTCATCGACAATGGGTGAGCTTCAAGACATTGATCAATCCCGCGGATCTACCTGAGTTGAAGCTCAAAGCGATAGAGCTTGAACAGCGTATGGCGAAGGAGCCTGGCAAACGTCAGGTAAATATAGATCCGGGTTATGTGACGGAGACACAGCTGGTGCTCGCCAGCACTAAGCGTGCACCACATAGAATATACATGGGTAAGGGGATATTCGTGGAACTGACCATGCTGTACTCAGGGGGTGGGTTCAAACCGTTCCGCTGGACCTACATAGACTATCAGAAGTACGACTTCTTCTTCAACCTCATACGACGTGATCTGCTTGCCCAGATAAGGGATGAAGGTTAACCTGATACCTCGCCTCTCGCGGGGTAGGGGTGACTTCCATATGGCGGTGGATGAACTGCTCTGGCGTAAAGGTGAAGGTATATGGTTACGGTTTTATAGGTTTGACCCCATAGCGATAACGGTGGGGTATAACCAGAAGCTGGATAATATAGATTTGAATAGGATTAAAAATTATGGTATAGATGTGGTGAGACGGCCGACAGGTGGACGTGCGGTGTTTCATTCGGGTGACCTTACATATAGTTTGGTGGTACCACGTTACGATAGGTTTTGGGGTGGCTCACCTATCACAGTGTACCAGAGGATTGGGTCAATGTTTTTACTAACACTTAAGAAGCTGGGGTTGGATGTGAAGTTCGAAAATAGTAGGCATGGAGTAGGTCGACACTTCTCGTGCTTTGCATCAATATCGCAGTATGAGCTAACATTCAAGGGTAGGAAAATACTGGGTAGCGCACAGAGGCGTGGTGATAAAAGTATACTGGCACAGGGGTCGTTGTTGGTCGATCCGCCAGCAGTTGACCCACGTAAGGTGATGGATGATCCGGATTTTCCATGTTGGGCAATAAATACGTTGGCCGAACGTAAGGTGGAGATGGTTGAGATTGTGGAAACCTTTAAGGAAGTGTTGAATGACCATGGATTCTGCATAGAAGAGGTAGAACTACCCGAGGATATAATCGAACAAGCTTATGTATGCGTGAAAGATTATCGTTTAAGTTAAATCATCTCGGTAACGAGGCACGTTACGATCTTTCGGGTAGTATACTTGATTTGAGGTCGGCGAAGACGCCGTTAAGATTTTCGTTCATATATCCAGCGGTCGGTAAGAGTGGTTGTGTGGTCAAGCTGTTTAAGGTTTTACAAACCAACATGTGTGAAAACAACTGTAGGTATTGTGCGATCAGAAAGGACAGGAATATTCCGCGCCTATATTTTAAACCAAAGGAGCTTGCAAGCATATTCATGGAATATTACCGTAGGGGGGAGGTACAGGGGCTATTTCTATCATCAGCAGTGTTTAAGTCACCCGATCGTTCGCAGGAGATGATTATCGAAACATTACGTATATTGAGACGTGAGTTCAACTATAGAGGTTACATACATGCGAAGATATTGCCAGGTGTAAGCTATGAACTGATTGAGGAGACAGCTAAATGGGCTGACCGGTTGTCGATAAATCTGGAGGCACCCAGTGGCGATTACTTGATACGGTTGTCAGAGGATAAAAACTGGTACGAACTTTATAAGAGGTTGAAGCTGGTGAGTGAGGTGACACGAAAATTCAACCTACGTGCAGGCGCAATTACGCAGCTGGTGGTGGGGCCAGCAAACGAAAACGATAGAGATATACTTAGGTTGACGGAACACCTCTATAGGGGGTTGAAGTTGTCGCGAGTTTATTACAGTGGGTTCACACCTATTATTGATACGCCGTTGGAAAATGTGCCACCGGCACCATGGTGGCGAGAGGTACGACTGTACCAAGCGGATATGTTGGTGAAGAAATACGGATTTAGACACGATGAGCTGCCGTTCGATAAGAATGGTAATCTACCGTATGGGGTGGACCCTAAATTGGGATGGGCACTCAAACATCCGGAGCTGTTCCCTGTGGAGATAAACCGTGCACCTTATGAGATGCTGATAAGGGTGCCGGGGATAGGGCGTGTCGGTGCACGCAGGATATTGGAGTACCGTAAAGTACATAGGTTCAGGTATCCGGAAGAGTTACGCACGTTGGGGATAAATGCTAAACGTGCACTCAACTTCATAACAATCGATGGTAAAGCGTACTTTACACCCAGGCTTATAGCTTATTCGTTGTAGATTTGATCAGATAACGGGCTATGTTTCTGGCACCACCGGGGGAGCCCATCACTTCACGACCTTTTTGACCACGTGCGATACGTTCTTCTGGATGGGTCAGTAGAAATTCGATCTCCTTGAGCACACCTATTGGGTATTCACATACACGCATGGCGCCCTGAAGTAGACGCTCCTGTTTGAGTAACCTGCCACGTGTGGTTTGAGGTCCGGTACCTACGAAACTGACGATCGGTTTGCCCATACCAGCAGCTTGCTCGGTGGCAGTACCTGCAAGTGCTACAACAAGTTCCGAATATTTGATGATGTCTGGAAAGTAGTCGTCTAATAACCGTAGCTCGGATTTGTGCTTGGAGACCAACGAGTAAGGGATGGGTGATTTGATGTCCTGCCAGGTCCAACCATTCTTACGAAACAGGTCACGTAATTTATCCTTGTTAAGTGTGGGTGAAAGCGGTACGAGACCTTTGAGGTTGATGAACTTCTGGTTAAGATACGGGAATAGGCGTGAGATCTTTATGAGGTTGTAATGCGCTTCGTCACGACTTCCAGGTAGTAACGCAATGTAAGGACGTGGAAATGGGGGGGAGGCGAAGTGGGGAGTAAGCCCGTCCATCATAGGGTTGCCTACAAATAGAGCGTTTAGACCTTCGCTACGTAATACCCTTGCAGTATAGGCGTCGTGGGTGAAGATTACCTTCGCAATCCGACGTAGTATCTGTTTCTCGATCCTGCCATAACTACGATGATCTTGGTAGTAGGATTTGGCCTGGTTCAATATGTAAAGCGGTTTGTAGCGTTGTGCGAAATAAGTCAAAAGTGAGAGTGGGGTGTCACCAACCACAACAACTGACTTGGCCTTTATCTTCTGTAGTTTGTAGAAGAAAGCAAGCGGATGAAAAATGTACGGTAAGTCCTTCAAAACAGCTGAAACCGAAGTGAGAAAGCCACCCGACGGCGGTACCGTACCCTTTATGACAGGTAAACCAACTCGCTCGTAAGCTTCACCCTTGCTTAAGAGTGAAGCACCTATGATCCTGAGGTCGGGTAACATCTTACGTAACTCACAAGCAATCAACGCAGCCGAACGATCCTCACCATAAGAGTTGCTCACAAACAGAAAATCATACTCCATGATGTCTGATAATGTTTCTTATGTAAACTTGATTTAGTTTGTTGGTTAGCATGGTATTATGGGGTTATGAAGTTGTATAATGGTGAGGTAGCTGGTGGGTTATATCTTGTCATGGGTTAGTTTGGGGTGTTTTGTGTATCTTCTATCTTTATCACGCCCATACGTTGGTACTTTTCGCGTCTCTTTCGTACGAGTTCGTCGGGTGGTAGCTTTTTGAGTTCACGAAATGCATCGAGTACCACCTTTTTGATATTATCGGCTGTCTCCTTGGGGTTACGGTGTGCACCACCGAGTGGTTCCGGTATTATACCGTCTATTACCCCCAACTCAAGCAGATCCTGTGCAGTGATCTTCAATGCAGCTGCTGCTTCGGGTGCCTTAGCTGCATCTCGCCAGAGTATGGCAGCACATCCCTCGGGTGATATAACCGAATAGAATGCATTCTCCAGCATGTACACCCTATCTGCCACCCCTATACCGAGTGCGCCACCGCTACCACCCTCACCTGTAACGACGGCCACTATCGGTGTACGTAATGAAGCCATCTCACGTAGGTTATAAGCTATAGCTTCTGCCTGACCGCGTTCCTCAGCCCCTATGCCAGGGTATGCACCGGGTGTATCGATAAGTGTTAGAACTGGACGGTGAAACTTCTCACCCAATTTCATCACCCTTAACGCTTTACGGTAACCTTCTGGATGCATCATACCGAAGTTACGTACTATTTTATCGCGTGTGGTACGTCCCTTTTCCTGACCCACAAGGATTATCTTCTCACCATCTATTGTTGCAAGTCCAGTTATCACAGCGGGATCGTCACCAAACCTCCTATCACCATGCAATTCTATGAAATCCTCGGTCATCAACTTGATATAATCGAGCGTATATGGACGGTCGGGATGTCTTGCCAGCATCACACGTTGCCATGGTGTGAGTGATGCGTAAATCTCGCGATAAAGGCGTTGCAGTTCAGCCCTTAGGCGGTCGAGCTCCTCCTGTACACCGGCTTCATCCTTTATGAGTTCCAGCTCTTTGATACGATTTTCTATCTTTACGATTGGTTCTTCAAAGTCGAGATACTTTGCCATCTTAACCCCTTGACAACCTCCACCCCACCTTTATCTTATGTAAGCGATTGGGCCCGTAGCTCAGTTGGTAGAGCGGCTGACTCATAATCAGCGGGTCGGAGGTTCGAGTCCTCCCGGGCCCATTTAATCTTCTTTCCATACGAGTATCCTCCCACAGGATTCGCAGGTTAGTATTTCACGGTAACTTTTCAATATCGCTATCTTATATGGAGGTACCTCTGCACCACATGCGGTACATACGTTATCTTTTACGAGTGCCACCCCCTTACCGCCTTTGTTTTTTCGTATCCTTTCGTATCGCTGTAGCAATAGCTCAGGTATGTGAGGTAACAACTGTTTGCGTTTATCTTTGAGTTTATCGAGCTCGTTTTCCCACTCCTTCCGTTTAGCAAGCAGCTGCATCTTCTCTTGCTCCAACATATTCTTAGCGTTGGCGGTTTCGGCCTCAAGCTCCTTAATCTCATGTTCGAGTGCATCCATACGCTCCCATACGAGTTTGAGATCCTCCTCTATTTCGAGTATTTTCGCCTTCTCGACTTCGATCTCATGTGTTAACGTTTGATACTCGATGTTGGTTTTGGCCTCCAAGCGCTGACGTTCGTGCTTCGCAATCCTATCGCGGATCTCGTCGATCTCACGCTCTTTGGAACGTTCAAGCTTCAGCACCTCTTTCAGGTTGGCACGCTTCTCATCGAGCAAACGTTCCTTCTCCTCCACCTTACGTTCCTTCTGTTTGATAACCTCTGGTAATGATTCGATAGAATGTTGGAGCCCCTGTATTGCGTTGTCTATCTCTTGTAAAGCAAGCAGATTAAACAAGTCCTCCTTCATTCGACATAAACGGATGGGCAGAGGAGGATTCGAACCTCCGACCTCCGGCATGTGAGACCGGCGCTCTTACCTGCTGAGCTATCTGCCCATCCACCATCTTTCTGTTATTAAAATTACTGCACCTAAAATTTAGTCAATATCTAACAATTCAAAATAATTTGATTGACAATTTTATCAACCACATATTTTAAACTTGGTCATGGATAATAAAGTTGAACGTCGAATAGAGATTGAGTTACCTTCGGATAAGGCTGAGGGCACCTATTCAAATTTCTTCCTTGTGTCACATTCACCGTCGGAGTTTGTGATCGACTTCAGCCGCTTGCTACCAGGTTTACAGAAAGCCAAGGTTTATGCAAGGATAATACTTACACCACAGCATGCCAAACAGCTATTAGAGGTGCTTAAGGAGAATATCTCCAAGTATGAGAGTAAGTTTGGTGAAATCAAGCTACATCCTAAGGAAAAGCGTATAGGGTTTACCGGAAGCGAGGAGGCACATTGAGGTGGCGTCTTATACGAAATCTTATTAAACTTATGGAGGAACATCAGATACAGGAGATAGAGATACGTGGTGTATTTGGACATGTGAAGCTATCCAAATATACGGGGTTAGCGCATCAGATGCTACCAGCGATACCACCTGAAGCTAAAAAAGAAGAGGAGAAAGAGGCAGCTGAGGAGAAAGAGAAAGAAGAAGACCGCTACGTAGCGATAAAGGCACCGCTTGTGGGTACATTCTATCGTGCGCCGGCACCTGGTGCACCCCCCTTTGTGGAGGTGGGTGATGAAGTAACGCCTAAGACTATTGTCTGTATAATTGAAGCGATGAAGGTGATGAACGAAATAGAGGCTGGTGTATCGGGTAAAATCGTGAAGGTACTGGTCGAGAATGCACAACCTGTTGAGTACGGGCAGGAGCTGTTTCTGGTGGAACCCACCAAATGATCAATAAAGAGAGGTTGCTCAACACATTTCTGGATCTCGTACGTACGGGGAGCGAATCGCTCGACGAGCGTGAGGTGTTGGAGAAAATCAAAACCATACTGGATAACTTGGGTATACCTTACAAAGAAGATAATGCGGGTGAAAAAATTGGTAGCAATGCTAACAACCTCATCGCATATGTGGATGGTGAAGGTGACCCAATCCTACTTAATGCACATGTGGATACGGTCAAACCCGGCAAGGGAGTGGAACCTGTGATCCAGGATAATGTGATCCGCAGCAAGGGTAACACCATACTTGGGGCTGACGATAAGGCTGGTGTAGCAGCTATATTGGAAGTACTACATGTGCTGAAAGAGCAGGCAATACCACATCCACCGCTTAATGTGGTGTTCACGATAGCTGAAGAGATAGGCCTGTATGGGGCGAAGAATCTCGATTATTCATTAATCAATGCTAAGCTCGGTTACGCGGTGGATGGTACGTATCCACTGGTGGTGGGTGCACCATCGCAGAACACCATAACGGTTAAGATAAAGGGTAAGAGTGCACATGCGGGTAGTGCACCTGAAGAAGGTATCAACGCCATCGTCATAGCATCTAAAGCTATAGATTCGTTCAACTGGGGACGTATAGATTTTGAGACCACCGCCAACGTGGGTGTGATAAAAGGTGGCCGCGCTACAAACATAGTGCCGGATGAGGTCGAAGTCCGTATGGAAGTACGTAGCCATAACGAACGTAAGCTCGAATTCTACACCGATAAGATATTGGAGGCGTTCTGGACAGCAGCCAAGGGTAAACAGATAAAAGGTACATGGTGTTACCCTCAGGTTAAAGAGGAGGTACATCGCGCCTATACCGCGTTTTACTGGGATGAAACCACACCCGTTGTGAGACGTGTCATAGAGGCTGGTAAACGGCTGGGTAAGGAGATAACCCCAAAGGTTGGAGGTGGTGGTTCCGATGCCAACATATTCAGTGAACATGGTATACCGACAGTTATGGTAGGTATAGGTGGTAGAAACCTGCACACGACGGACGAGGAGATAACGGTTGATGAACTTGTCGACGGTACGCGGTTGTTGCTCGAGATCGTACGTGGATGACCACTATCTTATTGGTTGTTACGGTTGCTACCACCACATCAACTGAACCCACACAGATAGAGGTGAAATCGCCCATAAAAGCGGTGTTACTTGAGGCATTCATACCTGGAGGGGGAAGCTTTTACCTCCATAACTACAGGAAAGGTGTGCTTATCGGTGGTATAAAGTTAGCGTTGGGAGGTGCTTCACTCTACTATTATCTTGAATATCGTAACCTCAAATCACAGGGCTTATATTACCTTGATGCGGAATCCACGTTTTACGACTGTTTCTGGTGGTTCACACTTGTGTGGCTTTTTTCACTTACAGATGCGTATGTGAGTGCTAACTTCTGGAGGTTTGAAGAACAGACCCATATCGGTATACAGATAAGCTACAGATTCTAACACGATCCACCTACGAAGTGGAACGGCCGCACTTACATGAACATACCGATGATCGCCGCAATAGCAGCCAGTATACCTACGGGTACCTGTACCGCGGTGAGTGTAGCTTCAGCCTTACTGATAGCGGTTTCTGCCTTCGGGATGAGCTTGATCAGATCCAACACCAGGAATATCCCCGCTATGATACCCATGATTGCGGGAAATACGAAGCGTGCACCACCACGGAAGGCAGCCAACCCCGAGAAGAATGCCACTATCCCTATCGGTACACGTAACCCTACAAGCCCTTTGCTGGCATCTTTGAGCGGTTTAACCTTTGCAAAAAGGCCCATCATCAACGTAATACCGGCAAGTAATATGAACCCCATTATACCTCCTGTTTATTTGATACAGATTGCTCTTTCGTTTTCTTTTTCCGTATTGGTGAGGGTATGAACCATCCAATGAGCACCCCCACCACGAGTGTTACAAGTATTATCACAATCGTACGTAGGTGTTGAAACGTTTTAAAATACCACAAGCTCGCCTCGGTATGTACGACTATGTTGCCTACCACGAATATGGCCACCAACACGATCAATATGATCAATCCAATTGTTTTTGCTTTCATTTTCCTCCTAATTGTTAGCCTTATTTATTAAAGGACATGTGCTGCAAGTTGTCTGTGTGCAGCTTGCACATGTGGAGCTTGTCCCTTTAATGTAGCAGCTTGTGAGTAACTGTGTCACATCTGAGCTACCACATTTGGGGCAACGCACTTTATCTCTTTCGTTCATCGAAATGAACAGCTCAAATTTATGGTTACATGCGTTACACTTGAATTCATACGTCGGCATCTCTATAATATATCGGTATAATAAAATTTGGCAACTGCCATCCTATGGTGGATGATATCAGTTTGATCGTTCTCATCTGGACCTCGTTGTGACGAATTTACTACCCCCAAGGTGTAGCAATACGTTAGCTTCGTCTTTCCAGTACTCATCGAATACTGTATCATCAACACAAGCATAAAGGATCTCGCCAATAAATAAGTAGCATTCACCTGCGTCTATCACATCCTTAACCTTACACTCGATATGACCGATACATTCCTTTATGTAGGGTGGATTTACACGGTGTGCGGGTTGTTTGGTGAGGTTGGTGGATTTGAATTTATCCACCTTCCTACCTGAACGTGTACCACAGAGTAGTGTAGCTTTAGCCAACTCCATTGTCGCTACATTTAGTACGAACTCGCCCGTCGATTTGATATTGGCTGCGGTTAGGCTGTCCTTACCCACTGCGATACCTACAAGTGGAGGTTCTTCCGATAGCGGTGTAGCCCATGCGAGTGCCATAACATTAGGTGTACCAGCTTTATCTACTGAGGTGAGCAGGAATGTGAGCTTGGGATGCATCAACCTATAAACTTCTTCATGTACCTCTACTTTCATGATACCTCCAGTTAGAACAACTTATAAATTACCTGCAATACTGGGTCGTCAATTACTGCTATTCCTCACATTACGTAACACCACAAAGGCCAATACCCCGAAGAGCATCGCCAGATAGAATGGCGCCTTTACGTCCACGTGTAGCTTGGCGTACATCCCTACATATGGGCCAGCCGAGCTCACTATACCTGTTATTGTACCGAATAAACCCACCAACCGACCTCGTACGCGGTCACCTACGAGTGAACTCAACATCGCAAAGTATGATATGTGGCAGAACTGTGAAAACATAAACGACAATATGAAGAACGTAAAGTTACCAGTGAACACCCACAAAAGTATAAGTAACGGATGTGTTATGACGCTGGTTGCCAAGATCGATTTTGCACCAAACTTGTCTGTCGCTTTACCGCCGGCTAAGCTGACGATGGCAGAGAGTAGGCCACCGATCGCAAAGTAGAGGTTGATCTTACTTTTGGTGAGGTTGAAGACTTCCCGCTGGTAAAGGGTTAAAAACGGTCCATATATGGTGAACGAGAACACCAAAAATAGACATGTAGCAACTAAGAGGAACCACCTGAGGTTAACCCCAAACGTAACCCGTGTATCTACGTTGAGCCCATCTCTTACAGGTTTTGTCTCTTTAAGCAACACCGTACGTATCACTGCAACAATAAGCGCCATACAGGCGGTTAGAAGTATAAGCCCGGGTATAGTGATACGATACACCATATACGCACCGAGTAGCGGGCCAATTGTGATACCGAGTGCAACGAAACCTTCATATATACCAAACGCTGTACCTTTGTGGGTGGATGACTCTGCGATCATCGATATAAATGATGGGCTCTGTAACGCTGAACATATGTTTGCAGCCATATAGAAGGTGACAACCGGTATCCAATGGTGTGCAGTACCCATCAACCCATAGAATAGTATCATGAAATACGTAGGTACGACGATCATCAGTTTGCGGCCACACTTATCGGATAGGTAACCACCCACAAACTGTGCCAACGTAAAGCTCAAACTGAACAGCGTATAGGATATGCCGATCACCTTGTCGGTGGCACCCAGTTCCTTCAGGTATAGCGGTAGCAGATAATTCCACGAGTAAAGTGTTATAAGCATCAACAACACAGTGATAGATAGTACCTTGACGTTACGTCCCATTTATCAATCTATCAAACTGTATCATTCTATGAGCTCACTGTATAGTACCCAGTATCGGCCTGGCCCCTATGGAAATAGAGTTTGAACACCTCACTTTTACCTCTTCACCGATGAACCTCTCCCCCATCCTCTACGGTTGTTTGATATACAATATGCGGTGTAGTTTGTTGCCAATTTTGGTGTAATAGATGCCAGAGGTTAGGTTGTGACGAGTTATTCGACGGCCGGTTAGATCGAATAATGTATCTGGTAACATGTCGATGTCAGTGATAAGTGATGTGATGTTCACTTTTGGGGTGGATATCTCAGATACATGCAATGGTGGGCTCTTATGTACACATATTTCCCAGTTATCTGTATAACCCTGGTATACCACCCAGATGTGGCTGATTGTATCGATTGCAATATCTGGTGCCATGGCGGGTGAGGCTCCGGGAATGTGGTCGCAGATTACCCAATCCCCGGTGTAGTATGCGATGATGAGCTGCCATCCGTCGCGGTGCGACATCCACACCACGTAGGGGGTAGCTGAGCTATCCAGTGCTATGGCAGGTGTTGCATCACTATAATTATCGTGGGTTATCGGGTACGGGCCAACCCATGTATCACCTACCTTATGGACACAATATATGTCTGTTGTGGTGTCACTAAACACCTGAAATACAACCCATATCCCGTTGTCGTCACAGGTAGCGTCTGGTGATTGTGCGAAGTATGTACCAGATAGCGGGCCTATTGAGTACCATCCATCATCGTAGTAGCTGGCGTATATCTCTGAATTGCCACCATGTTTACGAGTGTAGAAGACCCAGACTCTGTTGGATGAGTCCACCACAGCAACGGGAGCACACTCGTCAGCTGCCGAACTCGTAACTGGTTCAGGAGCTGTCCAGGTAGTGCCGTCGAATACTGTGTGGTAAATGTTGGCATCTACGTCACGACGCGATTCCCAAAACAGATGTAATAAACCATCCCTGTCACGTACGAGCGATGGTCGCATATCGAAGGCGGGGTCATCTGCGATCAACACACCTGCTGTCCAACCTGTATCATCAAACACACTGTAATATAGGTTGTAATAGTATGCATCATGGCGGAAGCTCGCCCATACTGCTACGAGGTTACTGTCACCGGATAAACCTAACGCAGGTGTGTAGTCCCAATATAGCTGACGGCATACAGCGAAAGGACCTATCCATGTGGTACCATCGTGATAACCGAAATAGATGTCGGAACGGCCAAAGTCTTCAGATCTACCCGACTCCCATATCACGAAAATACGACCGTCGCTTGCTAATACTTGAGGGTGGCCATCGGATTCGGGGTGCACGAATATCGTGCTATCGATGCAGCTGTACCAAGTTAACTTGAAAGGTGATGTACCTGCCAGCGGATGTAAAGTGGGGTCACCGATAAGGTTTAACCCATAGAACCAGTCGCGACTCTGTTCACCGTGGAGGTTGAACCATATCTTGAACGCATCACCTATATTGTGGCCTGCACCGATCGCGGAGTAGAAATCGTCAAAATATAGCATCGACCCGGTCTTACTACTACCTACAACCAGTAACCCATAGTTTTGTTGAAATATGTACCAGTTAGCGATACAGTTGGGTTCAATGTAGCGGGTACCGGAACAGCTGAATAGGTTGTAGAAATGTGCATGTGGTTCAAGTACAAATATTTCATAATTGAATACTGTACCTGAGTAGTTATCTGGTGGCACCTTAAAGGTGTGCCCCCATGGTGACGAATGTGCACAGAGGTGGATCCATTCATACCCCATCAGTAAACGTTGACGGTATTCATTTGCTACGGTGAGCGTATCGGCGTTGACTACCTCCACGCTGGGATAGACGTTATCCAACCCACACGTTGACCAGTACGACCAGTCGTCATCCACAAATGCTAACCCGACACCAGGTAGCGATAGATTACCCTCCCTATATGCATGGTTTTTTAAGAAGTAGGTTTTGAGCAACTTAATGGGGTTATCCCATGTGAGGTTGGGGTAGAGTCTACCAACCCAGATCTCGAGCCCCACATCACCGTAGTGTCCATCGTATATGCCATCACCGTCGGTATCTTCCCATGTGCCGTTGAGGTCCATGAAGTAGATATCGATGGGAAACTCCTCTATGCAGCCAAATCCTTGGGTTTCGAACCATGCTACGGGGAGATTGCCGATGAAGATTGCACCCATGAGGTTGTCGAGAGTTGTTAAATATGTACGTAAAGCATCGTGCGTTATACCGGTAACTGTATCCACCTGTACACTATAGCCCTCGTCTACGAGGTCGTTACAGAAGGTGGCCACCTCTGAAGATATGTATGGGTACAGTTCACCCTCTACTATGATATCTATGAGGCTATCGGTTTTGATGGTTGCTAAAACAGTGTGTGGTACGATATCTTTTTGGGATTCTGGTTGCTGTTTTAACCATTCCGAGTAGCTGGTAGGCTGCCGACCATAGGGGTCGACCCATTTCAGCTGCTTCACGTTGTCACCCAGCTGTAAGTTAAGCAATATCAGCAATATCATAGTGACGCTCCGATATCAAAGTGGGTTAAGGAATTCGGCCTTCGCAAGTAATAGGGAATCGGGTTTTTGGGGTACCAGCTTAGAGAGCTTCACCAAAGGAGTGTTACCGATTGCATCGAGTATGCTTGTGAGGTAGCGCATTAAACAGTGCTTAT
>Ga0209410_1000279_pt1 | contig 22937 bp, 23 predicted proteins | sample Mar14436cmmetaG_FD_184135 | JGI IMG/M metagenome (GOLD analysis project Ga0209410, IMG submission 184135) | Marine hydrothermal vent microbial communities from Guaymas Basin, Gulf of California to study Microbial Dark Matter (Phase II) - Marker... ... | reverse complement strand
CGTGATAATGATCCTAAGATTGCTTATGACTGTATGACCTGAATTTTTAACATCGACGTAAAACTTTTGTTTTGATCCAGCAGTTGTCTCTAAATAAAAATTCTCAGTGAGAACCTTTAACTCATATTTTCCGAGTATGTTAATTCCCAAATTTATCTTAGCCTCGCTAGTCTCACCTTTTGCCGTGAGGGTAAACTGAACAAAGCCAGGCTCAATACCCGTGGGAATAAGGATATTTATCTCTAACTCCTCTTCACCACCACTTTCGAGGAACAGCTGGTTTACTATATTTCCCTTTTTATCTCTTATCGTAAAAGTGTAAGTTTCCGGCAAATCCTTCACATCAAATGAAACTATTGTGCCTGAAAGCCCTTCATTTCTAACTTTTACTTTAATATTGGTCATGCTTCCAACATATGCGCTTGTAAAAGGATGTGTTGAGAAGAGTTGAATATCGTCGTAACCTTCGACCACATGAATAGTGAAATCTATCGTCGAGCATACTCCTAATCCGCAAGCTCGCAAAGTAATGATTTCCTTGCCGTATTTTGCATCAGGGGGGATTCTAACTTTTATGAAAGCAGACACGCTTTCATCTGGTTCGAGAAAAACTGTTGTAAATGACCTATTTGAATTATCTCTTATGTCTGTTCTCCAATTCTGGGGAGCATCAACTGAAAGTTCTAAAACCGCTCTTTCACCTAGATTATTTATGATCTTAAAGTTGAAAATAACTTGACTATCTCTTAGGGCTGTCGCATCTATGAACTCAGCTTCTATCAATTTCCAGTCCTTTTTCTCTACTATAACTTCTATAGGAGCTTTATGAACGAAAAAACCCCTTATGATTAAAGTAATGTTATAGCTTCCCAGTGCATTTCTTGGAACTTGAACTTTTAAATTAAAGGTTTCTCTGGCTCCAGGAGTTATTGAAAAACCTTCAATTCTTAGGCCGTTACTTGAAACAAACTGGGCACGCCAATCTGTTGGTGTTTTTATTTCAACAAGGCATGTTTCCTTTTCATATCCATCGTTCATGATTAATACTGGAATTTGTAAAAATTCTCCTTGTTCAGTTCTAAATATATTCCCACCGGGTACGATCTTTATCGAGTAATCGAGAATAATCTCGCCCATCCAGTAAGTTAAGGCAGTTTTCGAGGAAAGATCTAGCTTAATTTCCTTAACTTCGTAGCCGTGCGCTTGAAATCTTACTAAAACAACTTCTCGTTCAACATAGAAACTAAATGTTCCTTCATTTCCGGTTTCTGTTTGGAAAATAAGGACATCATTGCGATATATTTTGACCTGAGCATCTGATATTGGATTTCCGTTTATATCGATAAGCTTTCCCCTGACATTAATTTTACCATTATATGAGTAAAATGTGGGTATAGTGAATAATATTATAAATATTTCAATTACTAATAGACTTGTATTTCTCCTCAAAAACATCACATTTTCACAAAGACTCTATATTAATAAGAATTTCTCTTGTAAAAGGCTAGGCTAATAATTGTACAATTTGTACAATATAACAAAATATAACAAAATTTAGTTATCTTCCAAGGGAAAATTTTAATATAAACTTTAATTAGACTACCCAGTATGAAGTATTTAAAAGACCCTAAAGGCAAAAAGATAAAGCTTTTTTGTTTTATGATCATTGCAATAACGATCCTGACTTTATCTTTAGCCGTAGTTGAAACATACAAGGAATCTTCAAGTTTAATAGCTAATGTGAACATAAAAACTTCGCAGCTGGACTCTGTAATTCAAATAGAAGTTTTACTTGTAGCTACTCTAGCGGGATTTTTTGGTGCATTGATGGGGCTTGGCGGAGGAGTAATAATTGTTCCAGTTTTAACTTCTATATTTAATTTGAAAATACACGAGGCAATAGCCATCAGCATAATCGGCGTTGTAGCTACAAGTATTTCCGGAGGCTCGTCTTATATTGCACAGAGAATTACAAATATACGTTTAGCAATATTTCTTGAAACCTCTACAACATTAGGAGCATTTTTGGGCGCATTACTCACTTTAATTATGCCCGGAAAATTTCTCTATATTATATTCTCGGTTTTTGCCTTTTACGTAAGCCTTGCACAACTTCACTCAATTAAAGAAGAAGTTAAGAAAATAAGTGTTAGGGGCTTTAGTAATGTCCTGCCCGATGCGGTTTCAAAATATCTAAATCTATCAGGCGAGTATTTTGATGAACGGGAAAAGATAAAGGTAGAATATGTGGTTAGAGGATCTATAATTGGTTGGTTAATAGCGTTTATTGCAGGCGTGGGCTCCGGAATGCTTGGTATAGGTGGTGGCTTTTTGAAAGTTTCGGCTATGAACCTTTTTATGAACATACCGCTTAAAGTTGCTATAGCTACCAGCAAGTTTATGATATGTATCACTGCTGCAACGAGTGCTGTAATATACTACGTTTCAGGCGTCGTGAGGCTTGACCTTGTAGCTCCACTAGCTGTAGGAACCACAATAGGCGCAACATTGGGATCTAGAGTAATGAATAAGTTTAAAATTAAATGGCTTAAACTCATTTTTGCCTTTATAATGTTTTACCTTGGGTATGCAATGTTGCGTAAAGGACTGCTGCTCATTTTCGGGTTAAGTTTGCCCTAGGAGGCGATTACATTTGGATATTAATAAGATAGTGTATTGGGTTCTCATAACCGGAATGCTGGTAGGCAATGCTTTATTAGCTACCAGCGTAACGCTGAACATTCTTTTTCAAGATTCTAAGACTTTATCCATTATGATCGCGTTTCTAGGAACTGCTGTTCTAATAGCTACCCCATATGTTACAATCGCGTCTATTATTTTAGCTTCTGCAATAAATAAGGATTATAAACTACTTGTGATATCTCTGATTATTCTATTAGTGATGGTGAGCAGCTTATTGTTTGGCCTTATATTCCGCAAAACTCCAAAAAGCTAGTACTAGAAAAGTTTAATTTGAAATATTTTATTTAACTCTGAACTTTACCTAGGAATAATTTAGCTTTATACATAAATCCTGTAAGCGGGCCCGCCGGGATTCGAACCCGGGACCTACGGCTATCTCCAATCTTCCGAAGGCATGCGGTCCATTGACTATGAAACGCCGCCCCTCCTAGCTGGGCCACGGGCCCTTATTTACTAAAAATAGTTAGAGTTTTTAAATTTATCATAACTACTTTTCTATTTCAAAAGTGGTTTCACTAGGTCCATTATTGCTGCATACCAATCTTTTGCCTTTACAACTCCTGAAGCTAACAACACTCCAACAGTTCCCAGCTTAATAGCCGCTTCAACATCATCTCCAGTTGTTATACCAGCGCCGCATAGGACCTTAACTTCCGGATTTACTTTTTCTACTAATTTTACAGAATTTAAAACCACCTCTGGCTTCGCTTTAGAAACTGGGATTCCAGTTCCTATAAGTTCAGGAGGTTCAATAGCAACCATATCTGGGGATAGAGCAGCCATAGCAGCTGTCACTTCTGGAGTATTTGTACAAACTACTGTTAAGAGTTTTAATTCTTTAGCTTTCTTTACTAGGAAATCTACCTGGTCTGCTCTTATTCTTCTTTCAGAATGATTTAAAAGCGTCCCAATAGCCCCGGCATCTTTTATCGCTTCTAAGGTTACATGTCCTGTTGCAGATCCAGGGTTGACGGCATCGGCATGCTGGGAAAAAACGGGTATTTCTACGTTTTGAGCTATAATTGACAAATCTGTTAGTTGAGGCGCTACGCCTATCGTTATACCAGTCTCCTTCCATACTTTTTCCGCAACTTTTGCTAATTCTAATCCCTTTTTACCACTTGATTGACTATAGGCTTTAAAGTTTATTAGAATTAAGGGATACTTTACCATGATTTTGCACCAGAATTTGGTTTGTTTTGCCTTATAATAAACTTTTTGACTTTATTTAAACTTACGAAACTACTGAAATGAAAAGATTTTTTTGATATTATATTATTTTATGACCTATGAAAGTATTAGGAGTGGTCTTTAAAGGTTATAATTCTGGGATAATCAAATTTGTAACTGAAATCATAGACTTTTTGCAAAATACAGGTTTCGAGGTTTATCTTGAAAAAAAACAAGCAGATAAAGTAGGTAAACAAGAATTAAGTATAAAATCTTTTAATTCCAAGGATTTAGATGCATTAGTTGTTATAGGCGGCGATGGGACGATACTAAAGGTATTTCACGAGATTGCAAGAGATATTCCATTAATTCCGGTAAATAGCAATTCTCTTGGATTTTTTTATGATCTGAACAGAGACAATTATCAGAAAGCTTTTAAGTTAATAATGGAAGGAAATTACTATATTAAAACTTTTAAAACAGGAAGCTTGACTGTGGACAGTATAAAAATTTCTGATTTTCTAAACGAAATTGCTATCTATAACGTTAAGAAGGGAAAAATGTTCATTTTTAAACTTTTTAGGAATGGAGAATTGATAACTGGGGGACGATGCGACGGCGCGATAATAGCTACTATGCTAGGTTCAACAGCTTATTCTCTTGCTCAAGGAGGCCCTATAATCGACTCGGAACTTGATGCCCTCGTGTATACGCCTATTTCGCCTTTCACACAATTTCTAAAACCTATAGTTTTTAGCTCTGAATCTTCACTTGAGGTCCAAAATTTTGTTGATTCTCTGATACTTGTAGATGGAATATTACAATATGAGGTAAAAAAAGATAGCAAAATGATGATCACATTATCTGGAAAGAACATTAGTTTCGTTAAAATCAAAGCTTTTGAAAGAAACTTTTTTGCTAAAATCAAAAGACGTTTGTTTGATGAGCCTTTTACATCAAAGTTTTTCTAACACTGCTATGAAAAAGCCAGGTGTATCATGCCTATTCGGCAGAAACCTTTGCACATAATCTCCAATTTTGTGAATAAAACCTGTTAATCCGAGAAAATATTTTTGATATTTCAGTTTTAACTTGCACCTCTTCATTATCTTTAGTATATTTAACTCGTTCTCATAAAGCGTCATGGTACACGTGCTATAGAGTATTCTTCCGCCTTTTTTAACAAGTTCTGCAGCTACCTTTAAAAACTGGATCTGATAATTAGCTAGAGCGTACATGTCTTTAATTGAAACATTGCTACCGAGTTTTGGTCTTACGCCTAAGCTTGAACATGGCGGATCTACGATTACGGCATCGAAATCTCTCTCATTAATTCTTAAATCTAGATAGCGAGAATCCATTTCGAGTATTTTAATACTTTTAATACCGAGTCTATGAACATTTTCTCTCAATTTCTGGATTTTAGGCTTTGAACGATCTACAGCTAATATCTTCCCGTTATCCCCTATAAGCTGAGCCGCATGAGTGACTTTTCCGCCAGGCGCTGCACATAAATCTATGATTTTATCACCTGGTTTCAAATCTAAATTTTTTACAGCTATCATGGCCGGTAAGCTTTGGTCGTAAACATAGCCTTTTTTATGCACATCGAGTTCTCTAATGCTAGGAACCTTAAATACCGAATTTATAACTTTTACCGCGAGTCCTCTTTTTTTATTTAGAATTTCATCAACATCTTGCATAATGATGCCTTCACCGACAGGGAATCCGTTAGGATCGACTATAGTAACATGGTCCCCTGGCATGATTTTTCCAACAACTCCCAATATTCCTGCAGCGTATAAATCTGCTCCGAGATAAACACTCTCGGCTGCTTTTTTATCCGCGATTATCTTTTTGGGTGTTAAATTCACAGTGTATGGTCCATAAACAGGAAGAAATATAGCTTCTTCAATCACCGGATGGGGAAAAACTTCAAAACCATTCGTTTTCAAATCCGATAATAGTTCCTCTCTCGATATTTTTAATGTATTTACCCTTAGAAAGTATCTGGTTCCAGGAGTTTTAAGCGCCTTCAGAATATATCTTGTTTCTTCAATTCCATAAAGATTTATTAAATGTAGTATACTGTCTGCTTGAAAACGATTTTCTGTAGCTAATCTCTCAGCTTCTCTTACCAAATTCATGGTTACACATTATGGGCGGGTGTCATTCTAATGCCTTCAATTCACGAATTCATTGTAACTCTGAAAAATCATCCAACCCGCCCTTGATTTAGTTAATTTAACGAGTTTATTTATGTATTACCTAGTCGCTTGTAGGTATGCTTATAAGTGGCTGTGCTTCACCGCTTATTACTATTACTGCACCTTGTTTAGCCATCTCGGCGAGGTAGAAATATTTATAGTATTCTAAGGCATAAACCGGATCACCAAAAGCCTTTGTTATTAGCTCAATCTGTACCTTAGTAGCATTAGCGATTATAAGTTTAGCTTTAGCTTCTGCTTCCGCCCTAAGAATTTGTGACTCAGCCTCTCCTTTAGCATGCAGTATTTGCTCCATAGCAGTAGCGTTGGCTAGAGTTATAATGCGCTCTCTTTCATATTCTGCTTGTATCTTCTGCTGTTCGGCCGTAAGCTTTGACTCTAAAGCCTTTTTGAATTGTTCCGGGAGATCTATATTTCTCAGATTTATGCTATCTATTACAATACCTGAAACACCCAATTCTTTAAGTTTTTCTAAAAATTCTTCGGAGATTTTTTGAGATATTTCATCTCTTTTTGGAATAGTATCCGTGCCCTTGTAATCAGCTATTATATCTCTTACAATCTGTCTAAGAACGGGTGCTAAAGTCCTATCTTCCCAGTCCTTTCTAGGATACTTCATGTATATTTCAACAGCATATTTAGGATCTATATGATATTGAATTGTTATGTCAACGCTCGCTTGTAAACCATCACTTGTAAACGCGTTAATAGCAGGGTATTCACCTTGCCTACCCATACTCGTCCACATATCGAGAGTTTCCTGCCCAATATAAATCTGGTCGAAAATTTGCCATGGAAGCTTAAAGACATATTTTGGACCAATGCCAACATTCCATATATTTCCCGTGATCGGATCAAGCATTATACCTACGTATCCGAATTCCACTACTGCTATCATATTGAAAGCAAAAATTGCAATAAAGACAAGTATAATAAAGACCGCTATTACTTTCAGAGCCGTCTTGCTGGCAGTTTGAACGTTTACAGGAATCTCATATCCCATAGCATTCCCCTTCTACATAAAGAATCTCTAGTTTATTAAGCTTCTTCGCCAGAAAAAATTTAAAAATGCATCCTCTGCAATATTTTAGATGATGAATGAACTCCCCGTGTGAACCGTGATCGCGTTTCTGGTCGCTGACTAGATTACTGTTAACGAGGCAACGTTACACCTCTTTGCTCCTGATAACGCCCCCTATAGGGTACAGGTTCACCTTTTATCTCCATGAAAACAATATGAGCAAAACGTACTCCCTTTTTTAATACTACGGGAAATGCTCCTCCATGAACTTCTAATGTTATTTGACCCTTAAAGCCAGCATCTATAACTGTTGGAGGAATTGATAAGCCAAGCCTTGCAAACGTGCTTCGTAGCTCCACAAGGCCACCCACGTTTATGGGCATTTTTATATATTCCAATGTTGTAACTAAAATCTTCATATAAGGTTGAAGAACAAAGCTATCCTCGATCTTGATCACTTTAAAATATTCTTCGAGATTTACTTCGCCCAATTTTTCTGGATCTAATGGATTAGGATTATTAATCAAAACTGCTACTTCATTTCCTATCCGTAGGTCAATTCCGTTTTCTCTTATTATACTGGCGTCTAAGGGATTTACTGCAAGCTCGCCCTTTTTAATAAGCTTAAGAATTTCCCTTCCTGAAAGCATAATACCGTAATAGTTGCTATTTAAGTTTTAAATTTTATCTTGGTAGAAATTAAATTTAATTAAATAAAGATCAGAGGCTTTTAATTAAATCTTCAAGCTTTCGCTTTACGTCTTTTAATTTGTTTTCTAGTTGTTCTCTAAGCTCCTTCTCAGCTTTCAGCTGCTCTTCGAGGTGCTTGCATTTATCACTTAAGAACTCTGGCAATTCTATTTTCACACCTTCCTTTATGAACTTGTTATAAGTTCCCAACACTAGCTTCCCCGCTTCTGATTTTCCCGAGAGATGCCTTCTAATGGTTGCCTCTGTTCTTCCAATATCATCTGCTATAGCTGCAACCGTCATACCAGCTTTCGACCTGGCAAGCGCAGCTGCTGCCACTGCTAGAGAATCAATCCAGGTAATCCTCTCTGAACTTTCCCTAATTTTATTTATTACATCCTTTCGTAGCAATGTCGATATCATCAATGCTGTTTCTAGCTTGTGGATATCACTTCGAGATAAAGGCTTTAATGGAATTTCTTCCAATCACATCACCCCTAATCTCAAATTCTCTCTTCTCTATAAAGACCGCGAGATATTTTAAGCACACGGTCCGAGTATATTATCAATCCTTTATTGGTTATATCGAAGGGGTGCCGCTTCATACTATGATTTGTCCCCCTCATCTTCCAAACGATCAAGCTTCTTTTAAGCTCACCGTCTACCTCATCAAGATCTAATCTGATTATACCGTCGGCCGCGTGTTCAACTCCAGGTCCTCCAAAACCGCGTTCTCCAACGCTAATTTGGGAGACCAATATTGATGTACATCCTAATCCAGCTAGCACACGCTTAAGGTTCATTACGACTGCACGAGCGATAGCAGGCTTCGTCATATATAAGGTTGTCACGGAATCTATAACAACTCTCTCAGCTCCAATGTCTCTTATTGCCTCTCTCACTACATCGATGAAGCTGGGAACGTCATCTATTGATCTTACAACGTATTTTTCTCTTTTTGCCGCTTCGCCAACGCCTCCAGTAAAAGCATCTACAATAGCGAACTTCCCTCGTTCTTCAAAGGGTCTTACATCCCATCCAAACTGTGACATGTTGATTCTAATCTGAACTGGATGCTCTTCTAAAGCAACTAAAATCCCTGGCTCGCCCCTACTTAAGCCATGATATAAATATTGCTGTCCAAATATTGACTTACCTGTCCCCGGTCCGCCTGAGAGAAGAACAACATTTCTATAGGGAATTCCGCCATGCAATATATCGTCGAGACCTGGAATGCCTGATTCTATTCTCCTCACGGGCGTATTATCACCTCCTAGAAACTCAACTCCGCTAAAAATAATTTAGCATATCTAGATAAAAAATTTACAAAGATTTATTTAATTTTTTCTTTAATTCTAAGCTCTAGTGCTATATGAAATGAAATTTAATAAACGTTGATAAATGATGCTAAATAGCAATTCTCTCTTTCCGGAGTCAGTTTATTTTGAAAGCTAAAAAATATATATCTCGTAATATTAAAAGAAAAGCGACGAGAGCATGCAAAAATTATACTAGCTTGGTGGGTTTTAATGACTATGAAATGTACTCCTCTTTGTCCTTTCCGTGCTTTTATTTGTACCAAAAGGGCGTTAAGCATACGTAGATATGGTACAAAGATAGTTTCATACTGCTCATGGACTGGTGATAACTGCATAGGTTATAGGTGTCAGTTCGCTTTATGCTCCCGCCACGCTCTATTGCCTGACGGAACATGCGGTTTAACTGTTAGGAGAAAAAGACCCAGCGGACCGTCAATTGAAGAAGAAGCTTTTAAAATGGAAAAAGAATATAAAACGTTAAAAAACAAGTTAAAGAAGCTTGGAACCGAAATTGAATGGTTAGAATAATACATTAAGTTTGGTTATGATAATAATGCTTTGGCTACTTTTAAACTTAGTATCGGATGTTTCAACAATTTTAAAGCCACCCTTTTTATGTTATTCCCATTAGCTAGATCGAGTATATCCTGAGGCTCTAAAACTTCTGCTAGCATGTTTAGGTCATCATCGCTTAAGCCTTCAATTACTTTTAATGCTTTAAAACTGTCTCGTATTCTTTTACCCCAATATTCTCCATATTTATTTGGATAAGCGCTTAGGAAATCAACGGAAAGGTCTTCAGCATCGAACGATTTAATTACAACATCACCCGCTATCTTACCCCCTGCTATAGATGTATGTATACCGCCTCCAGTTAAGGGAATGACCTGCCCTGCAGCCTCTCCTATCAAAATAACATTGTCATCTACTATCTTCTTAAGCTGCCCGCCAATCGTAACAGCTGCTCCTCTAAACTCGATAGCATAAGATTTGGAGAACATTTCTGGATGATCTTTTATAAACTTATCTAGGTAGGCTTTTGCCGGTTTACCTTGTACGCCTATTCCAACATTTGCGATGTTCTCGCTCTTAGGGAATACCCACGCATAGCCTAATGGAGCAACTTCAGAGCCTAGATAGAATTCGGTAGCATCAGCATAATGAAGCTTTACGTTTACCATAACGTATTGTAGAGATGGTATTATTTTTCTTTCGCCTTTCTTTTCCAAACCTGTTTGTTTAGCGACTACCGATAGGTATCCATCAGCGCCCACCAATAGTTTAGTTTTGTAAGATTCTTTATCTGTGTAAACTACATACTCATTTTCATTCTTTTTTACATATTTAACACCTTCCGGAATTTTTATCTTCGCTCCTGCGTCTACGGCATAATTCGCCATTACTTGAAGAAAAGCTTTCTTATCGATTATATAGCCTAGAGTTTTACCCTCTCCAGGGATTTCTCTCGCCATCCCATTAGGAGCGTAAATTAGAGCCTTAGTTATTTTACGATGTACAAAATAAGACAATGTGTAGCTTGGGATATTTGCAGTTTCCAAAACTCTTGAGCTTATACCCTCTCCACAAGGCTTCATCGCCAACATCCTTTCTTTTTCAAACACAGTAACATTTATCCCCTTTTCAGCTACAACTCTGGCAAACATTAAACCTGCTGGACCCGCGCCCACCACGATAACATCAACATTCTTCATAGTCTTGCACCGTTACCTCTTTAAATTTATAGGATAGCTATTAAAATTACGCTACATGTTTTGAACCGAGTTTAATAGAAATACTCTTTTACTATTTTAGCGACATTTGTCGTAATTATAGGTCCCTCATTCGTAACTATCACAGTATCTTCAAACTGAGACACGTACCCTTTCTTTTTCTCTACCAGAATAGGATAAACCATTATCGCTTTTTTACTTAAAAGCCATCGCAACACATCCTTTATCTTTTCCTTGCTCACGAAGCTAGTAAGCCAACGCTCAGAAAAAGGTAGACTTTTAAAACGCTTCCACATCTCTCTAAGCACAGAATCCATGTATTTATCTCCTGTTTTCTTAACCGAGATAACTCGGTAAATATATCCTTCGTTTGATTCCACCACGTAACCAGTACCATTCGTGGCAAAAGGCTCGATAGCATATACCTCCCCTTCAAAAACCTTGTCTCCAAATATCGTTTTCGTATTTGGTATCGTTTTACCTGCATGAAGGTTATATCTCAGGATTTTGTGTCCGGTAAGATTTTTAATAGGCTTAAATCCATAACCTGTAATTGTCTTTTCTATTTTTGACCCGATAGCTCCGGTATTAACATTTGGCATTATGAACGCTTCTGCATTAATTAAAGCCTCAAAGGATGCTTTAGCCAAGTCTTCCAAGTTTGGGTTAAAAGAGATCGTTATTGCTGTATCTGCGATAAACCCATTCTTTTGTACTCCCACATCAATTTTAACTAGAGACCCCTTTGGAATTGTCGATTCATCAGATAGCTTAGGAGAATAATGGGCTGCGACATGATTTATTGAAATATTAACAGGAAAGGCGGGAGCTGCATATCCTCTTATGTAATTTTCGAGCTTTTCAGCTAGCTCCAGCAGGGGCATTCCTTCATGTATCATTTCAGCGGCCTTAGCTAATGTCTTGTTGGCTATTTTACCAACCCAGAGCCATTGTTTTTCCTCTTTATTATTCATGCTCTCAACCTTGGATTTTACACATATTACGGGCAAATCTCTATCATTTTATTCTATTTTACCTTAAATTGGGCTGAGCTATATTTTATAACTTCTCTTAACGATTAATAACTTATGAATGTATTACAGAATATCGTAAACGAAATAATAGAATACTTAGAAAATAAAGACGAAATTAGGGAGCAATTGATAAAGAACTCGAGAGAGATAATTAGAACATGTAGAAGTCTTGTTAATAAGATCCACAGACGTGAAACTTGCAATATAGAGGAAGATTTCAAAAAACTAGAAAGCTTAGTTAATACACTTAAACTTAATTGCCAGAAGTTTCCTGATTTTTACTATAGTGGTATAGTTCAAAACGCTTTAATGGAATATTATGAAACTATATTGCTTTATAGCTTTATTACAGGAGAGTCGCTTCAAAATATCCAGCTATCTCAGGAGAATTATGTAGCTTTTTTACTTGGGCTTTCTGATGTGGTTGGAGAGCTTAGGAGGGAACTAGTTCAGGCGCTAATAAACGACAAAATAGAGCAGGCGATTAGATACTTTAATTATATGGAGCAAATTTATACTCAGCTTTCGAAGCTTTCTTTTCCTAATGCTCTTACTCCTGGACTGCGCAATAAAGTTGATAGAATAAGGCATACAATTGAAGCCTCTAGAAATGACATATTGTACGTTAAAAAATCCCGTGAAGTTATTGAATCACTGGATAAAGTAATCGTAAAGAGTGAGCCTTGTGATTCGTAACTTTTCCGTTAAAAAAGCAAGATTTGCCCAAAAGAGAATCGCTGAAAAAGTTATAAAGCAAGATATTCTACCAACTAGAATTGAAAAGATTGCTGGTGTTGACGTAGCTTATAGAAATGGGCATAGCGTTGGTTCTGCTGTGGTCGTACGCATGCCAGAATATAAGTTGATTGATCATGTTGCTGTAAAAGTACCTGTTAAATTTCCATACATACCAACGCTTTTAGCCTTTAGAGAAGTATACCCAGCACTTATGGCTTTAAAAAAACTAAGAAAAAACTTTGATCTCTTGATGGTAGATGGTAACGGATTATTGCATCCTTTCAGAGCAGGATTTGCATGTCATCTAGGTGTCATTGTTAATAAGCCTTCAATAGGTATAGCTAAAAAACTTTTATGTGGCAACGTTGCCGAGTGGAAAAATAGATGGGCGCCAATAATTGATAGGAATGAAATCATAGGAGCCGCTGTTAAGACCTCTCCGCGAGCTAAGCCAATATATGTGAGCATCGGTCACAAAATCTCTCTGAATACAGCAATACGTATAACCTTGTGGGCTACTAGAAAAGGTTTTAAGTTGCCAGAACCGATAAGACAAGCACATCTTGTTGCTAATAAAGCAATTCGTGATTTAGTCATTTAAAAAGTTTTAATATTTTTCTAATTATTTCAGATGATGATGTTAATGGAAAATTATCAGCTTTCCTATTCACTTTTATAATTTTTACACCATGTTTAGCAGCATGCTCTTTTACAATGTTTTCTATGACTGACTGATCTGGTCCAAGAAGTATTATGTCAGGTTTATACTTCTTAATTATTTTGCTAACATCAAAACTTTCCTCTCCAAGATATGCCTCGTCAACATATTTAATGCTCTTTATCATCTCCAATCTTTGACTTTCTGGTATAACTGGAAAATGACCTTTTAATCTTTTGACATTTTCATCGCGGGCTATTATAACTATTAATCTGCCATGCTCTCTTGCTTTTTTTAACAAATATACATGTCCCGGATGTAAGAGATCAAACACTCCACCAACTAATACCCTCTTTTCCTTTTCCAATTCTTTTGGCCATTCAAACTCGACAAATCCTAGAAATTTAAGAGCATCCAACAGTCCCTCACTGTATGCTATGCAGGCTAGGCTGGTGAATATATCGTTTTTATCTTCAAGATAAAATTTTGCATCATAGTAATAACTCTCAGCCAACTTTAGGATATACTTAACGTGCTCGTCGCTAGAATCTAGCTTGGAAAGCACTTCACCAACTTTGTTAATATAGTTTTTTATCCTATTTTTCGCGTCCATTTCTCAATCAACTTTTTATTTGCATTACACAGAAATATTAAAGCTTCTGCCTCTATTGGGTGTAATATACTAGGAATAATCAAGCTATGCGGTGGAGGACCGAAATTGTAGCTCTTCAGCTCGGCAAGACTACCTGCTTTTAATATTGTATTTGGACTGCCTACTCTAGCCAATCCTACGCCCAGAGTGTCTGAAGTCACTACTCCTTCGTTAAGCTTCTCCTCCATCATAAATAAGACGTCTATTGCATCACTTATCGTCATCAGCTTACCAGTTTCAACTTTAAGATCAAGAAGAAAAAATGTGTGTAATCTACGAGAAAGATTTTCTTTTAAGACTTCATACACTGAAAATGGGAAAAAACCAAGCTCAGGTTCTGGGTAAACTATTGTAGCTATTTTACCAAATTTATAGATCTGTAATCCGCATTCGCTAATTGCACTAGATATAATAGAGGGGGCGTGAACGACCATGGTTTTAACGCCTCGTTTTTCGGCCTCTATTCTTACAGTTATATGCGTTGTAGCAATAAATGGATCTCCTGGAACAAGAAGCACTATGTCTTCTTTCGAAGCTTCTTCAATAATTTGACTTATCTTATCGCTTTCTAAAAATTCTCTTGAAACTTCTACAATTTCCTGACCGATCAAAGTCTCCAATCTCTCACGCGAAAAATCAGGCATTATGTTCGTGTAAGTTTCCATGTATATCTTTTTAGCTTTTTTTAATACAGAAAATCCATGAAAGGTTAAATCTTGAAGATCATGAAGCCCTAAACCCACGAAAATCAGCATAAGCTCACCGTTAAAATGCGGGGGCGGGGATTCGAACCCCGGTAGGCCTTCGCCAACGGATCTTGAGTCCGCCCCCTTTGACCTAGCTCGGGCACCCCCGCATCAGTAATTATAAGCCTCTAGAGGATTTATAACTTTTCTCCTGTATATAGGGAAAATTTCTCCCAAAGCTCCATGCGTCTACGTTTAAGTTCGTGTCTTTGCCTCCTTAAATAATTGTATACTGTTTTATGCTGTCTACCTCTGATTAGCATCTCTATAGCTTCTCTTGCTATTCTAACTTCCTCGTAATCTCCTATTATAGCTATGTGCTTTTCTCCAATCACTAATTTTGCACCGCTCAGTTCTTCGATCATTTTTTTGGCTTTTCCAGATTCTCCTATAATTCTGCCTTTTATTCTTTTCAGATCTGACTTATTTCTAGCCGTTTCGCTAAGATCGATGCATTCGAACATGTATGTTTCATCTGTAAGCATTAAAGCCATGTCTGGATTGAATCCTAATGAAATTGCTTTTAAAACTTCTCTCGCTCTTATCATGTTCGAAACTGTTGTTTTTTCATTTCTTGGCATTATAATGACTTCATTATTTGCAGAATCTACCCATAGTTTCACGTTGAAAATTTCCTCTATTTTTCGACGAGTGGCACCGCTTTTGCCTATTATGACTCCTATTCTCTCAGGTGGTATGGGAATTACTAACCGTCCTTTAACGCCCATGAAAGTCACCGCATTTAATTTATTAACTAAGTCCTTACTTAAAATAGTTATGAAAAATGATTTTGAGAGAAAAATAGAACGGCTTGAACGCGAAAGAATAATAAAATCTAAATTGACAAAGATCAAAGATAGTGATCTATTTGAAACAGTAGAAGAAGTATTTGATGCAAGAACTATAATGGCACTCTACAATTTAATGAATAAAGGCGTTATAAAGAAAATATTTGGAGTAGTTGCTGCTGGTAAGGAAGCTCGAGTTTACTGGGCTGAATCGCCCAAGGGTGAAGATTTGGCTGTAAAAATTTTCCTTGTATCAACAGCGGAGTTTAGACGAGGAATTATGAAGTATATAGATGGCGATCCCAGATTTAAAAAGGTTAGAAAGGATAGGAGATACATTATACAATTGTGGTGCTCTAAAGAATACAAAAATTTAACGACAGCTTACGCGAACGGTATCAGGGTACCAAAGCCTGTCGATAGAGAAGAAAATGTGCTCGTTATGGAGTTTATTAATTTACCTGGACAGCGTGGTGTCCCTGCGCCGTTATTAAAGGATTATCCTCCTTTAAATCCAGAGAAGGCTTATTCGATAATCGAAAATTACATTATTAAGCTTTACAAGCAGGCTAAGCTAGTGCATGCAGATCTCTCCGAGTATAATATTATGCATCGAAATGGTGAATATATTATAATAGACTGGGGCTCAGCCGTACATATTGAACATCCAAATGCAAAAAATTTTCTTTTAAGAGATATAAAGATTATCTTCGGATATTTCCGGAAGATGGGCGTTGATACTGCAGATCCTGAAGATTTTCTTGAAAAATTACTCGAGTAATTCCTCCAGTTCTTTTAATTGGCCAGCACGGGTTAATCTCTGAACCTCAGTGTTTGTGTATCTATACACTATATCGCCTCGCTTATCTCTTTGGAAATCCCATGGTGCAACGAGAACTACGTCTCCAACTCTCATCCAAACTCTCTTCTTCATTTTCCCCGGTATTCTGCAAAGTCTCATATATCCATCTGCGCATCTGACCCTAACTCTATCATAACCTAACAGCTGTTCTATAACACCTAATATAAGGTCTCCGCCTGGCAGTGGGATTTCCTTTTCTTCTTCCGCATCTAATCTTTTTCTTTTTTTCTTGGGCATCTAATCACCTGACAATATCACGCGCTTCATCTCTATATACGTTGTGGTTTAAACAGTTTACCAATAATTTAACTTTAAACATAAAGTTGTAAACATTAAGTTTTTAAGTTATGAAATATTCATGAAGAGCGAAGGTGATGTAAGTGTCTGAGTATGGAATAGAATCCTCCAAGGATAAGACAAAAAAAGAGATACTTTGGTTTGAAGAATTGACAAAAGACGATGTACCCTTGGTAGGCGGGAAGAACGCTAACCTTGGTGAAATGCTACGGGCTGGAATCCCTGTTCCTCCGGGTTTCGCAGTCACAGCATATGCCTATAAACGTTTCATAGAAGAAACAGGCATAAAGAAGGAAATTTATAAAATATTAAAAGAGGAAGTTCCGGCTTCAGCAGCGAAACCGGAAGATTACATGGAGGCTAGCAGACGTATAAGAGAATTAATTGAAAAAACGCGTATGCCTGCTGATATCGAGGAAGCCATACGTAGAGCATATAGGGAATTGTCGAGAAAGGTAGGGAAGTATGAAGAGTTTGTAGCTGTTAGAAGCAGTGCCACAGCCGAAGATCTGCCCGGCGCGAGTTTTGCGGGGCAGCAGGAAACATACCTTAATGTCAAAGGCGAAGATGAAGTAGTAGAAAAGGTTCAAAAATGTTGGGGTAGCTTATTCACGCCAAGAGCAATATTCTACAGAGAACAGAAAGGTTTCGAACATGAAAAAGTTCTAATTAGCGTTGCTGTTCAAAAAATGGTTAACTCCAAAGCTGCCGGTGTAATGTTCACAATTCACCCTGTAACAGGCGAACAAAATAAGATACTCATAGAGGCAAACTGGGGCTTAGGCGAGGCAGTAGTTAGCGGAGCAGTTACGCCAGACGAATGGGTTGTAGACAAAAATACCTTAGAAGTTTTAGAAGAAAGAGTTGTAGAGAAAACTGTGGAATATATTAGAGATCCAGTTACTGGCAAGACGATTCATGCTGAAGTTCCTCCGGAAAGAAGAAAGATACCTTGCTTGGCAAAAGAGGAAGTTAGAAGACTTGCCGAATTAGCCGTTCTTATAGAAAAACACTATGGAATGCCCATGGACATAGAGTTTGCTGTTGACCGAGATTTATCTTTTCCTGAAAGCGTGTTCATTGTTCAAGCCAGACCCGAAACTGTATGGTCAGTTAAAAAAGCTAAACCTGAAGCTGAAAAAGCTATAAGCATATCAGAGGCAAAAATAGTAGCGAAGGGATTGGCTGCAAGCCCTGGTTTAGCCTACGGCACCGCTAAGGTTTGTCTATCACTAGAAGATGCAAAGAAGCTAATGAAAGATGGCGACATTTTAGTAACCAAAATGACGGATCCCGATTGGGTACCATACATGAAAATGGCAGCTGCAATTGTAACGGATGAAGGCGGCATGACCGCGCATGCTGCGATAGTAAGCAGGGAATTAGGAATTCCTGCTATTGTAGGTACGCGAGATGCTACTCAAAAAATGAAAACAGGCAAAGATTATACTGTAGACGCGAGATCAGGAATTGTATACGAGGGGAAAGTTGAAGAATTACTAAAGGAAAAGGAAGAAAGAAAAGCCGAGGCTGGCGCCGTGATTGCAGAGCTAGTAATTAAGCCAGTAACCGGTACTAAAATCTACATGAACCTTGGCGTACCAGAAAAAATAAGAGATTACAAGAACCTACCGTTTGATGGCATTGGCTTGATGAGAGTAGAATTTATAATGGCTAGTTATGTCGGTGAACATCCCTTATATCTGCTTGAAACTGGGAGAGGCGATGTTTTGATCAATAAGATGGCTGAAGGAATAGCGATGGTTGCGCGCGAGATTTACCCACGACCCATAGTTGTCAGATTTAGCGACTTTAAGACAAACGAGTATCGCCAGCTTAAAGGTGGTGAGCAGTACGAACCACAGGAGGATAATCCAATGCTTGGCTGGAGAGGCGTATCAAGATATATCAGTCCACAATATGAAAAAGCGTTCATTTTAGAAATAGAAGCTATAAAGAAAGTACGAGAAGAGATGGGATTGAGTAATGTATGGGTTATGGCTCCCTTCGTGCGAACGCTTTGGGAAGCTGAAAAATTTGTGAATTTGCTAAAACATCACGATCTCGAAAGTGGTAGAGACTTTAAGATATGGGCAATGGCTGAAGTACCAAGCGTTGTATTCCTAGCAGAAGAATTTTCAAGGTTCTTCGATGGATTTAGCATAGGAAGCAATGACCTTACACAATTAACTCTTGGAACTGATCGAGATAGTGCGATCCTACCTAAGATAGATTCGAGATATTTTGATGAGAGAGACCCAGCCGTTAGAACGGCAATTGCCATGCTAATAGAAAAAGCGCATAATTCTCCCTACGGTTACCGCACCGTAAGCATATGTGGACAAGCTCCTAGCGTCTATCCAGAATTCACAGAGTTTCTTGTAAGACATGGTATTGACAGCATATCTGTAAACCCAGATGTCGTCGTACGAACTAGAGAACTCGTCGCGGCAGTAGAGCGCCGTATATCAATGGAAAAGTTACTTGGCATAGTACACGAAGATGAAGATTTAGGTTGGCCTCCGAAGTTAAAGAGAAGAAATAAAGCAAAGCGAGGCCCCGCTGCTTTCGAGGAATTTTACGAATATTAATAACCTGCACACTTTTATTTTCTATATTTCTAATTAAATATTTCAACATTTTACTGGATAAAACTTTTATAATCAAAGTCTAAATAGATTAGTGGTGCGGGGGTGCCCGAGCTAGGTCAAAGGGGGCGGACTTAAGATCTCGAGCAAACAGGGCCGAGAAATAGGAAATCCGTTGGGGAAGCCCTGCCCGGGTTCGAATCCCGGCCCCCGCACTCTACCTTACAAAAGCGATTTTAATGTTGTCGGTGTGTTAATGTGCAGAATTTAGAAGCTAAATTAAGACTGATTGGTCTATCTCCTAATGAGATTAAGGCTTATCTCGCGTTGGTGACTCACGGTGGACTAACTGCGTTAGAGCTTAGTGAAAGGACAGGCATACCATCTTCCAAGATATATAATGTATTGAAAAAGTTAAGAGAAAGAAACTGGATTATAGTGAAACAAGGACGCCCCTCACTTTATTATCCAGTTCCTCCTATTGAAGCATGGGAATCTACTAGGAAAAAGATAATATCGGAGCTTGACGAAGTGGAGAATACCGTTATTGCTGAAATACAACACCTGTATGAAACGACCGCTGTTGAACGGGAATTCATGCTAGGGTCGTTGTATATAGTTTATGGGTTAGAAACTATCATAGATAGCATAATAGAGATATTGGAGAAAAAATGTAGAGGTTCCATAATGGTGGCGATGCCTTTTGAGGCGATATTGAATAACGAAAAATTGGTAGAGAAAATTAAATGGTTATCACAAAATTGGGATTTAAAATTGCTAATCAGTAATCAGCTTCAAAATTTAATTTATAAAAAATTTAGAGATGCCAGAATGAGCGTAAGAACACGAGACAAATTATTTGGTGGCGGCGTAATATGCGATGAAGTAATATTTATTGTCGAAAATAGAGACTTGTTTATAGGCTTAAGATCGGGGCTAGACTTTTTCGTTAATCTTGCAAAAATATATTTTGAATATCTATGGAAAGACGGCGAAATTTTGTTATTGTCCTAGGATATCCTTGTAAGACAATATTACAAGTTTTTCTGGTATTCTCGTAGCATCGCCAATTCTAGCACCCACTAAAATCTTTGCATCTTTCGAATACGCTGCATCCACTATTCTCTGCGTAATTATACCATCAAATATGACTGCATAGACAGAGTCCATCTCTTCTTTTAGTAACGATACTAAGTCCCGTACCGGCACCTCCTTTACAAGCTCCCATTTATCATTATATATTCGCGCTAACAGGGTTCCCTTCAAAGATTCTATATTTTTTATAATATGATCTGGTATTTTCACCTCAAGCGCCTCTACCTCTGTCATTGTTTCTTCATGTACTTTTTCTGTAGATGCTTTTTCCTTTGAGATACTTTCAAAATATTCTTCAGCTGGCAGTTTATTACGTAAGCATTTAGCAATTTCTTTCCCCGTTAGTTCTTCGACTTCTCGCCCAGGTGGAGCGCGTGCCACGTAGTCAATGTCAACAGCTGAGGCTAAATTTTTAAGTATAAGCTCGCCTCCTCTATCGCCATCGACAAAAGCTATTGTGGTTTTCTTCTTACTTAGTTCCACGATAGTCTTCGGCACAGTAGCTCCTCCTACGGCTATAACGTTTTTATATCCATGTTTAAGCAAATTAACGACATCGGCTCTTCCTTCTACTATAATAACAGTATCAGCGCGATCCACATCCGGTCCTGCCGACAATCCTTCAGGACCATATTTTATGACCTCAGCTTCCCTAATCGCTTTCAATACCTCCTCGGTAAGTTCTCTAGTTTCAGGCATCTCTTCTTTAGACCATTTTCTAAGGATTTCTTTTGCTCGTTCTATTATTTTCTTTCTTTTCTCCGCTCGCACATCTTCAATTCTAAAGACCTTCACCTTAGCCGAATAGGGACCTACCTTGTCTACGATCTCTATAGCAGCTGCAATTAGAGCTGTTTCAGCTCTGTCTAAATTTGATGGAATAATAATAGTTCCTCGAATACGACCACTTTTATTTTCTAGTTTCACGTCAATTCTCCCTATCCTGCCACTTTTTCTAAGCTCTCTTAGATCAAGGTCTTCTCCTAGAATATTCTCCGTTTGCCCAAAGATCGCTCCTATAATATCCGGTTTTTCAACTATTCCATCCACTTCTATGGATGCATAGATTACGTATTTCGCGTTTACTGGAGGACCACCCATTGCTTGTCACCTCTGTTATATGCCAAGTACTCATTTCTTCAAAACCAAAAATGGTATAACGCTATAAAAAAGTAATCATTATAGACGTGCCTATCGCCGTCCGGCACACACGCTCTCCTAGCTAGGCGGTACAACGCCTTAGGCTCCGCGTGCTCTCCTCGGACGGCAGATTCGGCACGTCTTTTATGAATAGACTGTATGCAATCACTAATAATCTTTGCGTCTTCCTTACGGGATAAATTGATAAAGTTAATATTTGATTAAAGCATAGTTATCAATGCCGGGAGGCGGTCTCTGTCCGAGACTGCAAGGCATGCGATGACAGGCAGAATACCCGCTCCCGGCACATTCTAAAGGGAGGAAGATATAAAAGAGAAAATAAGATTTAATGTTTCGGATGGAAGCATGGTAAGGCCTGAAGAAATTTTCGGCGTTAACGCAGGCAAAGTTTGGGAGGCTTTGAGAGGGGAAGATGGTTTAACAGCTAAAGAAATAGCACAAAAAACAGGACTAAAGATAACCGAAGTTTACGCCGCTCTCGGCTGGCTTGGTAGAGAGGGGAAAATAGAAATTATAAAAAATCGCAAAAGACTGCGTTTTCGATTACTTGAGTAGAACACTTGTTCGATTGCATAGTGTCTCTTCAAAAATGGCTTCTATGTTATCAGCTCTTCTTTTTGAAAGAGCGAGGAAACATATAAATTTTAAATTTACGACGTATATTAGAATATCAGATAAGGGTTGATGCTTATTGTGTTGAAAATTTATAATACACTTACAAAACGCTTAGAGACGTTCAGTTCTGTAAAAGAAGGCAAAGTTACAATGTATGTATGCGGCCCTACTGTTTACGACTATAGTCATATAGGCCACGCAAGAACATATGTAGCTTTTGACGTGATTAGACGTTATCTTAGATTAAGAGGATACGATGTTTTTTATGTTCAAAATATAACAGATATAGATGATAAAATTATAAACCGCGCTAACAGTGAAGGTGTTGATTGGAAAGAAATTGTAGATATTTACACGAAAGATTACATGGAGGCTTTAAATAAGCTAAACATAAAAGTTGACTTACATCCTAGAGTTTCTCAACATATTAAAGAAATAATCGAATTTATTCAGTTGTTAATTGACAAAGGCTACGCCTATGTCGCACCAAGCGGAAGCGTCTATTTTGAGGTCGATAAATATGAAGATTATGGTAGATTAAGCGGTAGACGCGACAAACAACTCTGGAGTCAGGAAACTTTTGCCAAAGAAAAGAAAAAACCCTACGACTTTGCACTGTGGAAAGCCGCAAAACCCGGAGAACCCTGGTGGGATTCTCCATGGGGGGCGGGAAGGCCTGGATGGCATATAGAATGCAGCGTCATGGCTAGCAAGTATTTAGGACAACAACTTGACATTCATGGCGGTGGGACAGACCTTATCTTTCCTCATCATGAAAATGAACGCGCGCAAAGCGAAGCAGCGTTTGACGTAAATCCGTGGGTGAAGTATTGGATGCATAC
>Ga0209410_1000278_pt1 | contig 22952 bp, 19 predicted proteins | sample Mar14436cmmetaG_FD_184135 | JGI IMG/M metagenome (GOLD analysis project Ga0209410, IMG submission 184135) | Marine hydrothermal vent microbial communities from Guaymas Basin, Gulf of California to study Microbial Dark Matter (Phase II) - Marker... ... | reverse complement strand
GTTGCCGGATGGTGGCATAATCACCTATACGATGAGAGGGGCTCCACCATTTACTGGATATGACAACCAATATTTCCCGTACCCTGGCAGGGTGGATAAAGAGATTATCTTCGAAGGCATTGCACCAGTGGTAGGTGGTAAGTTCAGCGTACGGTTTGTCACACCCGCATGGCCACTATTACAACCACCCATGGCGGGCGATAATGGTAAGATAAGCCTTATATGGTGGGACGGTACCGACAGTGAGGCAACCATAGGTATAACAGGTATAGTGATACAAGATACGCATGTGATCAACGATACCGTGCCACCAACCATCAAACTCTATGTTAATGGCAAACAACTAAGGTCTGGTATGGAGATACCGCCATCTTTTACACTCTATGGTGTGATAGAGGATTCAAGTGGTATCAATATATTCGATAGGACGGGCCCCTATGCGATACGTATGAGTTACGATGATCCACGATTTTCCGACCCTATATATCTAAGTGATTACTTCACATATGACTTAGGTAGCCAGACACGTGGTAGGTTTAGGTACAAGGTGGATGTACCAGCTGCACTATCAGACTTTACCTTATACTTCTCAGCTGCCGATAACATATGTAATGTGCGGGTAGATTCCTTTCACGTAACTGTAATGTGGGAACAACCGCTTGATATTACAGAATTGCGGGTTTATCCCAACCCTGTACGTGGTGATAAAGTTACATTCTATTTCTATCTGACCAAAGAAAGCACGGTATGGATACGTATCTATACCATCACGGGTAGGGTGATACAGGTGTTGGGTCCGTTCGACCTATCCGCCGGCTACAATGAGATTGAATGGGATACATGTGACTTTATTGGCGACAAAATCGGTAGCGGTATCTACTTCTACAAAGTTGTTGCAATAAGGGAAGAGCCTGGTCAACGTCTAACCACCAGTAAGCTCGATAAATTTCTCGTCATCCGCTAATGCTCAAAGCAGAAAATATCTGGAAGAGCTACCCAGAAGATAAGAGACGGTTAACTGTACTTAGGGGTGTCAACTTAGAGGTACATGCAAACGAAATCGTGGTCGTGTTAGGGCCATCAGGTTCGGGTAAGACCACATTGCTCAACATACTGGGGACACTCGACAAACCTGATACTGGCAAAGTATGGATCGATGGCCATGATACATCCACGTTGGACGATAGTGAGCTTGCCCGCTTACGTAACGAAAAGATAGGGTTTGTGTTTCAGTTCCATCAATTGATACCCGAGTTAACCGTAGTCGAGAACGTGCTACTACCTTCCATAATTAGGGGTAGGAAGCCCGACGTCGACTTCGGGATGGAGCTACTGGAGCTTGTGGGATTACAGGGTAAGGCGTCCCATTATCCAGCAGAATTATCGGGTGGCGAACGTCAACGGGTTGCAGTTGCACGTGCACTGATAAACCTACCATCAATACTATTAGCGGATGAACCATCAGGTAACCTTGACGAGAAGTCGAGTGACCTATTGCATAATTTGATCTATCGAGTAATTAAAGATAGAAAGATGGCTGCGGTGATAGTTACACACAAAAATAGGATGATGAAAATAGCAGATCGCTGCTATCAATTAAGTAAGGGGGTATTAAATGAAGTGCGCTGTTTGCGGTAAACGTGAGGCCCAATTCAAATATGTAATAGTGGTCTTCCGAGAAAATAAGGAGATCATCCCTATATGTAGTACATGTCTGCGTGATAAGCTGGAGATATCGGAGGAACCCTATGTCCCCAAACATGATATACAGCAGGGGCAACGCGTATGTCCACGTTGTGGGCTCACATACGAGGAGTTTCTACAGAATATGGAGCTTGGGTGTAGCACCTGCTATGAGACGTTTGGCCAATTCATTAAGAACTTATTAGTACGTACACCATGGCAGAAGGAGGTACCCCCCAAAGGTGCAGAGATAAGGGATGAAGAACCTGACAAACATCTCCAACTATACAGGTTAAAGAGGAAATTGCAGGAGCTGCTCGACAAGGAGGCATACGAGGAAGCTGCCAAGATACGTGATAAGATAAAAGAAATCGAAAATGAACTTAGAGCAAAGGGCCAAAAGGGCACCTGAGTGGTGGGGTGATACCTCCTCTGATATACCACTTTTTACGAGGGCTAAACTTGTACGTAACCTTAAAGGATACAATTTCCCATTGAAGGCGAGCGATGACGAACTTGAAGAGGTACGTGAGATCATAGCCTATGCGATTGAACGTAATGAAAAGTTGCAGGGGTTCACAATCTTCAAAGGCGAGGAGCTAACCCCAGAGGATCGCAAATTCTTATGGGAGAGGTTTCTCATCAGCAAGACATTTATTGATTCACCCAAAGGTAAACTCGTAGCTATAAGTCCTGACGAAGACATAAGCATAGTGGTGAACGATCGTGATCACCTTGTGATACAGAGTTTTGCGAATGGGCTCAACATCAGGGAAGCATATAATAAAGCGAACGAAATCGCGAAAATATTGGGCCTCGAATATACGTATTCAGAAGAATGGGGGCACCTCACCTCGTCACCACTTGAGGTAGGTACGGGGTTGAGGGTTGCGATCACTTTGCATCTCCCGGCACTGGTATTGTTGAGACAGTACAACTTTACTGTTGAGACACTTACTCCACAGGGGTTCATATTCCATAACCTATGGGGTACAGGTACCACTGGTTACATATTCGTGGTGACTAATGCACTTACTTGGGCATTCCGTGAGGAGATAATCACACCATTTGAGTATCTTGCCAATGCGCTTATCAAGCAAGAGAACAAGGCACGTGAGGTCATGAACACACATCTGGCCGATATTTTAGAAGATAAAGTCACCCGATCGTGGGGGTTGTTGAAATACGCACGACTCTTATCAGAAGAGGAGACCTGGACCTACATCTCAGGTATCCGGATGGGTATCTCGATGGGGCTCATATTTTCAGCAAAAGAGTTGCCAAGATTTACCAATCTGCTGCTGATTACAAGGCATTCACATCTTGAAAAACGTACAGGTAGAAAATTGCAACAACATATCGCTGAGAAAGAGCGTGCCGCGTTAGTAAGGTCGTTCATTAATGGCATGGAAGCTAGCAGTTGACATAGGTACTACCAAGATCAAGGTGGGCTTAGGTACTACAGATATACAGAAGGCATGGTGTAAAGATACATGGGACGAAGCGTTATCGATAATTGAGCAATATCTGGATAAGGTAGCGAAAGTGTTCATCATATCCGTACGTGATACCAAGCTAAATATAACAACCCATAGGGATAAATTCGTATGGTTAACCCAAAAGACACCCACCCCCATACAATGGGCTTATGATGGGTTGGGAGTCGATCGGCGTGCAAATATGATAGCGGGATACAAAATGCTGGGTTCACCTTTACTTGTAATAGATATGGGGACAGCCACCACAGTGGACTTGCTGGTCGATCGCAAACATCAAGGTGGGTTGATACTACCAGGTGTATCTTATTCGTGTGAGTTTTATCGTAAAAAATTGTCACATCTAAACATAAAACCTGATTTCATGATCACTGAACAGGTGCCACTTATTGGCCGTAGTACGAACGAGTGTGCAGCAGCCGGCATCGTATGGGGTGAGGTTACCCGTATCGAAGGCATTATTCAGCGGTTCAAGCAACAAACAGAAGGTGTAAAGATTATATTCACAGGAGGGTGGGGTTGGTTAGGTGCTAAATTTATGGGTTATCGTTACGATGTTCATCTAACACTACGTGGTATCCTCTGGTGGGGCGAATGGCTATCATCCTGACAGGTATACTTTTGATGGCACCACCTGATAGTACACATAAGGTTGAAGATAAGTGGTTCAGTGTGGATAAGTTACATCATTTTAGTTATTCCCTAAGCATATCCACGATACTATTCCATGTAACATATTGTCAAAATGGTTGGAGTTATGAACCTGCACGTAACTTAGCGATAGGCGTTACGATATCGTTGGGTGTGCTGAAAGAGCTGTATGATTGGAAAGTACGTCACACCTATATGAGTTACAAGGATATCGTAGCTGATATATTGGGTGTAACAGTCGCATATGTGTTGCTACTTACACGTTAACATCAGATGTGGCACGAGATCCACCCCTCCATAGGTTGTAATTTTGCAGCCCCAAATATTTTTAATAGATGTTGATATTAATAGCCTTCATTCTTTATCCTTATCACTCGATTAGCGAGCTACAGGGTGCGGGTGATACTTCCCCCTACGTAGGTGATACAGTTACAACCTCAGGCATAGTGACAGGCCTTACAGGTAACAATTTCTACTTACAAGATATGTCAGGTGAATTACGTTCCGGTATATACGTCTACAGGGGTGGTAGAAATACACCCGACATACATGTAGGTGATAGCATTGTAATCACGGGGTTGGTAAAGGAGTTCGCCAATCTCACCGAACTATGGGCAAGCAACGAACTATTTACGATAAACATAATAGCACGTAATCATAGCTTGCCATCACCTCACAAACTCACCATACCTGCGATACACAGTAATGGTGAAGACTATGAGGGTATGCTCGTACGTATTGATAGCGTGAGATTCATAGAATCCGGTACGTTTCAGGGTAACACCACATACCATGTTGAAGATAACGAAGGTAACCAGTTACCGGTATGGATAAGCAGGTACAACGATTCGATGGTAGGTGCTACGATCCCTGACGGCTATATAAACATTGTTTCACCACTTACACAGTACTATGAGAGTTATCAGATTGAACCCAGATCGCTTGCTGATTTCACCCCTGCCGTGGTGGGCCCCGGTATGGTGAGACTCAACCCATACGTGGTGTTCAAAAACGAGCGATTAACGTTAAGGTTTGACATCGTAACCTCTGACACTATTGAGAAGCTCGAAATAACAATACCTGAAGGTTGGACATGGCATTCTTTGGAATATACAATCTACCCGATGCAACCTGTGTTGGGTGAGGTCACCCCATCACACCTATACCTTGACAGCCTAACCGTGATGGATTCACTCCGTGTATATCTTCACGATATGGAACCATATGAGGTTGGTGAGCACCAATTCGAAGTGAAGACTGCACCACCTGGAGGGATGCTGGTTACTGTGCCAACCATACCCGTGATCAATGTAATCGATTCGTTACCTATAATACCTATCAGTGAAGTACAGCAACCTGACACTTCTGGTTATGATTCACAGTTATTGGGTCAACTCGTAACTGTGAGAGGTGTTATAACCTCACCCCCATTGGGGGGTGGCCAATTCTTCATCCAAGATACCACCACAGGGGTGGCCATTTATGGGTTCGACTATAATCCACAGGTGGGTGACGAGATCATCGTAAGGGGTAAAGTTCAGGAATACAATGGGATGACCGAGCTCACATATGTGGGAGATGAATGTTTCATTTTATTACGTACCGATACAAACGCTACGGTGATACCTGAGACGTTAAAGCTATCGTATCCAATAACTGAACAATTTGAAGGTAAACTACTTTGTATACCGCAAGCTAAACTACATACGAAGTTTACACCAGGTTTGGGGGCGGGCAATTTCGAGGTATGGAATGGCAACATCATCATCAATGTACGGGTAGACGAAGGTACGGGGATTGATACCTCCGAAATCTATCGTAGCTTGGAGATCGGTGATTACATCACAATTGTGGGGATAGGCTCACAATACGATCGTGACCCCCCTTACAATTCAGGTTATCAGTTGAAGTTACGCTATCCAGAAGATATACAGAAAATATACATAGGTGAACCACAACCTAATGTGTCGATCGATATATCTCCTAATCCATTTGCACCTGAGTTGGGTGAGATACTGTTTATCAAAATCAATGGACCATCGGATGCTGTTTATACTGCAAGGATATTCAATCTACGTGGTGACCTCATCCGAACGGTAGTCGAACGTAAATACAAATCCCCTATATACACGGATTGGGATGGTAAGAACGAGTTAGAGGAATCCGTACCCATCGGTACATATATACTTGAGGTGGAGGTTGAGATCGATGGCGAATACCAAAAATTCTACAAACCGATAGTTGTTGGTACGCCACTGAAATGAAGCACCAAAGTTTAATCTCAATCGGGATAATACTGCCTGGCATGCTATTTGGGATGTTTGACCAGTACTCCTTAAGTGCACGTGTAGCTGGTTGTGGTGATGCATTTGTTGCAATAGGGGATGCGCCATCAACCTTATTTTATAACCCAGCAGGGCTGTCACTCATAAGTGGTACCCGTATAGAAGCGAATTATGAACACCTATTCAGTATCGTGAATAGAGCCAACTTCATATTGGCACGATCGATCCACCAATATACGGTCGCTGTAGGTGTACATTTGTTAAACGTAGGAGATAATGTATCACTGTACGAAGAACGTATAGTGGCTGCTGGTATTGGATTACCGATAGCGGGCGACCTTTACTTTGGGGTATCAACTTCTTACTATTCGCTATCTATGCAGAGGTTTGGTAGCTCACATGTCATTGGTGTAGATATGGGGTTAATCGGTTACGTATATGATAGGTGGTGTTTGGGTGCAGTAATACATCCGTTGAACAACCCCAGTATAGGTAAGCTTTCACGTCATTATATACCACGTAGCTTAACAGTGGGTATGTCATACGTACCGTTTGCAGGTGCTGTCACCATGATGGAGTTGGAGCGTACCCATGTAGGTGTCAACCGTATGCGGATAGGTGGTGAATTCCAGATACATCCTCACCTAACGGTTCGTACGGGTATGGAGACACCACCCGTTGTCCTAACGTGGGGGGTGAGCTTCAAAGTAAAGCAACTTACATTGGATTGCGCATTTAAATACCATGCTTATCTGCCGATAACTTGGACGGTCGGCATACGATGGTAATCCTGCTATCCATACTGATTGTTATCGATCTAAACACCGATAGTTTGTATAAGCTTAAGCAACTACCTCTGAGTGAGCCCGAAATCCAAGCAATATACCTATACAGGCTTAAACATGGGTACTTTCGTAGCTTCTACGAGCTTACGAAGATATTACCTATTGAGTCAGTAAACAAGATACGTTACCTGGTGAAGTTGACCCCACCACCTTATAGACGTGAAACCAGCGATTATTATGAATACCTGCAGGAGCGGCTCACCCGTGAGGAAGGGCCACGTGCAGGTGCTGTAGAAGAGTGGCTCTGGTATCTTGGACATCCGCTCAACATAAATCGTGCAGCTGTTAAGGATATTGCAATGTTTGATGGTGTCAGCTTGGTGGATGCCGCCAGCATTGTAAGATACCGTCAGCTATATGGTAAGATATCGTATCAACGTGCACTCCGCGATATACCGGGGTTATCGTACTGGGGATATAGGAATCTCAGAAACTTTGTAACCTTTGAAGACAAACCCCTACATGGGACAGAAGGTTACCTAAAGATCAGCTGGCGTACTATTTATTACATAAGGGGCGATATATTGGGTGACCTTTATGGTAGGCCTACCTATCTTAAATACAGGGAGGAAGACCTAATAGCAGCTGGATGGACCAAAGATGAGATCGTGCACCTCATATCACGACTATATCGTGAGAAGGAAGATTACCTACGTGAGGGTACATATCGGGGATGGGACTGGCGGTTACGGATGGGTATAACCCCACATGTATATCTAGGGATTAGGAAATTCAACAAAGGTTATATCGAGCTACGATCGATAGGCCCATTACGTAAAATGTACATCGGTACGTACAGGGTAACATGGGGACAGGGTATATTACTTGATAACAGTGACGAGATACGTGCAAGATTACACACGCGTCCGGAGGGGTTATTCGGTGACCTCACGTATTACGAACATTTCTATCTACAAGGGGTGGCAGCTGAACTCACATTCAACCGCATACATCCTACCATACTGTGGTCGTATGCACCAAGGAATGCAATACTTAACCCTGACAGTTCGGTGAACCACCTGATACATATCTACCCGGTGCTACCCGCATTCCGTCATAACGTGAAGGAACGAATGATCGGAGTTAACCTCACCGTAGATATGGGCGGTCTATACAATCTACCTGTAGGTACATACGTAGGGGTTAGTCTACTCGATTTACTTTACTCGAGGCCATTCAACCCGAATCCCAAATACCTGGATATACCCTGGGATAAGGAAGTGATCGATGACCCTAACTACCTATTATCAAGTCGTGGCCAGCATCGTAGCTTCGTAGGTACACATCTCTCTACGGTGGTGAACAATATGAGCTTAGAATTTGACTACGCAAAGCAACAGCATGCCGGTCATGCATACATTATGAAGCTACACTTACAGTATGAAACACTATATGGGATCTTGGTTTTACGGCACTACGATGTGGATTATGATAACCCATACTCACGTGGGTTTGCCGAACGTAGGCGGTTTGGTGAAGGCATATGGCAACGTTCGTATCGGTTGATAGATCCACTTTATGTCTATATTTCCGAATATCCTGTACCGAGGGCAGAGGAGGGTATATATCTTGAGTTTAGATACCAACCATCACATAGGTTGATAATATCACGTTTTTACATGGATGTATGGAAGGACCTTGCGTATGGGTTACCTAACTGGCGTACACAGGTGACATTACAATATCGGCCAGCTTTCCCGTTACGTATATATCTGAGGCAAAAGCTGCAGGCTAAATCACACAAACGGTTAGCTACCACTACAATATCGCATCTATGGGAGACATCGCTTACAATCGAATATAGGTTAAGCAACTACAACAACCTACGTGCTGAATTACGTTATGCGAGGGTATCGTTTCCTTCGTTACCAAGATATGAGACAGCCAACACAATAACGGGAGGGTTTCTCGCGCTCACCTATCGGTATAATTTATCACCACATATGTCGATACTGGGTGGATATGCGATATGGCAGACACAGGGGTTATCGCAGTGGATATTCGAAGACACGGGTATAGACTTTCTTGAGGGTAGGGGCTGGAAATATTACTTAGTGCTATCAGATAGGCTGTCACATAACTTATTATTTAGGTTAAAATTTAGGTATAAATTAAGCGAGTTCCCGCATACTGGGATGTTGGGTGCACATTCGGAGGATGGTATACCAATTTACGAGTTTATCGATACCAGGCGTGAATTTGGTGGTAACTTACTTTTGATAATATGGTGGTAGGAGGCTATATGAGTAAATTTGTGTACATCTTCAGTTTCGCAGTAATCCCTCTGTATGGATATACATTACATGAGATAGCAACTGGTGGCTATCCATTATCTATGTTCGATGGCAAGAATGTTGGGTTAGGCTACACATCTATAGTGGTGACGGATGCAGACAACCCCGCGTGTTATGATTCGATCTCTGCGGTTGTCATCAACCTACAGCTTCATCAGATTACCGAGGAACGTAAGGTTAAGGTATACAATGAGTTCGAAGACTATGTAGGTGAAGCTACACGTGCGATACGTGACGAGTTACATACCGTTCCTATGCCATTAGGTATAAATCTCTATAAACACGGTGTGTCGTTCGACTTTAAAGTATCCCCTAAATATGTGTTCGACTATGAGTTTAAGCTCCCGATGTACGATGACTACTATCTCATAAGGGGGTGGCAGATCGAATCCTCAACCGGTATGGTTATATCGTATTCAACAATGTTAGGTGTACGAGTATGGCCCACCTTATACGTGGGTGTAGGTGGTAGTTATTTAAAAGGGGATTGGCAACATGCAAAGATGTGGCGTCCCTCATATGAAGGTAGTGAACCGTGGGATACATCGATAAGTGGTAAACTTCAAGGTATAAACTTTACGTTTGGTATATGTATCAAACCTTCTTTTAGGTGGACCATCGGCGGTATATGGAAGATATCCACACTTAAAGATACACTGTTCGATTATCCTCGATTCACGTATGGAGTAGGTATCGGATATCGGCCAGCAAACATTTTACCTGCATATTTTGTAGCCGAGGTGTTAACCCATCAAGGCAAACATCGTGAATGGGAATACCACATGGGTGTGGAGCACGAGCTTATGCCTTCATTTCTGTTACGAGCGGGCTTCGCATGGCTATCAGCGGCTAAGGATGAACGTCTATCAAAAGGGATCTACACTGCAGGTATCGGCTATAGTAGCGCATTTTGTGAGATCGACATTGGGATAAGCTTCTGGTGTCGCAAATACAGTGCATACCTTGTGGATGTGGAGGGGTTTGACAAAATCGACGAAAGTATGTTCAGTGTTATCTTTACGATCAAGAAGGAGTTACCATGAAACGCATATTTGTAGCATCTATTGTTATAGTAGCGAGTGTGGCGGTTGGCTTACCTGCAGATGAGGTTGAAGTTACATTCAATCGCGACTACGTGAGACGGTTGATCGAGGAGGTATACAATGCAGATAGTGTTGTACATGTGATAATGTTTAGTGCAGGTTATTACCCACAATATCCGCGTGGGCTAAATGATTCGCTGTATGATGCGCTTGCGTATATAAATAGACAGGGTGTGGAGGTGAAGCTCATACTCGATCAGTCAGATTGGAACCCCAGTGTTACACGTAAAAATGTGCAGGTGGCCAAACATCTTCATGAACTCGGTATAACCGAAGTGTATTTCGATCCGCCCGATGTCACCACACATTGTAAGGTTGTTATAATCGATGGCAAAATAGTGTTTGTGGGTTCACATAACTGGACGTATTACGCACTGCAGAGGAATAATGAAGCTACGGTGATGATCGTATCACGTGAGGTTGCAACAATGTTCGAACAGTACTTTGACCAGCTTCTGAGAGTGTCGACCAAAACACTTCCTGCAGTGAGATGACAATAGTGATAGTGGGGTTGATTTTTGTTACTGAGAAGCTCGTCATCCTATATACCAATGATATAGCGGAGGTTACATATCCACGTCCTGCTACATGGATAAATCCAAACTTTCCACCTGAACTTGGTGGCTTACCGTCACTGAAATACCTGCTATCGGTAGAACGTCAGAAGGCATACAGGGAGGGCTACCCGTTGTTGCTTTTAGATGCAGGTAACTTCAGTGCACCCGGTAGGTATGGTGAACCACCACATATGATGTTGAAGATGTTCGGTGAGCTTAACTACGATGTTGTAAATATTGGAGTATATGACCTACCATGGGTACCATATTTGCCGGATAGCCCTACATTTATATCAGCGAATATCGAAGGTTACAACAAACCATATGTGATTTTGAAAAAGGATGGCATCACTATAGGTGTGATAGGTGTAGTAACTCAGTACTTGGTACCCGCATTAGCTTGGGAGTATGCAACCAAGATTAAAGTACATAACCCCATAGAGAGTGTAAGCCATGTAGTGGCACACATACGTGATAGTGTCGATGTGCTCATTGTACTGTCATCACTTGGGTTTGATAACGATGTGAAGCTGGTCGAACAGGTAAGAGGTATCGATATACTTGTAGGTGGCTACGAAGGGCGTGGCTTACGTGAGCCGCTCGAAGATAGTTTATCACATACAATTATAGTACGTACATATGGGGAATTGTCAGAGGTCGGCAAATTAGTGATATATTTTGACGAAGCTCACAATATCATGGGGTATGATGGTACAACACTTACCCTATTTCGTGAGGCCTATCCAGGAGCTGAATGATCATGTACCCCATTCCCATGAACTGAGGTACTGTTGCTGTTCGGGGGTTAGCTTGTCGATCTCAACCCCCATCACTTTAAGTTTACGTATCGCTATATCGCGGTCGATCTCGTCCGGCAGCTTGTATACCTTATTCTCTAACTTATCGCCATGTTTCAGAAGATATTCGACTGCACGCGCTTGGTTGGCAAAACTCATATCCATAACCTCAGCGGGATGACCCTCGGCAGCTGAAAGATTCACCAGCCTACCTTCAGCCAACAAGTATATCCTTTTATCACCCAAATGGTAGCAATCAACCATGGGTTTGACATTCTCTACTTTATCTGCCAGTTCATGCAACTTCTGTATGTTGATTTCGACATCAAAGTGTCCTGCATTCGCAAGTATTACACCATCCTTGGCAGATTTGAGATGCTCAACATCTATAACGTTGATATCACCCGTAGCGGTTACAACGATATCGGCTACCTTTATTGCATTACGCATAGGCATAACCGTAAAGCCATCCATCACAGCTTCAAGTGCACGTATGGGGTTGGTTTCAGTAACTATCACATGGCTACCCATACCTCTTGCACGCCAGGCGATACCTCTACCACACCATCCATAACCAGCAACCACAAACGTCTTACCTGCCAATAGTATGTTTGTTGCACGCATGATGGCATCTATCGTGCTTTGCCCCGTACCGTAACGGTTGTCGAACAAATATTTAGTATATGAGTCATTAACCGCAATGACGGGATAACTAAGTACACCTTTGGTAGCCATCTGTTTCAATCTCACCACACCGGTGGTCGTCTCCTCAGTACCTCCTACGACGTTGGAGATAAGATCTTGTCGCTCTCTATGTAGTGTGGATATGAGGTCGGCACCATCGTCCATGGTTATGTGTGGCTTAATGTCAAGTGCCTGGTTTATGTGTTTGTAATAGGTTTCACGATCTTCACCTTTAATCGCGAACACGGGTATACCGTACTCGGCAACAAGTGCAGCTGCTACATCGTCCTGAGTAGATAAGGGGTTAGATGCAGTAAGTCGTATCTCGGCACCACCCTCTTTCAAGGTTAGGATGAGGTTAGCGGTTTCCGTTGTCACATGTAAACAGGCAGCTATCTTTACCCCTCTAAGTGGATGTGATTTGGCTAACTCCTTGCGAATAGTATTCAATACTGGCATACGGGTGGCTGCCCACATAATACGTTTTATGCCACGCTCGCTTAACCCAATGTCACGTATGTCGTATTCCATCGTGCTACTAACTCGTCATGGTACGAAAATTTTACCGGTTGCACGTATGTAGGCAAAACTGTCAATCTTACGAGGTCCGTAGTACCAGATTGTATCGGCAAGCATATCACTACGTTTGGTCCAACCATCTGTTACGGGCTTTTCGAGTATAACCCAAAAGAACGGATACTGGTAGGTTGCTTCAGCACCTGCTTGACTGTAATCGAGCACTGATGGCCATGGGTTCGGCTGATAGAAAGGGTTACCACTCTCTATATTGTGTACATAATAAGGATCATATGAGATTAAAGGGTTTGTTGGACAATATATTACGTTGCTCGGATCGTACTTATTGAATTTACCCGCAAGGCATGCATAGTGGTATGCTTCTACACCGCTACGGATGTTACTTACAGTGGCATCAAAAGAAGCCCGTAACGCTTGCTTGTGTAATGCAAAGTAACGTGGCATAAGCACAGCTGCAAATATACCTATCGCGAGGACAACCATAAGCAACTCCACTAATGTAAACCCTTCTCTGCTACGGAGTGGCCACATTTGGTCTATGAAATTAAAATGCACAAAAATAAATAACGTCAACCTATTATAGTAATGGATGTGATTCGTAAGATTGGTGTAGTTAGTATTGATTTTGATGGATTTCGAATATTTTAGGATTATAAGGAGGTATAATGTATCGGGTGATGCTGATAGTTGGTGGTTTTATCATAATGGGGTGTGCTACAAGGTTGCCAAATTACTTACCATTATTGAAGACGATCACTACCGAAGAGTATAGTGATGCCAATGCTGTTGTGGTATTCGATACGATCAAATATCATGTTGAACGTGATGGCAAATATCGATCTTATCAGCATAGATTGATTAAAATATTCACCGTTACAGGTAAAAGTAAGTTTGCCGAACCTGTCTTCCATTATTATGAAACCTATAGCAAGCTACAGGTTAAACTTGCAAGAGTGATAAAAGCCGACGGCCGTATAGTGAAGGTACCGAAAGAAAACATTAAAGAGTTTCCGATGCCAGCATGGGAGGGGTCGAAATTCTTCTTACCCAACGTATATGTGGTGAAAATCATATATCCAGCACTTGAAACCGGTGACGCTATCGAGTATATTGTCGAAGAGAACGTATACAATCCGCCAATGGATTCGAATTTCGACATGCTCTGTGTATTCGAGGAGGACGAACCCATCCACGAGAAAGTGGTGATCATCGACTTACCAATAGATATGCCGATCAGGTGGAAGGTTAAAAACGGTAAACTTGAAATTGATAGCCTTGTAAAGCAGAATAGGGTAACTTATGTGTTTCGTAAAGAGGATATACCTAAGATTGTAAGCGAACCCCTTATGCCACCGATACCAGAGATAGCGTTGAAGTTGCTGGTCACCACGGTACCATCATTTGAGGTATGGTCCAGCTGGTACTATAAGCTGGCAAGTAAAAGTTTTGTGGTGGATAGCAGCTTAATGGCGAAAATACATGAAATTACGGATACGTTAGAGAGTTTGGATGCGAAGATACGTGCACTGTTTATGTTCGTAAGTAATAACATACGGTATGTGGAGACTAAGCTAACCGGTAAGAAGGGTGGTTACGAACCTGCACCTGCCACGGTTACGTTTAACCGCAAATATGGAGTATGTCGTGACAAGGCGGCGTTGTTAGTTACTATGTTACGTGAGATAGGTGTCGATGCCTATATAGTGCTGTGTAACCCAACGATGCACATTGACCAAGATATTGCAGTAGATGAGTTCAACCACGCAGTAGTCGCCATTAAAAGGGATGGCAGATACGAATTCCTCGACCCTACTGTGGAGAATACCACAGAGTACCTCTTAGCTTATGAAGAAGGTAAGCAGATGCTGGTGTGTGACAAAGATGGTGAGCCATTACGTACGATACCGTACTCAAAACCTGACAAACATGCGTTGAAGGTGACCCTCGAAATGGAGATAGATACATCATGCTTCGTGACAGGTAGGCTTCACCTCAGTGCGAAAGGATTTTACGATTGGATCTTCCGTAATATGTTAAAGAAGATGCCGGTTGAGTTTAGGCGTCAGCTGTTTCAACAGATGGTGGCAGGGTTTGGCCCAAACGCGGTACTTGATAGCTTCTCGATGATGGAACTGGATAACTTTGACGAAAATGTGTGGTTCACATTGTACTATCACATGAGTGAATTCGGTATAAAATATGGTGATGAGTATAGGTTTAAGCTCGGCAGCAGGAGTGGGTTACAACTTGGTGGCAACCCATTTGCACTTGAGGAACGCCGTTACCCATTGTTCATGCATGCAGTGATGCAGACAGAAAGTAACACGATAATTAAACTACCCGAAGGGTATAGAGTCAAACATCTACCCGAGGATATGCGGCTGGATAGTGACCAACTTGAGGGTTACGTAAAATACGAGGTTGTTGGTGATACAATCTTTGTAACCAGCTATTCATGTGTGAAAGATCCACTTATACCGGTTGAGGTATACCCCGAAATTAAGCATAGATTTGACAAACTGCAACAATTAGCAGAACAGGAGATAGTTTTGGAGAGGGCAAAATTTTAACACTTGTTGAAGATTGGGTTTAAAATAAGGAGGTGACATGTGGATGTGGCTGATACTTCTGGTGACAGCTGATGCAAAGATACTATTGGATAGCACGTATGTTAGGTTGGATAGAAATGGATTACGGACGTATCGACACTATAAAGTTGAGATACTAACAGAACGTGGTCGTGACACATATGGTGACGTGAAAGTACGTTACAACAACGACAAGTATGAGTTCAATATCATACGAGCGGTAACAATATTGCCCGACGGTAGGGAAGTGGAACCTGAACCAAAAGCGATCGCCGATGTGAGTCCACCCGAAGTGTATGATGCGCCAATGTATGCGAATTTAAGGATGAAGGTGGTCACCTTTCCAGCACTCAAACCTGGTGCAATAATCGACTACGAATACGAGATTGTACCTAAGAAGCGACCCAAGGAGCGGCCTAAACTTTACGGTGATGTGGTATTTAGTGAGTACGAACCTATCAAGAAGAAGGTCTTTGTGCTGGAGATACCAAAAGATATAACATTGTATTATAACCTGAAACCCAATCTGTATGAGGACGGTGACTATACAGTTTATGTGTGGGGATACGAAAACATTCGTAAGATAAAGCGTGAACCCTATAGCCCATCATTAAGAGAGATAGGCCCTACACTGTATTATAGTGAATTCAGTAGCTGGAAAGAATTGGGTGATTGGCTACGTGACCAGTTTAAAACCAAGGGTAAGCCACCCCAATTGAATTACAATAACATTGATGAGCTTGTGAAGTATATGAAAACTGACATCCGAACAGTACCTATAAGTTTGGAATGGACGGGATTCAAACCCAACCCCGCAACTAAGGTATATGCAAACAAATATGCTGATAGCAAGGATAAGGTGGCACTATTTACAACATTGGTGGATAATGCATATCCAGTGTTGGTGGCACCTTCGTTGTTCAGTTTAGATGTGAAGATAGCCACACCCAGTATATTTACCAAGATGATGGTTGCAATTGAGGATGAGTATGGCTTTAGGTTTGAGGATCTTGCAGATGAATTTGGGGACGTAGGCTATACAAGATACGATGGGTATATAGGGTTGGTGGTAACTGCTCATGATGTGAAACTGGTGCCGATAAGGAATAAAGTAAGAAGTTACGAGAAGCTGAGATTTAGTGGGATGATCGATACAAACGGAACGCTTACCGGTGAGTTCAATTGCCATTTCATAGGCCGTACGGCGGCTGATCTAAGGCATACGTTACGTGGCAAGACGGTAGCTGAATTACGTAAGTGGTTTGAACAAAGGGTTGCAAGTATAAAGCCTGGCTGTAGACTCGTGGGGTATGAGGTTGATGGCCTGGATACACTTCTAAGAGGGGTAACCGTGAAGATAGAGGTGGAATGTCCAAACTACTACATTGAAAACAGTAGCCTCACCATACCGGCGAAAATACTTGGTACAGATGTAGGTAGATACTTTCAACTATCAAAAAGAAGCAACCGACTCACTATATACGAAGGAAATGGATGGGAATACACTGTAACACTTTATATGGAAGGGTTTACCCCCACGTACCTGCCGAAGAAGACAGTAACTACCACAGCCTTTGAAGGTAAGATCAGAAGTGAGGTTAAAGGTGGCACCATAATATGGCAGGAAGAAGGATATATCAAACGCTGTATGTTATGTCCATGTAAGTATCCGGAGATACGAGAAGAGGTGACCTCATTTTTATTAAATAAGTGGCGTATAGTTATGTAGATGGAGGTGAAGATGGGCCTTACATTGGCTGAGAAAATATTGAGTGAAAAAGTTGGCCACACCGTAAAAGCTGGCGATATAGTGGTGACAACGGTTGATGTGGCTGCAGCACAGGATGGGACAGGCCCACTTGCAGCAAGACAGGTGGAGGAGCTCACCAAACAGCTGAACATTGATAAGCTGCGTGCCCCTGAGGTGATATTCTTTATAGATCATGCTGCCCCAAGCCCACGTAAGGAGCTATCTAATGACCATAAATACTTGAGGGAGTTTACCAAAAAATACGGTGTGAAACTATCAGACGTAGGTGAAGGCGTAATACATCAGCGGTTGGTGGAGGAGTTTGTGAAACCCGGTGATGTGGTGGTGGGTGCGGATTCACATACGACGACGTCAGGTGCATTGTGTGCATTCGCTACCGGGATGGGGTCAACTGATGTGGCGGTAGCTATGACATTGGGTAAGACCTGGCTTAAGGTGCCAGAGAGTATTAAAGTTATATACAAGGGTAAGATGCCACCAAATGTCTACTCAAAAGATATCATGTTATACCTCATAGGGATGATAGGGGCGGATGGTGCCACGTATAAGGCGTTGGAGTTTGGTGGTCCTGTCATTGAGCAGATGTCTATGGAGGAACGGTTTGTGTTGAGCAACATGGCAGTAGAGGCAGGTGCTAAGGTGGGTCTTATCGCATCAGACAGTAAGACACGTGAATACCTTGAAATGCAGGGTAGGGGAGATGAATGGCGTTCCATAGCAGCAGATGAGGATGCCGAATATGAGAGAATAATAGAGATAGATGTATCGGAACTTGAACCCCAGGTAGCATTCCCACACAGGGTGGATAACGTGCATCCAGTTTCTGAAGCCAAAGGTATAAAGGTAGACCAGGTGTATATAGGTACATGTACTAATGGAAGGATAACAGACTTGAGGGTAGCAGCTAAGATACTTGAAGGTAAGAAGGTACATCCAGATGTGAGGTTGATCGTTGTACCAGCATCCAGACAAGTATTTCTACAGGCACTGAAGGAAGGGTTGATCGAAATATTCGTCAAAGCGGGTGCAACAGTATTGGGGCCTGGTTGTGGGCCATGTGTGGGTGTACATGAGGGAGTATTAGCAGATGGTGAGGTATGCTTATCGTCACAGAACCGTAACTTCAAAGGTAGGATGGGCAACCCTGAGGGTTTCATATACCTGGCGTCGCCCGCAGTATGTGCGGTGTCGGCGATTAAAGGTGAAATAACTGCACCATAGTATGAACATATACGAGATTGTGGAATGGCTTAGCTATTATGGTGATGTGAGGGAATGGTCAGAAGAGGAAGGTGTGATCAAAATTTCATATATACCACGTATATCGACAAGAGAGTTATTTCGTAAGATAAGGAATCAGCTCGTAGATTATACACCATTCCTTAGAAAGGGTACGTATCCGAGTGAAGTGGTACTCTATCTCGTGCCACGTCCCAGATATATTAAGGTGACCTCGTATTGGTTAAATATTCTATTGTTGATAGCGACACTGTTTACGACGATGCTGGCAGGTGCGATGCTGGCGGGAGTTGACCCATTCCGTAATCCCACAAATATATTGAAAGGGTTACCGTTTTCGTTGGCTATAATGTTTATACTGGGGTCACATGAGTTGGGCCATTATGTTATGTGCAGAAAGCTTGGTGTGGAAGCTACATTGCCGTTTTTTATACCTGTGCCACCACCGTTTATTTTGGGTACATTTGGCGCTGTTATAAGGATACGTAGCCCTATACCGGATAAGTCTGCACTCGTGAAAATAGGGGTGATGGGTCCACTTGTAGGTTTCGTTGTATCTATTCCTATAACCCTGGTGGGGTTGAAGTTATCTACGTTGACAATGGTAATACCAGAACAGATGCCACATTTTAGGTTGGGACGCTCGATACTGTTTTCGATACTGATAAACCTGGTGTATGGTAAGTTGCCAGAAAACTATTCATTACTATTGCACCCTGTGGCGTTTGCGGGTTGGGTGGGTTTATTTGTTACGGCGCTTAACTTATTACCGATGGGGCAACTCGATGGTGGACATATAAGTTATGCAATGTTTGGTGAGAAATATTACCCCAAAATCATGATAGCTATGTTTGTAATACTGATAGGGTTGGGTTTCCTTTGGCCGGGCTACTTTTTGTGGGCATTTCTCGGTATGATAGGGGGGATCAAACATCCAAAGCCACTCGATAGCGTTACACCGTTGACCTCACAGGATAAGGTGTTAGGTATATTTGCATTAGTTATGCTAATATTGACGTTTGTGCCACGTCCGTTTGCAATCAGATGAGGGTGTGATAAATTAAAAGGTTCGTCGATTATGACGTAACATATGGATAAGGATTGCACGTTTGATACGTGTGTATTTAGTGTAAGCTGGATGTTTGGTAAATAGGAACTCACCTATTGCCTTATCGTCACCGGCTGGTATTTGGCCAATTTTACGTCGAGTGAGTTCAAGGTTCTTCCTCTCCGTATCGATAACATGTGTGAGCACATCCTGTGGCAATGCAGATGTCACAGCTATAAACTTTAGGTTGTAATCTGGACCAAATACCTTTTCAAAAACATACTGCGTACGTTTGAGATGAAACTCCGATGTCACCACCATTATGTTACGCCAGCCACGTGGCTTGATTATCCTAACTTTAGGGAAATACGCATTACCTATGGTATCACGGGCTTCCTCATCCAGTAATATCTTATCATATGGTATACCGTGTGTTATGGCATATTCTTGCATCGCACGTGCCTCTGTGATTGGTGGTTTATATGTATACATGAAACTCCATGCACCTGAGAATATCACATACTCTGTAACACCTTCTTTGAAGAGCTCCACAGCTTTATCTACTCGCTGTAAGCTGGTGGGTTTAAGCCTACCATACTTATCAATACCACCGCCGGGAACTATAAGTACATCAACCCTCATGGTAACCTGAGTATACGTTCTACGGGGTGGATTACCATCTCTTCGGGTTTTCCACCTGTGAGATATGCGAGCACATCAAATGCGTTCAATCTTCCCATCGTCATCTTTATATGTAGGTTGCCATCTTTCAGTTCCATGCGCTTGACGCTCGCACGTAGGTTGAGCCTCTTATTCCTTTTGTTCACCCATATTCCCCTTGTATGCATGAACTGCTTTATGATGGTGGGTTCCAACTTTATCCCATACACTACATATTCTACTTCATTGAATAGCTGAAATAGTGACGTATGATCCGTACCCGGCATAACCTTTACATCAAATACCTTAAACCCCTTTGGTAGCTTGCGGTTCACAAGATACACTACATCAGCGGGTGGTTCGCTTACCACCACATCCATATATTCCGTATAAGAGAACATACCAAACGGCAATGGTGGCCCAAATGCGACCCTCGGATGTGGCTTATAGCCTTTCGTGAACACCACCGGTAACTTTGCACGTAATAATGCTCTTATCATCGTACGGGTGGTGTCGAGATGCCCCACCCACCTAAGTTCGGGTTCCTTACCATATCGTATGCGTAAGGTATAGACCACGGAGGAGGTTGCGATCTTTATCGGTCGTCTACCATAGACTATATCTCCCTTACGTGACAATCTTTCCAACCTTATTGGTATGGGAGACATACCCTTACATACACCACACCCATAGCAGCCCTGTATCCTGCAATCAGGTGTCTCGTCGGTTCGGGCACTTTCTTGGATGAGGAATTCACGTTTCACACCTACGTCTATGTAGTGCTCCCATGGTAATAATTCATCGACTTTCAATTCACTTGTATAGTGTGAGGGGTCAACCCCTATTTTGGTAAATGCTTCCTCCCATGTGTGAAAGTCGAACCTACCCTCCTCACTGGTTGTGATACCTGCTTTAGAGGCTTCCACAATGGCGGGTGCAACCTTCTCGTCACCGCGTCCCAATATAGTCTCTATGTAGCTTATGTCTGGGTTACGATAGTGTACTTCAACCCCACGCCTGCCCCTGAACGCAGCTCGTATATGCCTGGCTTTATTTGATAACTCTTTTCTATCGGCAAACATCTTCCATTGGAACGGTGTAAATGGTTGTGGTACAAACGGTGATATCGACACTTTGACCTGCTTCGGATATGCTACAGCTGCTATCCTACGGATAAGCTTGACAATCGCTTCTATATCTTGCCACTCCTCACCTGGTAACCCTATCATAAAGTATAGCTTGACGTGTGTAATGTTATAGCTGGTTGCAAGTTCAACCGACCGTAAAATATCGTCTTCGCTTATCTGTTTGTTGATAATCTTACGTAATCGTTCCGTACCTGCCTCAGGTGCTATGGTTATACCACCTGTCAAGTATGGTGCAATCTCATGTGTTATTGCATCACCACGTAACGATGGTAATGATAATTGAATATGTGGGTATTTCGTAGCTACACGTTTGATAAGGTCTTCACAACCGGAATAATCTGATAACGACAATGCTAACAGTGAGACCTCGTTGTAACCGGTTTCCAACAACCCCACATCTATCAGTTTGATGATCTCGGCTATGTCTCGCTCCCTATATGGACGTGTAACCATACCCACTTGACAGAACCTACACCCACGTGTACAGCCACGGCTCACCTCGATTACCAACCTATCATGTGTTGTCTCCACCAATGGTACTATTAACTTAGGTGCTGCTGGTATCTCCTTCGCATATACACGTTTGGCCTTATTCCCTATAGCGGGTACCCATACACCCTCGATCTGAGCTGCCTCTTTATAAAGTTCGTCACGTGTCAGTTCACGTTTTGACCACGCTTTAAGTAAGGGTATTATTCGTGGTATAAGGGGCTCTGCTTCCCCTATGAGAAATAGGTCAAAAAATGGTGCTATGGGTAATGGGTTGACTACAGCGATACCACCACCTATGATGAGCGGTTCGTTATGGCGGTCGGCTCGCCACACTGGTATACCTCCTAACTCCAGCATCTTAACTATATTGGGATACAGCAAGGGATATGGTATCGAGAAAAATATGGCATCAAACTCATCAAGTGCCCTACGTGACTCAAGGGAGGTCAATTTCATACTACGATTTTTAAGCACATCCATCATATCATCAGCTGGCAAGAACACACGTTCACATAGTGTTTCAGCATCGCTATTAAGCAGATTGTACAGTATATGGATTGCTAAGCAGCTCATACCCACTTCATATATGTCGGGATAGGCGACCACCGTATGTAATATGGTTTTATCCCAATCTTTATGCACACTATGCCACTCGTGGTTTAGATACCTACCGGGTTTAGCAATCTGGGACAAAATGCTATCCCACACAATTAATGATAACACACTATCATTACGGTCAATTTAGCCTCCTGTCGATGATATTGACCGTCCAAATTTAGCGTTATCCTCTATAGTATGGAGGTACTATGAAGCGTGTAGCTTGGAGTGTGTGCTTCATTTTAATTTTGCTAACCTGTAAACATGCCAACCACCCGCCAGAGGTTCCCGTAACCCCATGGTGTAAATCCGAAGAAGGTACTGCTCTAACCACCTATGCATTTATGACGTCAACCCACGATCCAGACGAAGACCGTATATCTATACGGTTTGATTGGGGTGATGGTACAATCTCCACATGGAGCCATCTCATACCGTCCGATAGCGTATGGATCGATACCCATACATTTACGGAGT
>Ga0209410_1000276_pt1 | contig 22997 bp, 26 predicted proteins | sample Mar14436cmmetaG_FD_184135 | JGI IMG/M metagenome (GOLD analysis project Ga0209410, IMG submission 184135) | Marine hydrothermal vent microbial communities from Guaymas Basin, Gulf of California to study Microbial Dark Matter (Phase II) - Marker... ... | reverse complement strand
ATAAATCTTACCCTGTGCCTCATCACAGCAGTTCTGAAAACCCGTCTGCAGTCCCGCAGGACGGCATCTCATTTCATAACCGTTGAAAATGAAAATGCTTCCAAGACAGCTTCCATCTTCAGAAACCCCTCCATCATCCTGATAACCATTGGGAATTGTGTCTGGTTCGTCGTTCTGAATATCAGCAGCAGTAAAACACTTGTTAGGAGAACACATCCACACTCCATTGTTATTCATGCATATTCCATTTTCATAAGGGCAAACAGCACATCTACCATCTTTAAGCTCCACTGTTCCCTCAGGACATTGAAATTCAGGAGAAAGTTCACATTTTTGAGTGGATGGATTATACACTCCTCCAGACGGACAGAAATCATAACAGGAAGAAGTGCATTGCTCCTGCGTATCATACTGCTTACCATCCAGAGAACATTTCCATCTTGTAACGGTTTCTGAATATGTCACGCAGGCTTCACCTTTTTGGCAGGTAGGAGGAGAACCAGAACAGGGATAATTTCCAAGAGGACAGGTATAAGTAATGGTTGGATTTTTTTCACATTTACCTGTGGATGGATTATAGGTATACCCAGAAGGACAGTACTGCTCGGGAGGAGCATAACAACCACAGTAATCCACCCAGGTTGATCCTGCCGGACACTGGTGAGAATTATATATACAAACCGAAAGGGTAACAGGACTGTAGGGAGGAACACAGGAGTATCCAGGTTGGGGTCGATAGAGGCATTTACCCCAAAATTCATCATACCAGTAGCTGCTTGCACCCTGACTGGGTTCAACATCGGGACAGGTCTTCCCCCATGGTCCCTCTCCAGTTGGATCTGCAGCACAGAGCAAATAGTTATTTTTACAGAGTGTATAAGGTGAAACACACGAACTTCCCTTGTAAGCACACGTTGTACTGTGAGCACAGTAAGGTTCACTAATACCCAATCCTACGTTCCCCCCTGGTGGGGGGCAAATTGGATCCCCATAACATCCAAGACTACAGAGCCAGTCGCCACCGTAGCCATACCCATATTGAAAACCCGGAGGGCACTGTGACGAATTCACTTCACACTTCCCCGTTGCAGAATTGTAAGTAGACCCCGAAGGACATGTATAATGAACGTCACACGTTGCAACCTGCAGACAGTTACTGTTGCAGGTACTCAAATCGGAATAAACCTCCCCCGTTGCAGGACATTGATACCCTTCAACCTGAACCTGCCTGGATTGACACACTCCCACTGCAGGAGAATACTCACACTTTCCTGTTGTAGAATTGTAAGTGTATCCCTCAGGACAGGTTGCTACCTTTTCCTGAATGCTGCATTCAACCGCACCAAGAGGACATAAGTAGCCCTGTTCTGTCTGAATGCACTCATCAATCTCATTCTGTTCTACGTCTCCATTACCGTTACTGTCAACCGCACAATAATGAACTCCTTCCTGAAGATAAAAACCTTCTCCGGAAGAAGGACCTGTATAACTTATTTTTTCACATTGTCTTGTTGAAAAGTTGTAAGAATAATCTCCCTCACAATAAGGCATTAAAACACATTTTCCTACCGTATCAGAATAAACGTAATTTTCAGGACAGGTTCCGTTTGAAGAAATCGGATAAGTTTCACAGTAACCCGTGTCAGGATTAAACTCAGCAGGAGCTATCGCATCAGGAGGCTGAATGCATTGAGGAGTAACCGCCTGAACACAGGGAACGTAAATCAGGAAAAAAACCAGAAAGAAAATAAAAACCTTCTTGGCTATTTCTATCATTTTTCAGTACCTTCTTTTTCTCTGTATTTCTTAATCATCTCTCTTATCGCCTCATCATAAGTCATTCCGCTTTTAACCATTTTCTCAATCTCAGAAATCTCAGCAGGCTCTGAAGTGTAAACGTAGTAAGAATAAGGATCAACTATGAGCCTCACAACTCCAGAACCAAATTCTTTAGTATCTATAAAAATCTCTGAATACTTCGGAGCGTTGTATCTCAAAGACTTCACAACACTGACCACAAAATCATTTAAATCAACTATCTTTCTCTCCTTTGCAAGGTCTGCTTTAACTCCTGATAGATAAAATTTAAAAGCAGAGTTAGTGTAAATAACTCTCCCCACCCTGCCAAAGCTTTCAAGGTCAAGCAAGTCCTGAGTGATAATTCCAAAAGAACCTCTGTATTTTCTTGCCCTTCTGTATCCTTCTTCAACCACTTTTTCAAAAGCAGGACTATCCTGCAAAAACTGCCATGCTTCATCAAGCACTATAAGCGTTGGTCTCGTTCTATCAGAAAGATACAAATCAGCCGTGACAGCATTTAAAACAGAAAGAGTAATAACCTTGAAAAGGTCAGGAAAGTTCTTCAAATGCTCAAGCTCAAGCACAACGAAGTCATCTTTGCTTATGTCAAAAGTGTTCTCTCCCACAAACCACCTGCCGTATGCTCCCTTACTTGTAAATTTGTGAAGATTGAATGCAAGATGGCTTGCTATCTTTTCAAAGCTGTCAACACAGTGGTCTTTACCGCAAAGCCTTTCAGCATCAGGGAAATAATCCATGAAGTTCACAAGAACATCGTAAACGTCATCTATGCTTAAAGCAGAGTAGGGAAGTCCCCTTTCTTCAGCCTGTCTTAAAACTTCTCTTACAGCTAACTGAATCATATTGTATGCAGTTTCAGATGAAACCTGCTCTGGCAATTTCTCCGTCACGGCAGTTGCCATGATAGTTAACATCTGGACGATAACAGGCACATCATATTCAGGATCATGAATAGTAGTAAAAGGATTTATGCAAACCCTATTTTCAGGAGAAAATTCAAGATACTTACCTTTAAACATGTTAACGAGCTTCTTGTAAGAACCTCCAATATCTATTATCCTTATTTTTGCTCCTGCCCCATAATAATTAGCAACCATGTAGTTAACCAAAAAAGACTTTCCACTTCCCGTCGGAGCCGCAACAAAAAAGTTGTAAGAAGATGACTTTTTAGAAAAAAGGTCTATCCCTACAACCTGTCCTTTCCTGCCAAGAAACAAAAGAACTGGTTCCCCTGTTCCCATAAAGTCAGCCTGCACTGGAGCAGATGCAGAGGCAGTTTCAGCAGTGAATACAAAGTCCCTGTCAAGAAGAAGAAAGTTCGTCTTATCACAAATACCACCGAAAGGCAGACTGTAAACGAAAAGAGGTAAAGTTATCACCGTTTCTTCCTGAACATTTCCACCAAGACTTTCAAGAATTCTTATATACTTGTGAACAGATTTTCTTAACTCATCATCATCCTCAGAAAAAACCCAGAAAGTAAGAAAACCACGCATAAACCTTTTACCATCATTCATCTGCTTAACAGCCCAGAGATATTCGTCTATTTTCTCCTTTAACGCAATTATGTAAGTTCCAAGAGGTTGTTGTTGTAACATGAGATTTGCCTTGGTTTGAAGTTCAGTGTTAATGCTATCGCAAAACACGTTGAGAACCACAAGAAAAGGAGTTGAAACCTGCTTTATGTCTCCCGCCACTCCATCCGATAACTCATAAATTCCAGTTATCATGTTGCCAAAAACGAAATCAATGCTTTCAGGCATCGTCTTCCAGGTAAGACACCTGAATTTCTTGCTTCCAAATCTTATATAAGACCTCTCTGCCTCAATCTCCGTATCTGCCTTTATTATTTGCCTGTTTAACCTTACATTAGGCATCCATTGACATAAAAGCTTCGTTTTTTTCACTATCTCATCTATTCCCAAATTGTCAGTTTCTTCGTCAACTTCAAACTTCACGTCATTCAAAAGAAAACGCATGAAAAAGAGAAAGTCTTGAGGTTTAACGTCGTAAACATGAAGATAAGATGCCTGTAATATTTCACGAATTGCGGTTTTTAACTCTTTCAAATCATTATCGGTAAACTCTTTAGGAGGAGGAAACTTCAAAGTAAAAAACACTCTGAAGTGCCTTGCAGGAAAACCAAGATGATTCTTCATGTTTCTGTAAAAATCCGTCATGTTTTGACACGCCTTTTTCAGGTAAGGAAATTTATCTGCTCTTGCTTTTAGCACGACGTACTTTATCAAAAAATGCTCTATGTAAGAATCAGCATACATGATGAACTGAATGATAGAGTTTTTCGGAAAGTTTAGAGTAAACACAGAGGAGAGAGTCTTAACAGCCTGAGGAGAAGAAAAAAGCACAGGCACACACTCATACATTATCCCAATCGTGCCGTCCTGATTTATGTAAATGCCCCTTTCCTCATCGTAAGCAACGGGCATTACGTATTTTGAAAAAGCTCTCCTTGATGATAAAAGCTCTTTTATCTCATCTTCTGTAATTGAAATTTCCTCAATTTCTGTTTTCCTTATGCCAATCGCTTCAAGAAAAAAATCATAAGCTTTTTTTATCTCTTCTTTCAAGTTTTTAATCTTCTTTCCACTCTCTCTTTCTCTTTTCTTTGCCCCTATAAAATTTAAAATCATCCTATCCTCCCTCTAAAAAAGTGGAGTTAAAACCGCTAAAACGTCTTTTTTATCAAAAAAGCCCATATATCTTGAATCGTATCCATCTGGAACATTTGTTCCTAAATAATATTTTCCTTCAGGTATCTTCACTTCACACTTTGAAGTATAAGGATCTCCTCCACAGGGATTAAAAGGAATAAGCTTCGTCCCTTTGGGAGTTTTTTTCATTGCAGTATGTAAGTGCCTGCAAACACTATCACAACAGTAAAAGCTCATTCCCTCTTTCTTTAAAGTTTTTGGATAAGCACATAAAACCTGTTTTGTTAAAAGCTTGCCTTCTGCAAAAGTTCCTCTTTTTCCTCTAACCAGAATGTAAACATCATTCTCAAGCTCTTTTTTACTTTTCCAGTAAAAAGTGAAAGGAGTGCTTTTATCAAGAGTTATAACCAGTCTTGAGAAAAGAAACTGCAACCCTGTAAGCAAAAAGAAAACAAAAACAAGTCCCACCATCAATCTTGCACAAATTTTTTTCTTATCCATCATCTCAAAAGAAAAGCAAGTAATAAAACTATAACAACAACTGCACCTACCACTTTCAAAGCCTTTCTTGTTTTTTCTTTCTTGGTTTCTTCATCAAGCTCTCTTAAATTCTTGATTTCATCAAAAAAGCCCATATCTCCCTCCTTTTACTTTTCTGTTTGCTCTTTCAGTTCCTCAAGGTAAGCATTAACTGCTTTTCTGAACTTTTCATTCTCATACTTGATTTCTATGTCTTTTCTTTTATCTGAATTGATCACGATCTCTTTTGGCAGAATAATCACTTTTCCTTTGTTTTTTTCAGTTTCTTTATCAAGCTTTTTCTTTATGTCATCTAAAATGTTCTCAAGTTCTAATTTATCCAACTTGCCGCTCAGATACGCTTTCTGCAAAAGGGATAAATGTCCTGTCAGGTCAAAAGTCTTAATCCTTTCACGTTCCTTTTCAAAAACAAAAAAGTGATAACCAACAAGCATCAATGCAGAAAAAACAACTGATAAAACAACTGATAAGATAACCGCTTTTTTATCCATCACTCCCTCCCTTATTTGGCACTGATCAACTTTTCAATGAGCAGAACATCTGCTCCCTTAACCATGCCCCTTTTCCCAGTTACGTTGTTTTCAATGAGAATGAAAGGAACTCCCCTTACATCCAGCTTTTTTGCAAGTTCATAATTTTTGTCTATCAAAGGCTCAACCTTGTTTAAGTCACATCCCTGTAAGTTGATCTTGCTTTCATCGTCATACTTTCCACTCATCACATCAGAGACGTTTGCCTTTCCACAAAGCATGAACCTGGTTCTCTTTGAATTATCAATGAAAAAAAGATATGCACTCACGTCACTTTGTTTTGAAAGCAAATAATTGTAAAATTTCCTGCAGTGAGGACATCCTGAAGAAATGAAAGCATAGATATTAGCCTTTTTTCCACTTCCTACTTTTATCACTCCTGCCCTGTCTTTTTCCTGCTTAACAAGGTTAATGTAATCATCTGCAACCTTGCTTAAAATTTCTTGCTTTTTTAAATCTGTAAGGTTTTCTCCCTTTGCAGTGAAAAGCCCGCCAAGAAGAACATACTTTCTTCCATCTTTACTTTTTAAGTAGTAAAGAACGAAACCATTATCCAGGGCAATCTGATAAATCTCATCAGTTTTCAACCTTTCAACGTCTTCAATCTTGCCTCTCATGTTCGGAAAAGTCTGATAAAACTCCTGCTTGATTTTTTCTTCCTGAAAGTCTTTAGAGAAATGCTCATTCCAGTTTAAAGAGTGAGCTAAATTGACACTATTCAGCAAAAAGCCGACAGCACCAGCAACGATAAAGAATTTTTTCATAGTCCCTTCCCCCTCCCTTTTTGCTTTTCTGGATTTTTTATAAAAATGAGTTTGAAGTAACGCTAAAGATCGTTTTCCGTAAAACGATCGTCTTTGATTGCTTTGCCTATTCTTTGAAGATGCCTTTCCAGAGATACAGCTCCACAGGAAACCACGCTTACGTCGTTTTTCTTTTCATAAACAATGCACGGAACTGCTTTCACTTCATACTTCCTGAAAAGAAAAGGATCTATCAAAAACTCCCTCTCATACATTTCACACTCTTCCTGCAAAAAATTGCAGGAAGAATCCTTCTTTAAAAGATTAACAACCCATTCAACAGTAGGTCTGAGGTAGGTTAAACCTCCCACTCCACCTCTTAAAACAAACGAAACATTCCCAATTATTTTTTCCGAAGAGGAAAGATAAGCCTTTATAACTTCATCAGGTATTGAAGAGGAAACAAAGATGTAAATCGCCTCATCGTCATTGAGAACAAGAAAATTCTGAGAATACCTATAAAAATCACTGTAATACCTGTAAAACTTCTCTTTTTCTCCTGCTTCTAAAGGTCCCCCAAAGAAAAGTTTCTCAAGTTTCTTTTTGTATCTCTCAACTCTTGCCTGGAATTCAGGACTTTTGTAAAAGTCATACAGTTTTTTAGCTTTATCTTTGTATTCCTCTTTCTTTTTTTCTTTCAGTTCAGGAGAAATCACGTCTTTATACTGCTCTGCCACTTCTTTAGCTCTGTTTTCTAAACTCTGAATATCCTCATAAGTGGAAGATAAAGAAACTGATGCTCCCGAAAGAAAAAGCACCAGCAAGAAAAAAATTCTGAAACGCAAATGATAAAACAAAAACATCCCTCTATTTCCCTGCCTTCTGTTTTTTAAAACGCCTTACCAGAAAAGGTATTCCGCTAAAGCAGAAATAATAAAAACAGAAAAGAGTTCCAAACAAAAGAGCATAAAAAACAATCACGTTATTTTTCAAAAATGACATTATAAACGCAAAAAACGTGACAAGTATACCAACGTAAAGCACAACCGCTTCTTCAAAATACTTTTCCCAGAAAATACCAGAAGTACTGATTTTTTCTCTGATAATAAAAAACTCAACTGCACAAGCCGCAATAAAAAACAGAAGAAAAACAAGCCACGTCACTTTTTACCTCTCTGTGAAAATCACTTCAACCTTTCTATTCAAACAATTCACGTCACTTTCGTTTAACTCTCCCTTCCCTTTTACCTCTTTCACTTTAATTCCCCTGCTTTTAAGAAACTCTGCTACCACTTCCGCTCTCTTTTGAGAAAGCTCTAAATTATACTTCTCACTTCCCACACAATCAGCATACCCGTAAACAACCGCCTGATAGTCTCTTCCTTTTAGTTCTCTTATCATTTCCTCAAGCTTTCTCTTTTCACTTTCCTCAAGTTCATGAGAATTAAAATTGAAGTAAACCTCTACCCTTTTCTCTGCTTTCCTGCCTTTTCCCTTGCCCCTGCTTACTTTTACATCGCTTTTACTTTTAGCCCTGCTTAAAGCCTGAAAAAGAACTGTTTGAAGATTGCTGTTTATCTGCTTAAGCATTCTTTTCTGAACCGCCTTCTTATCAATCTCAATCCTGTCCACTTCATTCAAGCTCTTTTCTCCTGCTACAAAGCTCAAAGAAACAGGATACCTGACAGTTGAAAAGCTGTTAAACTTCCCAAAATTGTAATGATCCTGATAAATAACGTCAGAGTGGGCAGTGGAAAAACCCAACAAAAGTGCAAGAGAAAAAAATGCCTTCTTCCTCATGCCTCCTCAACCTCCGGAACTCTAAGAGCTTTTAAAAACTTCTCCCTTTGAAACTTTTCAGGTTTTCCCAGATAAAAACCCTGCAGTAAAGAAATTCCAAGCCTTCTGGTTATCTCATAGCCATCCCTGTTCTCAATTCCTTCCATGCAAACTTCCAGACCAATTCTTCTTGCCATGCTAACCGTATGCTCCACTATCACCCGGGCTTTTTTATTACCCTTCAGCATCAAATCAAGATACCTCTTATCAAGCTTAATTCCATCAACTACATCCTCACAAATGAATTGATAGAAAGCTCCCGTTTCCCCTGAACCGAAATCGTCTATGAAAATTTTTGTGTTTTTGAATTCCCTTTTTAAATCCTTGAGAAATTGCATCAAAAAATCACTGCCTGCCGAAAACCCTGCTTCCGTGATTTCAATTACAATTTTTTCGTTAAACTCCTTTTCAAGCCTTTCTAAAAACCTGTAAACGGGAACGTAAAGCAAGGCACGAGGAAAAAAATTGATGAAAAGCTTTATCCCTGTTGATAAGAAATATTCCTTCACTTTTAACAGGTTTTCACACTGCCACCTGTAAAAACCAAAAAGTTTCAGCGGTTTCTCGTGCAGCATGCTGAAAAAGTCAGGTAGATTAACATTTGTGCTAAATCTCGTTAAAACCTCCATCCCATAAAGTCTAAGCCCATTTTGAGAAGCACTGCTTGAAAAATAAATAGGCTGAAAAACAAGGCATCCGTGCTTCTGCAGAAAGTATTCAATAAAACTAAAGTTTTCCACCTGCTTTCATCTCCTTTCTTTTCATTTCCATTGCTATCACCTTTCTTACTCTGCCTGCATACTTCATTCCTCTCTTTACGTTCCTTGAATGATAACACCCCACTGCCCTCCAAGTGTATCCATAATCCCTTATGCACTGTGCCAGTATCCAGGCTCCCACCTTCACGTTCACACACGGATCAAATAAATCCTGCAAGGTTATACCGTATTTTTTCAGCTCTGATAACCACACAGTATTTATCTGCATGAGACCAACGTCATAACTCCCGTTTCTATTTTTGCGAACAGCACGGGGATTGAAGTTGCTCTCAACCTTTGCTATGCCCCAGAGTAACCAGACACTTACCCTGTAAGTTTGAGAGGCCTCAATAAAGCACTTCCCTATTCCTGACCTGTAATTTTCCCGCAGCTCACTTTCCTCCGAAATGCTTTCACCGGCATAAAAAAGCAGCGCTGCTATAAAAAATATCACTGCCGTAACTCTGCAAAAATTACAGAAATTCATCTATGGATACCTTTCTTTTTTTCTTTTCTTTAAAATCTCTTTTTGCTAAATCTTCATTAAGTAACAGTCTGACAAATTCCTGCCCTTTTTCAGTTTTTAAAAACTCCCTCACAGCAACCTCCACAAAAACTCCTCTTTTCTGTCTTAACTTTTTCATAAGCTCACACACGTCAGGATCGTACACCGTAAACCTGAAAGACGGCACTTTTTCCTCCTTGTTTTCTTTTTTTTGTTAATGCTTACTTTTTATTTCTCTTTACCCAAAATTTCTTTCGCATACTCACCACTAAGCATTCTGTCAAACATTTCTTCCTCTGTTAGCTCTTCCTCAGTTTCACTCCCTGCAGCTTCAAGTGCCTTTTCTCTGAAACCATAAACGTTCGCAAATTCAGGCTCATCAGGAATCACAATTTTTACCTTCTTCCCTTCAACCTTGCCCTTGAGCCAGCTGGCACCTCCTCCCATGAAAACCGCATGAGAAAAAGGCACAACTCCGAAAGATGACTTTATGTCGTTCATAATGAACGAAATCAGGTCCTGCACGTATTCCTCAACCGATTCTTCAACCTCAGGAGTAAGATCAACCGCATCAAAACCAATCTGAAGCTGCTTGTGCTCCATGAGATAATTAAGCTCTATGGGCGTAAGGGTTCTGTCCCCCACAAATTTCTTTATCCTCGGAAGAAGAAGAGACGTGGTAAGATCGTATATACCCTTCTTGTAGTAAGTCCTGCTTATAAGAATCTCTTTTTCCTCAACGGAATAAAGAACCACTATCACGGTATTGAATCCAATGTCAATTCCGAGAACGTTTCCCCTTACCTCAGGATTATTCTTCAAAAACCATTTAATCCCGCCAAGTCCCTGCGGAAACACAAAAATTTCTTCATACCCGAGACCTTTCAACCTATTTTCAAGTTTTTCAATAAGTCCGCCTCCTTCCTCAAAAACAGAATAAGGAAGTCCCGCCACAATCACGTCTTTATCACTTTCCTTTATTTCCGCTCTCTCCTCACAGGCACGGATAAAAACGGGATACATCTCAACAAGCTCCTCCACCGTCCTCAAATACCTGCTTCCCGTTTCAAGAAGTGCCTTCTCTCCCACGAGCCATCCGTCTCCCTGCCTCTTGTAGCAGCTTCTTATCTTTCCTTTCTTTTCCTGCCACAGCCATTTAACAAAACCGAATCCACCATCAACCACAAATACATTTCTCTCCATCACACACCTCCTGCTTTTATTTTTTTCTTTCTAAAAATGCAGGGCTGGTAACATTACAGACAAAAATAAAAGAAAAACTTCTAAAAATTGCTTTTTCACTTCCAAAAAAGAAAACACTGCTGACACCTGTTGAAAATTTATTTCCAGAAGTTAAAGCTTTACAGACAAAAAAATCAGTAATAGAGTCCTTATCACTGACACAAAAAACCCGGACAGTTTATATATTAAATTTGATAAACAAGGTTGCCAAAAGTAACTTTAAAAATTTTCTGGTCAAAAATATAAAAATCTGGAAGTGTTGTTACCGGAGATGGCAGAAATTGGTCTGGTCTGGTTTGGCTGAAATTTTGACTTCTTTAATAAAATCCACACACTTAATCGTCATAAATAAACACCTCAAACTCTTCAATTTCAGGAGATTCAGCAGGTAATGCTGAAGGTTCCGGACTTTCGCAACTATTTGTTTCATCCTGATTTTTTCTGATTTTCTTTAGCATTGCCCACACGTGCTTCCTTATTACCTTTACTTTCCTTTTCAGCATTTCCTCCGCACTCTTCGTGGGCTTTATCCCGAACCTTGCCATCACTTCGTATACGAGAAGATCCACATTCACCCTCTCTCCCTTTTCCCACGTTTCCTTTATCCTTGAATAAATGTAAGAATCAAGCTTGTTAAAATGGCATGTCTCAATAAGTTTTACTCTGTCTCTATAAGAAAAAAAGGAAAGCTGCCTCTTTAAAAAAAGAGGCTTTCTCCATATCTGAGAAATTATCCTGAGAACTCTTAAGTCCTCCTCGTCAAAACTGCCCCTGATAAGACCCTTCTGAATGAAAAGCCTTATGTCCTTCTGCTTGAAACACCTGAATCTTTTTAAAACCTCTGGAGGAATTTTCAATTAAACCACTCCCTCTGTTCCTGCCTCTGCCTTTATCCCTGCTTTTGAACTTCTTGCGGCTTTCCGTGCCAGAAAGTTTGCCCTCTCATTCCATCTGTCGCCTGCGTGTCCCTTAATCCAGATAAACTCTATCTTTCTGATTTTTGCCATGTGCTTTCTTATCTCCTCAATAATGTCAAGATTTAACCTTGCCTTAAACCTTCTATTTAAAACAGAAACTGCCCACTGAGAATCAGAATAAACAGTTACGTGCGACTCCTCCGGATGTTTTAATGTTTTAAGAGCATAAAGAATCGCTAAAAGCTCAGCACGATTGTTACTCCCTTCTCCAAGCGAAATGGAATACTCCTTTTTTACGTTTCCATAAAATGCCACTATACCCGCTCCCATTACCCCGGGATTGCCCAAACAGGAACCGTCTGTGTAAAATACAACCCTTAACATGGAGCACCTCCTTTTTTACGAAGGTTTAACCTTTAGCTTTCTGCTGTCCAGATAAACAAGCTTTCTTCCTGCAAAAAACGTGCTGTGAAACAGTTTCATCTTCTCTGCCCTTGAAAGCAATGTGTAAACCTTTTCGCTGTTAAATGCACCATTTAAAACACACGCAAGCTCTTCCTTGCTTAAAGGAAGTGTGTGATACTTATCCGCAAGCTTTCTCAAAAGGAAAATCTCATCTTTCTTAAAAGTCTTCCCATAAGCTTCCATTTCTATCCTCTCTTTCTTCTTCAGGTCTGGCAACCGCTTCTCCTGCATACCACTTCTCAAGAAGCTCCTCCGCACTCCTCACTCCTATGCTTTCGTAAAAAGACTTTTTTCTCTCAAAATATTCCGCAACGCAAAATTCAAGCTTTTCATAATATTTTCCCCACCTCTCTCTATGCCTCTCAAGAAGCCTCCTGTTTCCGCAGATAAAAGGACACACAACACAGGCTACACGGTTAAAACCCTCATCATAAAGAGAAGGATAAGGCAGCTTACACCTCTCTATGTATTCCCATACATCCTCTTCAGTGAAGTGAAATATCGGAGCATATACGTAGTTTCTTCCGTCAGGATTGTAAGAAATCCGCCCCCTTTTTGCCCTCTTCCAGGACTCATCAGCCCTCACTCCCACAACAATCTTTCTTCCCGCTTCTTTTGAATTGGCAGCATGCTTGAGCTTCGTGCAGCACCACCTCTTCGCCTTCGTCGGAAGCCCTGCCCGCACAAGCCACTGCCAGAAACTCCTCTTCGGCTTAATCCATCTCACCTCAGGATAGTACCGCTTCATAAATCTTATAACCTCAGGAGGATCAAGCGTGGTAAAGTTGTAAAAAACCTCATACTTCACACCCGCCCTCTTCACAAGATCATACATTACTATGCTGTCCTTGCCTCCTGAAAACTTCACAATATAACCTTCAGGAGGTTCATGCTTCCGTAAAAATTGAACTGCTTCCTGAATTTTGTAGTCGAGAAACATATTAAATAAATAGGAAAGGGGTAACAATGGAAGTGAAAAACTGAGGTTGTTACTATAAAGTTCATAAGTTTAGAAAAGATTGTAAACTGTTGACTTTTTGTAATTTAAAAATAAGTTATTATCAATAAATGATATAAAGATTGCACTCGGAGATTTGTATATGCGCAATACTGCGTATATGCCCTTAAATAGGAAGGATGTTCGCATTACGGATATAAACGAGTTAAGTGAAATGTCTGGGCACTAAAATTAAGAATAGAGGGTAAAAATGATGGGATTGATGGAATTCCTAAACGAAAATAATGGAGCTTTTACTGTGATATTTTCAGCACTTGTAACCATTGCTACTATAGTATACGCTATTTTGACATGGAAACTGGTTTCAGAAACCAGAAAAATGAGAGAAGCTCAAACAGAACCAAAAGTTTCAGTAACCATTCAACCAAAAGAAGAATGGATAAATTTTATAGATATGATCATACAAAATATAGGGTTAGGACCGGCCTACAATATAAAATTTGAGATTAACCCAGATTTTGAATATATGAAAGGTAAATTCCTATCTGAGTTGGTTTTATGAAAAATGGTCTAAAATACCTTGCTCCTAACCAAAAACTACAATTTTTTTTAACAAGCATGATTGAGAATTTTGAAGAAAAAACAAAAAAGCCTTTTGAAATTAAGGTTACTTATCAAAATAGCATAGGTAAAACATACAAGGATGTATATATGATTGATTTTTCTCAGCTAATTGGTTTAAGCCAATTGGGTGAACCACCTTTATACAAAATAGCTAAAAATGTAGAAGAAATCAAAAAGGATATTCACCATCTTTCTACGGGGTTTTATAAAATAAAAGTAATTAGGTATACAAAGGAGGATGAGGTATAATGAGGTTATGCATCAGGCACTCTGCGGCAACTTTGTTACCTTGCCTAAACTTACGGCTTTGGTCACTTAACAAGAAGATACATGGCTCGCTAATGCTCGCCCAAAATTCACCTTCCGATGGAAACTTCACATATCCCCGGAATGTTAGGTGAAATTCTAAAAAGGAGGTATGAAGATGGAGATTACTCTTTATAATAAAAACGGAAAACCTGTGGCTTATATAGCAGATGATGGAGAAACTATCTATCTTTGGGATGGGCGTGCAGTTGCTTATTTATATGAAGATAAAGTTTATGGATGGAACGGTAAACACCTTGGATGGTTTGCAGATGGGATCATCTATGATTTATATGGACTAAGAGTTGGTTTCATTCGAAGTAAATGCCCTGTTGCAACCTATGCAGAACCTGCTAAGTATGCAAAATATGCTAAATATGTGAAATATGCACGATATGTACCCTATGCTAAGCCAGTGTTTAGGATAGGATATTCTAACGTGGATTTAAAAGATTTTCTGGAGGAAGGTAGTATTGATTAGAACTTCGCCTAACAGCGGATAAAAGAGAAATCAAAGATTTCCCAAAATTGCCTTCAGCAATTTCTTTTATCCATAGAACATTATCTCTTTTACCCATTCCAAAAGAATTAAAAATTTCTACTTTATCGAAAAATTAAATCCAATTTTTATTTTCTTTATTTTCTCCACCAGCTCTTTTGTAAAAGTTTCTATCCTTCCTATAAAAGCTTCATACCCCGCAGCCCCTCTGTTTTCCCTATAAATTTTCTCAAGTGCTTTCTCCCATTCTGAAGTCATCTCAACATTGAGAATCGGAAGCCCATTACACTTCTCTACAAGCTCTCTGCCCTTTTCTGTTGGCTGAAGGCTCTTCTTCCTGCTAATTACATACCTTCGCTTTTTCAATGTTTCTATGATAGATGATCTTGTAGCAGGAGTTCCCAATCCAAGCTTCTCCATCTTCTTTAAAAGCATACCCTCTGTATATCTTGAAGGAGGTTGAGTTTTTCTTTTTTCTGCTTTCACATCATCTACCTTTACTGCTTCTTTTAAAACCAAAGATGGGAGTTTATTCTCACTTCTCTCCTCCCTGTAAAGAGACTTCCAGCCAGGTTGAATGTCTGTCTTTCCTTTTGCCATAAAACGATAATTTTTGATTTTTAGAGTTACTTCAACTGTCTCATACACGTAATCAGGCATAAAAGTCCCTACAAACTTTCTCCAGATCAATTCATATACGTTTTTGTGCTCTTTCCTGAAATTTGGTCTCTCCTTCCACCTATCCATCGGGATTAAAGCAAAATGGTCAGTTAGCCTGCTGTCATCAAAAACTCTCTTTCCAACTTTATCAACAGCAGGAATTAAATCTTCTTTTCCAAGCTTTTTTAAAACTTTCTTAATAAGTTCCCTTGAAGACTCTGCAAGGTGCTGTGCATCAGTTCTGGGATAGGAGATAAGCTTTGCCTCGTAGAGATCCTGAGCAACCTGCAGAACCTTTTCAGCACTGTATCCGTAAAGCTTGTTTGCCTTCCTCTGCAGGGAAGTGAGAGAATGAAGCAGAGGAGGCTTTTCAGACTTCTTGCTCTTTTTTATATTTTCTACATAACCAGCCTTTTCTTTACTTAACTCTTCCGCAATCTTAAAAGCAGTCTCAACCTTTAACCTCGTTCCTTCATCTTTTTTCTTTTCTTCTTCGTTTTCATCATCTGCCCTGCTTTCACTCTCAAGCCTTTTTATTTCTTCCTTTTTCAACTGCAAATAAGCCTTGAACTTCTTACCATCTTTCTCAAAAAACGCATAAACTATGCCGTAAGGAATGGGCTTAAAATTTTCTATCTCTTTTTCTCTCTGCACGATAAGATAAAGCAAAGGAGTCTGCACTCTCCCTAGGCTCCACACGGTTCTATCATTCACTTTCAAAGTGATTGCCCTTGTTCCGTTTATACCGACCAGCCAGTCCGCATGCTGTCTTGCAAGAGCAGAGTAGTAAAGACTGTCAAACTGAGATGCAGGCTTAACCCTTTCTATCTCCCTCAAAATAACCTCTTTCGTTAAAGCCTCACTCGTCCAGAACCTGTAAACCCTGCTCCAGTCCTTCCACCCTGCCTGCTGAAGAATGAGCCTTGCAATTAATTCGCCCTCTCTACCCGGGTCCATACTAAGAACTATCTTCCCTATGTCCTTTCTCTTGAGAAGACTTTTTATTATCCTGAACTGCTTTCCCGTTCCCTTGATAACCTTGTATTTGAAAAACCTTGGAAAAACAGGCAGTGCATCAAGTTTCCACTTTTTACCCGCTATTTCTTCCGTGTCTATCTCAAACAAATGTCCGTAAGCCCAGGTAACGATAAACTTGCTTCCTTCACAATAACCATCTTTTCTTTGAAACCTGTCAGGAAGAGCCCTGACAAAGTCCATTCCCTGAGAAGGCTTTTCGGTGAGAATCAGTGTTTTCATGTAAGACTCCTTTGTGAAAGTTTATTATTATCTTTTTTAAATAAAAAGCAAAGTAACTCCTAAAATTGTTACTTCTAAAAATATTGTATTTTTTAAAAGATTTCTATAAAATTGAAAAAGGAGATTGTAAATATGAACCTTAAAAACAAAAAAAATTTTAAAAACTTTTTTTTGGGACTGCTTCAAACCAGAAAAATAAAGGGAAAATACCTATCTTTACTGTTCAATCTTTACCTCAAATATGGACACAATTTATTAGAAAGAATTAGTACTGAAAAGATTTACGACCTTCCACTTTGCTCTGATTCCATTACTCAAAACTTCATTGCAGATATAAATGGGTTAAACGATAAGCTTTGGGATGAGCATTTATGATAAAAGCTCCGTTGACATATATTGAACTCTTTGCTGGTGCAGGAGGACTTGCTGAAGGGTTACTTCGTACAGGTTTTGAGCCGATAGCACATATAGAAATGGACAGATACGCAGCATTAACTCTCAAAACAAGGCTTTCATATCATTACTTTAAAAAGAATGGCAGGCTTGAAATATATTATGAATATCTTAAAAAAAATATATCTCGAGAAGAACTTTATAATATGGTTCCTGCAATTGAACTTAACACTGTAATAAATGCTGAAATCACAAATAAAAACATTCCCAGGTTGATTAATTTAATAAGACAGAGGATGGAGCAAAAAAAAGTAAAAAAAGTTGATGTACTTGTAGGAGGACCTCCTTGTCAGGCATACTCCATTATTGGAAGAGCAAGAGATCCCTACAAAATGAAAAATGATAAAAGAAATTATTTATACCGATTATATGTAAAGTTTTTAAAAATTTTTAAACCATCTGTATTCATTTTTGAAAATGTTCCCGGTCTTCTTTCGGCCGGGAATGGCAAACTGTGGCAAGATATACAGAATTATTTCAAAAATGCGGGATACAAGGTCGAATACAGGTTGCTAAATGCTCACGATTTTGGTGTATTACAGAATAGAAAAAGAGTTATTGTAATTGGATGGAGAAAAGAGTTGAATTTGAAATATCCTGAATTTGAGAAAGACAGCAATGTTAGCAGATTTAGAGTTATAGACATTCTGGATGATTTGCCTCCACTAAAACCTGGGGAGAGAATATATACGGGAGCGTATATAAAAAAACCATCTGAATATTTGAAAATGTATGGAATCAGAGATGAAGAAGATATTCTTACCCTTCATATAGCAAGAAAGCATAATAAAAGGGATAGGGAGATATATCGATTCTACATTGAAGCATGGTTAAAAGAAAAAAGAAGGCCGAATTATGATGAGTTACCCGAAGAATTAAAAACACACAGAAATAGAAGGGTATTTAAAGATAGATTTAAAGTTGTTGCTCCAGATCTGCCATATTCACAGACAGTAGTCGCCCATCTCGAAAAAGATGGACATTACTTTATACATCCGGATATAAATCAGTTGAGATCCATATCTGTGAGGGAGGCTGCAAGACTCCAATCATTTCCTGATAACTTCTACTTTGAAGGACCAATGACCGCAATGTTCAGACAGATAGGAAATGCTGTTCCACCGTTAATGGCTGAAAAAATCGCTAAAAAGATTAAAGAGATGATAGAATGAGTAAAGAACTTATTTTTAAACCCAGAGCCAGATTAATGCTTCAGCTGGGAGAACAATTGATCAGAAACGAGAGTATTGCTCTTCTTGAACTGATAAAAAACGCATATGATGCAGATGCTTCAAAAGTTAAGGTTATAATGAAAAACATTGATGAGCCTGAAAAAGGGAGCATAATCATTGAGGATGACGGTTCAGGAATGACAGAGGATATTATCAAAAATGTATGGATGGAACCCGGAAGTGATTATAAGGAAAATTTGTTTAAAAAAGGTATAAAAACTCCTAAATTCAAGCGACTTCCCCTTGGAGAAAAAGGAATCGGGAGGTTTGCCGCACATAAATTAGGGGAATTAATTACACTTATAACCAGAGCAAACAATGAGCAGGAAATATTACTGAAAATTGACTGGACGGCATTTGAAAAAAATAGATATCTTGAAGATGTTCCTATTAAACTAATTAAAAGAAAACCTCAAATATTTAAAAATGGTACAGGAACACGAATTGAGATTAAAAAATTAAGAAGAGCCTGGACAAGAGGAATGTTAAGGGATGTGTATAGATCTATTCAAAGTTTTACTTCCCCATTTGAGACTTATGACTCCTTCCAGATCATTTTTGAAACTGACCATCAGGACTGGATAGAGGATCTGTTAACCATGGGAGATATAAAGGATTATGCACTCTTCAAATTTAAGTGTGTTATCAAAGGCAATCGAATAGAAAAATTTTATTATGAATTTAAGCCATGGCCGTCAATGCAGAAAGTTACAGGTAGAGTAATTGATGAAACAGATCAGTACATAAAAAAAAGGCTGCTACTTGTAGATGATAGTAAAGAAATAAATCTTGATAAATTCAATATCGGTCCTGTAGTATTTGAAGGATATATATTTGATCTTGACCCAAAAATTCTCAGTCTTGGAGTCCCTGATAAAAAAGTACTCAAAGAATATTTAAAAGTAAATGGTGGTATAAGAGTGTATAGAGATGGTATAAGAGTGTATGATTATGGTGAACCAGGTAATGACTGGCTTAATCTTGGTATTAGAAGGGTTAATGAACCCACAAAAAGAATTAGTAGTAACATAATAGTTTCTGCTGTTCATATATCGAGAGAAAAAAGTACGGATCTCATAGAAAAAACAAATAGAGAGGGATTCATAGAAAATGAGGCTTTTGATGAATTGAAAAAAGCACTTCTCTATTCACTTGGGCAAATTGAAGTGTTACGATATGAAGATAAAGAAAAAATAAGAGTTGCATATGGACTCAAAAGCGCGAAAGTAAAAGAACCTGTTGTTGGTGAAATATTAAATCTTAAAAAGGTAATAGAAAAAAGTATAAAAGAGGAAAGGACAAAACGAGATATTTTTCGTTATCTGGACAGAATAGAAAGCCGGTACAGGGAAATGAGAGAGATACTCCTCAGAGGTGCTGGGGCAGGTTTAACACTAAGTGTAGTAGTACATGAAATAGAAAAAATTATCGGTGAGTTAAAAAGAGCTGTAAAACAAAAGACAGATCAAAAGATAGATATAAAAAGAATTAAAAATCTTATTGAGCATCTGGCAAAACTCGTTGAAGGATACAGTATAATCATTAAGAAAAGCAAAATAGAAACGTGTAATTTAAAAATTTTGATTAATCAGGCCATATTTAATATGGAATTCAGATTTAATGTGCATGAAATCAAAATTCATAAAGCCTATAATAAAAAGGACGATATTTCTATTAAATGCGCAAGAAATCTGGTTATAAATTCAATAATCAACATACTTGACAATTCAATATGGTGGCTTGAATATAAATATAAGCGACAGAAATTCGAAAAAAAAATTTTTATTGATATCTCGGAAATTATTGAAGATTATATTTCCATAGTTATTGCTGATAATGGACCGGGGTTAACACTTCCACCAGAAGAAATAACAAAGCCATTCGTTTCGGCAAAACCTGATGGTATGGGACTCGGGCTTCATATTGTGGACGAAATTATGAAAGCACACGGTGGTTTTTTGAAATTTCCGGAAGCTGATGAAGTAGATGTACCTGAAGATTTCAAAAAAGGCTTTATTGTTTTACTGGCTTTTAAAAAGGAGGGAGAAAAATGAATTTTCCCTTAGATGGGAGGGTTGTTATAATTGATGACAAATTTCATGAAGCCCTTCCGCTTATACGAGTATTATCGCAAAAAAGAGTCGCTACAACTTTCTTCAGCGGAAGGGTGGAAGAACTGCCATCGAAACCCTTTGAGGATGTCAGAATGGTCTTTTTGGATATTGTTCTTGAAGGACTTGAAAGTGCAGATGATAAAACAAAAGTCTCCACACTTGTGAATGTTATCAAAAGAATTATTTCAAAAAAAAACGGCCCTTTTATTCTTGCCATCTGGACAAAACATCCCGAAATGGCTGAAAAAATTCAAAAAGTTCTAAAAAATGAAGGATATTATATTATTGTGGCTAATCTAGAAAAAGATAAATTCTTTAGAAGGAAAGAAAAAGACGACAGAGATGAATATTTCGAATACATATTTGAAGAAAGTAAACTGAATGAACTTAAAAAAAAGCTAAAAGAGCAACTTGGTCCAGTAGATATTTTCAAAGTTTTGATTAACTGGGAAAATCTTATTCACGACGCTGCATCAAAAACAATAAATGAAGTGTCCAGATTTACCAAATATGATGATAACTGGAATAATGAAATGAAAAAGATTTTTTATAATCTTGCAAAAGCTTGGGCAGGAAGAACGATTGAAGATAAAGAAAACACTGATAAAATCCGAAGTGCTCTTTATTCTTTCCATCAGCTATTCAGCGATGTTTTTGAAAGAGAGCTTCAGCGGATTGAGATTGAGGATATACCACTTAAAGAAGAGGATATAGGAGATGATGAGGTTAGGGGTAAAATTAATTTCAGGATACTCATGGATAGTAATAATGAAGAAAAAATTTATCCAGGAAATGTATATAAAGGTGGTAATAATATAAAACAATTAATTTATGATTCCATCGATAGAGATTCGTTAATTTCTGATTTTGCCAGATCGAAAAAAATGAATAAACAGGATATACTTGATGAAAACAACAAGATAAAGGAAGAATACAATAACGATTTTAAGAAGTTTTTCAAAGAAATTAGAGAAAAACTTAAAGGAATTTCTATTCCTGTGGTTGTTGAAGTTTCACCTATATGCGATTATGCGCAGCGAAAATTAAAAAAGAACAGATACGTTGAAGGATTCTTGTGCCCTTCTATTATTGAAGTTAATGAGATCCCAATAAAGATAAATGAAAAATTAAAACGAAATGCATTATTTTTGTATGTAACTCCCATTATTCAATATGAAGAAAACCAATATGTATTGATCCTCGATTTTAGATATTTTGGTTCTGCTAATGATGATTTTTTCAAGGATAAAAGCTTCCTTTTCAGGATCCGTAAAGAGTTACTTTCAGATATACAGATTAAATTATCGCATCATATCAACAGGACGGGGGTGCTTTTTCTTTGAATAAAAATATGTTGATTATTCAAAATCGGCTTATTGAATGGTACCGTAAATACGGTCGTGATTTTCCCTGGCGGTATACAAAGGATCCTTACACAATAATGATAGCCGAGTTCATGCTACATCGAACAAAAGCAGAACAGGTTGTACCTGTATATTCGGAATTTATCAAAAAATATCCTGATATTTATTCTCTTGCAAAGGCAAATCCTGAAAATATAAAAAAAGTCACTGAACATCTCGGATTACACTGGAGAAGCGAACATTTTATTACTGCGGCCAGATATATTGTAGAAGAATTAAATGGGCAATTTCCAGATGAGTTTGATGAATTAAGAAAAATTCCGGGAGTTGGCGAATATATTGCTGGTGCGATTTTGACAGTATGTTTCAACAAACCTGCTCCTGTTGTGGACAGCAATATAGCCCGATTTATAAACAGATTCTGGAAACTTGGATTAAAAGGAGAAATAAGAAGAAAAAAACAAATAGTAAAAATTGCAGAAGAATTATTCAATACAGAAAACCCTGGAAAGTTTTTATTTGCTATAGTGGATTTTACTTCTCTTATATGTAAACCCAATAATCCTGACTGTTTTCAATGTCCATTAAAAAATATCTGCAAATATTAATAACAAATCGTTGTTTAACGAGCAGGTATCTTATTTGCTTTTGGCAACCTTAAATATTTTTCCAAACCATTAATTAAAATTGTGAATTTTTAGCATAAGGAAACAAAAATTAAAATAAAATAAAAATGTCCACCTAAGTGTGTAAATTTAAAAAGACATATATTTCTTTAATCTTCTCTTTAAATTTAAAAAAGTTAGTACTCACGAAGTATTTTCTCAGAAGTTATACCCTAAATTTTCTTTAAAATCCCCTCAATCCACTTCTCATTCTTTTTTGATGGCTTCCTTCTCCCCGTTAGCCATGCCCTTACCTGATCTGGATGCCTCAAAAGCCTCTCTGCAAGCCCTTCAACCGTTAACCCATTAATAAGCTTGTAAAACTTCAACCTGCTTATCAAATCATCTCCCTCAGGCTCAAAAGGAACGTACCCGAGAAACTTTATTATCTTCGGTATCAGCTTAACATCAGGCTGCTTTTTCCCGCTTTCCCAGTTGTAAACTGTCTCCTCCGAAACTCCCAAAAACTTCCCCACTTCTTTCTGCGTAAGCCCAAGCTCAAGCCTTCTCTTCTTCACATGCTCACCTAAATGATTAACTCTCTCAGGATAGCCTTTTATAACTTCCTGTGGTAAAATGGATAATGAAATTTCTATAAAAGGAGATCGGGTTGAATAAGAATTCTTTAAAATCATATCCACATCCCTGTAGGTGTGGTTATTATGGACACCCTACTAAACCTTGTCAATGCACTTATCAGGAGATTAAAAAATATAGAAGTAAACTTTCAGGACCTATAATTGATAGAATTGATATTCATTTAGAAATTCCACCTGTAGAATTTAAAGATTTAATAAAAGAAAATATTAAAAGTTCTTTAGATTCTAAAACTA
>Ga0209410_1000275_pt1 | contig 23060 bp, 24 predicted proteins | sample Mar14436cmmetaG_FD_184135 | JGI IMG/M metagenome (GOLD analysis project Ga0209410, IMG submission 184135) | Marine hydrothermal vent microbial communities from Guaymas Basin, Gulf of California to study Microbial Dark Matter (Phase II) - Marker... ... | reverse complement strand
AGTACTTTATTGAGCTGGTGCTGTTTATTCTGCCTGCATATGTTTCCAATGCTTTCCCCGTCATAGTCTATAGATTCTCGCCGTGGCGGAAACCACTCGACTTTGGCAGACGATTCTTTGATGGCAAGAGGATACTTGGAGATCATAAGACCATTGATGGGTTTATAGGAGGCGTGCTTATGGGTATCCTGACAAGCTATGTGCTTTCACTTATTGGATACCACGATATTTTGAAGGGGGCCGTCCTATCCATAGGTGCTATGGTGGGAGACACGCTTGGCTCATTCGTTAAGCGTAGGCTAAATCTGCCTCCTGGTTCAAGCCTACCATTGGTCGATCAATTATCGTTCATCTTATTTGCACTTTTAGTTTATGGGGCTATATGGGGTATTAATGCGCTGTCTTTTATAATACTACTCCTGCTAACGTTCCCGCTACACATAGCTACCAATTTCATAGCATATTTACTTAAGTTAAAGTCGACGCCTTTCTAGCATGCATCAAATAATTTTCCGGTATATGCAGCTCCCTTAAATCTGACTAGATCTTATAGTAGAATTAAGCTTCTTATGGGCGATACAGAAGCTTAATAGGCTTATTGTAAAAGATAAGAATAATAAAGTATTATTGATATAATTCTTGGACTGTTAATTATGAGGAGGTGTATAGTATGTCGGAGGAGCTAAGTGTATGGAGAAGCAGGATCACTCCAACTTGCAGGGGTGCTATTTTCAGGGCTAAGAGATGGTTTTACGCCACCTTCTATAGTAAGGCTGATGAAGCAACAAGGGAGAAATCCAGGGAGAATTGGACAAAGCTTGCGAGGGCGCTCGTTGAGAAAAGTAATGAAGCGGGTGCATCAGAGAAGGCTGCTAGACTTATAATATACTATAAGACCGAAAACGGAGTATTTGTCCCAATTAAGGCTGAAATAGAAGTCTATGAGCTAAAGCAGGTAGATAAGCTAGAGATTACTCCCGAATAGAATATTTTTTAATATTTTGATAAATATGTCAGAAATTACGGATAGCTTTCTGTTATTTTCTTTCAGTCTCCTTAACTCTAAAGTAGTAGATTAGTATTAGTCCTAGGATCGATAGTAGTGAGAGCTGGAAGAAGTAGTTTAGTGTGCTATAGCTTATCTTTATGAAGCCAATTGTATAGCCATATATTGTATAGATGACGTATGCTGTAAATGCTATAAGGATGAGAACGATAAATCCTATGTATGGATTTCCCTCGTTCTTCTGCGTTGACATGGAGGTCCACCTTGCGAGGAGTAGTATTGATGACTATATTTAAAGCTTTTCTATAATTATCTTGTCTCCCTCTAGCTTTAGGAAACCTTCCTCCTCGAGGTATCTCAGCGCCAGCTTGTAGTACTCCTCTCCCACATCTATTCCATACCATTCCTTAAATTTGTCCACTAGCTCCTTAAGACTCCACTCCTTCTTGGTCTTCCCCTCCTCCTTCATCATTTTCTCTATAAACTGTATAGTGTCTTCAAGTCTAGTCCATGGGTATTGATACCATACCCATTCTCTAACGTCCTCAACGTAGTATTCCGGCTTTATCTTGCAGACAGGGCTTATCCACTGCATGGTCGCTACCTTAACATCCTTGGGATTGCAGTTCTGAGTAATGTATTCCTTAGCCACTATTATGGACTCGCCCGTATCGGCTATATCGTCGACTATTAACACATTTTTACCGCTTAAATCTATCTTCACGGGATACTTTACATGCGCCTTAGCGGTTATTTCGGCAGCCCTACCCCAATGTAGTATCTGAACGCTTACTAGATCGTTAATGTTGAGGAAGTCGCAGAGGAGCCTTGCTGGGACGTATCCTCCTCTAGCTATAGCTACTATAATGTCAGGCTTCCATCCCGAGGCAACTATCTTCTCGGCTAGTTCCCTACACCAGTTAACTACTTCCTTCCATTCCACAAGCTTACAGTTTACCTTGGGCAAGCCAGCTCACCCATAAGTAAAATATCTAGGAGTTTTATAATTTTATACCCCCATAAGACGATTCATAACCTCCTTTAAAGCCGATTCCGCCAGCATCTGAGGGACTCTAAATGATGCCGCTCTCTTATGTCCGCCGCCGCTTCCTCCATACTTCCTCGATATAGAACTAACTATATGCGTTACGTCGTAGTTTACGGTTAGTGGCACCCTGAACGTGAACACAGTCTCGCTTTTGTTCGGATTAAATATTATTAGGACAAGTTTTCCCGTAGTCTCCGCTATTTCAGATGCTATCTTACCTACGTATCCCTTAACGTTCAGCTCCCTAAAGTCTATGACTAAGCATTTCTCGTCTTCAAACATCTTCCTCTCATTTGCCTTCTTTAGGAATGAATCTAGCTTCTCTCTGGCCAGTTTAGCTCTCTCATGCATTTCATCATTGATGAGGATCTTTTTAGTAGCCCACATTCTCATAACTTTTATCTTAAAGTCGTTATCACTCGGCATAGCAGCTATAGCTGATCCTATTTCCTCGACTAGCTTAGCTATTCTGCTCTCGCTTCTAACCTTCTTAACTTTGTCTCCGACCTCACCTATAACCGCAAGCTTTTGGAAAAAATTTACATCGTCCGTTTCATTTAGAAATAGCTTAGCCACTATCCTGGATGAACAATACTCTAGGCTTACTATGGGTTTCATGTTCAGCTTTAAAAGACTGAATATATTCTCTACGCTGGTTCTGTGGTGGTCTATCCAGTATATGTTTGCAGATTTACCTATACTGCTTAGGAAATAGGATGACCTACTCCACGTACCCGGATCTACACTTATATCGATAACGTAGAGTTCACGAATGCAGTAGGAAGATACTTTCTCGAGAACTTTATGTAGTATGTATGGCTGAGCTATTAGAGCAAGTACTCTATCACGTTTTAGTAAGACGTTCATGGCAATAGCTCCTGCTGTTAATCCATCTAGGTCTCCATGCGTAATTAGAGCTATCAAGCCTTTAAATCACCTACTAGCCTTGAGACTTTAGTTATTAATGTATCAAGGTAATTGAAAACCTTACCTATTTCTACACTATTGGATATCTTGACCACTAACTTGGGATAGCTGCTAATTAAGGTTTTCTGCTCTTGAAAACGATTGCTTATAATTCCAAATATCCTTTCTGCTTGAGTTTTGTCGACGGGATATATCTCTATAGTTAAAGCTAATGTACAGTAGTTTTTCTTACTTAGCCTTAGGGATAGTTGAGAAAGCATTATTCTACCCCTTAGATCAAACGCCCTCCTACACTTCAGCAAGTCGCCGTCTTTAATACATATCCAGCCGGACTCCACAAGCTTATCCTCTAAGAGTACGATTACTGCATCCGCTACTCTACTGTAACCTAAAGTATCGATTATAGAAGATAATACCTGCTCCTCCAACTGCTGAATATCCTTGAAACGTATATTTTCGGGGCTTTTCGCCCAGAAGAAGACCTTCATTTGATCTTCTAGATAGTACCAGACTATTTTATCCTTAAAAAGCTTAGCTATTTCCTCGGCATGTCTTGGCTCCATCGGACTGACTGAAAATGATAGCAGGCAATACGGGTCATCGTATTTACTAATTATGAGACACCTTATTAGTACGTCCAGTATTCCTAGCCTATCAGCTACCCTTTTGAAAACGTATATACCTCGCGAATCCTCCCCCTCCTTCATCCATCCATACATCTCAAGCTCTGAATTAAGCTTCATATACTCACTACGTTTGAATACTATTAATATACAATTTAGGAAATTAGTTTTATATTTGCGTCGTAGATTTTCTATTGCTGGTGTAGGAGTTGGCTAACGAGAAATGGAGTACCAAGGAGAAAAGCGTTAGAAGGAGGAAAATTGGAGGACTACTTATGTTTAGCAAGGACTACGCTGAGGACATAGAAAGTGGAAAGAAAAAGACCACTATTAGGCTTGGAATATTAACTCCATCGAGGAGAAAAGTAACTATAATGAGTGGAGGTAAGGTTATAGGTAAGGCTGTGATAGAGTCTGTTGAGTACACGAAAGTTAAGAATCTAACCGATAAAGATGCTAAGCTCGATGGATTTAAAAGCAGAGAAGCACTAATATCAGCTCTAAGAAAGCATTATCCCGGTATAGATAAGGAGGACTGGGTAACTATCATAAGGTTTAGTCTAGAGAAAGACGAGAATAAAACCGGAAGCGATTCAGCGGATCCCGTTAGCTTGGCTAGACTAGGACTAGCCTTTAACGTATTCAATAACGCGCTGGAAAGGCGAATATTAGCAGCGTTGGTTAGCGGTAAGTCGACAATCGAGACAGCGAAAGAGTTCGGTGTAGGAGAGGATAAAATTATGGATATTTTAAGGAAAGTTAAGTCTGAGCTGAGGAAGAAGGGTGTTTTAAGGCAATAGCTATACCTTAAAGTATTCTCTGGCTGACTTCAGCCTCACCTCATACGTTCTTCGTCTTTTTGCGGGTTTTGCTCCCGATGTTTTACTTTTGATGCCAGTTCTCTGGTATACCTCTTCAAGAGCGCTTACGATATTTTTAACTACCTCCTTCTCCTTACTCATGAATCTATCGAAATACTGAAGGAATACTCCCTTAATCTCATTAACTACATCCTCTAGGTTACGCTTCCCCTCAGCTATTTCTAACAGTTTCTTCTCCATATTTCCTCTTACTTCAGGCTTTACTGCCTCAGGGACCGTTTGATACAGTGCAGCTATTACAGCCTTGCCTAACGGCGTGGGAATACAGCGCTTGTTCTTTATGATAAAATATTTTCTCTTTACGTTAGTATGTATGTGATCCTGCATTGTAGCGTCTGTTCCTATGCCGTATTTCTTCATGAGCCTAAGGAGCTCGGCTTCAGAGAGATACGGAGGAGGCTGAGTTTCTCTCTCAACTAACTCGACCGAAAGTATACGTATTTGTTCTCCACGCCTTGTTCTCGGGATAGGCTTGCTTGTGATCTTACTGTAGGGGTATATTCTCCAGAATCCTTCATATAAAACCTTGGATCCTTTAGCTACGAACCTTAAGCCTCCTATAGACACAGCTATTTTCTGGTTTTCAACCCTAGCTGGATCGCTTAGCGTTGCCAGGAAATGCCTCACTATGTAGTCGTAGAGCTTATACGCTTTTGAGCTGAGCTTCCTTGATAAATACTCCCTGCTTGCATACCTTAGAGGATGTATTGGTGGGTGGGCCTTATCGTCCTCCGAACCCCTAGTGGGCGTGAGCCTAGGCTTCGATAGTATGTACTTGCTAATGTAGCTGCTGTATTCTATCCCCTTCGACAAATCGTATACGATTTCTCTAAGATTTAGCGTTGGAGGATATATCGTTGTCTCCGTTCTCGGATACGATATTAAACCATCTCTATAGAGCTCCTCAGCTATATCTAGCGCGTCCTTAGGCCTTATATTGAGGTATAGGCTGGCTTTCCTCTCCATTTCTATAGTGTTAAGAGGCTCAGGGGGCTTAACTAGTTTTTCACTTACCTTGTACTCTTCAACAGCCCCTACCTTTACCTCTTTAACTTTATTGAAAAGCTGTAGCGCCTCCTTTTTATCATCAATTCTACCCTTCTCGTACTGTAGCTTAATTTTTACTCCATTGATTAACGCGTAAGCCTCTATAACATAGTATTTCTTCTTCCTGAATTCCTCCCTCTCCCAAGCCCTCTTTACAACCAGGTATAATACTGGGGATTGGCAGGGGCCATAGCTTAGAAATTTCCCTCTCGGAAATATGTTTCGCCTCTCCCTTTCAACGGCCAAAGTTAATGCCCTAGTGAAAGCTGCCCCTATAGTTAGGTCAACGATCATTCTGGCGAAGCTCTTATTCGCAAGCCTAGGATTAGGGTCAGTGAGGTTCTTTATTGCATTTAGTATATCCCTCTTTGTGATGGCGCAAAACCACGCTCTGCGGAAGGTTACGTACGGATTAGCCTTCCTAATGACCTCCATTACTTCAAATGTTATGCTTTCTCCCTCAGCATCAGCGTCCAGTGCAAGTATTACGAGACTGGAGTATTTCGCCAGCTCTCTTAAAGCTAAAACGTACTTTACGCATTCCCTTCTAACTACTTTAATTGGATCTATTTTAAAGAGATCTCTAGGATTTATGGACTTCCATCTGTTGTACTCCTGGGGAAAATCGTAGTTCATTAGGTGTCCGCTCAGCCCTATGGATGCCCATACCTTACCTTCCCTAGCGAAAAGATACACGTTGACTCCATACACCTTCTCGCTTTTAATGCTGGATTCAGCTAGGTATTTAGCAAAGGCGTAGGCTACTTTAGGCTTCTCGGCAACTATTAGAACATCTATTCTTCTCCTTGATAGCGACATTATCTTTTCCTTCTCCTAGCTTTACGCTTAGCTTCAACTGTACTTACGATAACCCCTATACCCATCAGTTTATTAAAGACATGATCGAGCAACCTTATGTACATACCCTTTTGTCCGATAAAGGCCCCTAGTGCATCGGATATAACGGATACTTGTAGCGAGGGACCAGCAAAGTCTACGTCGACTATATGCTTTCCTATCCATCCAACCGGATGGACAGCCGTTACGATGTCCTTTAGGCTGGATGTTAGCTCTACGCACCTAATCTTCATTCCCAAGTCCTTCTCTATCGCCTGTATCCTCTCTCCGCCCCTTCCGACAAGCCTACCTAGATAGCCTTCCTTAGAGATTATCAATGCATCCGGGGCATTTTCACTGGTTATATTCAGCTCCTCCTTCTTATCCTTAAACTCAACAACAGTTATTACGTCTGCATCTGGCGAATGTACCCTGGCGGAATTCAATATTTTTGATTCAATATCGCTTAGGCTCCGCTTCCTCATCCTAAGCTCTAGAGCCAGCCTTAATCCACGTTTGGCTCCAGGCCTAACAATATCCTTTAATCCTAGGTCTACCACAACTGTTTTATCTTCACCCAAAAGTATTTCCCTTATTAGCGAGCCAACGTTCACCTCTTGATTGGATACGCTTTGGAATATGGGGTCGCCGGCAATTATTAGCTTTGAGTTATATCCCACCCTCATTATCGTTTCGCAGACGTTCTCCGGAGAGGCATTTTGGACGTCATCAAATAGGATAACCGTATTGTCGAATGTTCTTCCTCTCAGGAAGTGGGGATCCGCTATTAGAATTCTCTTGGATTCTAATAGCTTCCCTAACTCGCTGCCACTTATGTATCCATGAAGTAGATCGTTTAAGTATTCTGCTGCAACCCTGTAGTAGAGGTCTCCAAGCTCTATCGGTGTAAGCTCAACTCCTTTAGTTACGTCGATTACGGGCCTGAAGATGATGAATCTATCGTACGTGCCGTCCATTACCGAATCGATGCCGTAGGCTGTTGAAAGGAGGCTTTTACCCGTTCCCGTGGGACCAAAGACGCCAACTATCTCGATGTTAGGGTTCTTTAGGGCTGTGACGAGCTTCCTTTGTCCCTCGGTTTTGGGCTCTATCTTGTCAAGTAGCCCCATAGTATCACCAGAAGAAAATTAGTTCAAATACAATTATGTAAACTAATATCTAAATCTTCCGGTAAGTTTCCTACGTTTGACAGGAATTATATCAAGAATAAACTCCCTTTTCCATCCTATCTTAACTAGCTCCTTAGAAACCCTTGTTAGTATGCCAGGATTTTGAGAGACGAAGGCTACGTACTTAATGATATCCTCACTTAATCTATCATAGTAGAATTTACAGACAAGAATAACCGCCTTATACTGCATTAGGGATAAATTGTATGTTAGATCTTTTAACTCAGGCTTTATATCCTCAAGCTCCTTAAGAGCCCTAAGTAGCCTATAGTGTTTACCTCTAAAGGGACTACGAATTAAGTATAGTCCGATAAGCTCAAGGTCGAGGAGAGTAAGATCTACATCCTTATCTACCCGAAACAACGCTACTCCACGGGCACCACGAGCACGATTCATGTAAACACCTTTTGCTATGAACACATCTACAATCTTTCTATTAAATCTTCCTATAGGGATCATGACAGTATATCAGTGTGAGACAGTTTCCTCACTGCTCGGCTCTTCCCATCCTCATCACAAAAGGTCATCATACTGTCTATTCCTCATCCTTCAGAACCCGAGTTCCTAATCATCCCCATACTGAAGACTACTCAGGTATTTAATAAATATTCTCGATAATGCGAAACGATCTTAGGAGAATAGTTTTATATTTATCGCATCCATAGGAGAAAAGGTGGTTGCATGAAATATAGGCTGTTGGATATACTTGCATGTCCCTACTGTAGACACTCTCCCCTAAAGCTAATAGTCTTTACCAGACGCAAGTATCCGGAGCGTAAAATAGAGTTCGGAAAGATACCGGTGTGCGAGTATTATTGTCAGTACAGGGAAAAGTTCGTCAAAGATTTGGAGGAGGGAGAAGCCGACTGCAACGAATGCATAAAGTTTGAAGTTGAATATGGTGTGCTGATATGTGAAAAATGCATGAGATGGTACCCTATAATGGAGGAAATCCCCGTTCTCCTACCAGATGAACTTAGGGATAGGGATAAAGACATAGAGTTTCTGAGGAAGTTTAAGGAGAAGATTCCTGAGGAAATACTCAAGAACGGTAAACCGTTTAACTTAAGCGAGGAGAAATAGCTAATCATGAGTGTATACTGCAAGTACCTTATTGGCGTTTACCTCCTCTATCTTTACAAATCCGAATCTTATGAATTGAACTACCAGCCCGGGTTCTACCCTAGCTAATTCGCGTTCACCCAATCCTCTGATTTTCTCCAGTTTAGATGGATAGGGTCTTAAGACCTCAACGTCCACCGAGAAAGCTGGAGAAATCCATTGTATTATTGGATACTTGCCTTCCTTCGCCTCATCTAGGCTAAGTCCAACAATTTCGAGTGTAAGGGATTCAGTACTTTTCTTTAGAATTCTGAAGTTCGCTAGCCCGAGGAGCCTTACGTTACCTCCTTCCTTCAAGCTATTGAAATCGGATCCCGAAATATAGAGAGAAATGGCGCCATTCTCGGGCGTTAGCTTATATTCCCTATAGCCTCTCTCCGGGAATGACGGATGATACGGAACGTGAGCTGTCAGAGGTTTTGCAACGCCAACTATCCTTGCCTCCTTATAATCATATACGAACATGTACCTGTTTGCCTTAGGCTCTATGATTTTACGGTTTAACGCGCTTAAATTCTCGAAGCTAATTACAGCAGATGACGGCTTTATACCGACGTCTAGTATTAGGCTCCATATGCTCTTGGGGGTAAATCCCCTTCTCTTCAGCGCCTGCAGTGTGCCAAGCCTGGGATCATCCACACCAGTGTATTCCCCTCTTTCCAGTCCAGCTCTTATTCTAGACTTACTTAATACGAAGCCTTCTAGCTTTAGTCTTCCAAAATGTATAGCTTCAGGATACCGCCATCCGAAGTGTTTGTAGATGAACTTCTGCTTTACGGTGTTAGCCATGTGCTCTTTCGCTCTAAGTATATGGGTAACCCCCATTAAATGATCATCTACGCCGCATGCGAAGTTATACGTTGGCCATACCACATATTTAGAGCCTACTATTGGATGTGGATAACTATCTGTATCTATTATCCTAAATGCTATCCAATCCCTAACGGATGGATCCGGATGCTTGGGGTCGGTAATCACCCTGTATACTGCTTCTCCCTCGCCATACGCTCCCTCGAGCATTTTATCCCACATCTCAAGTCTATCCTCTATGCTTAAGGCGGCACATTCACATCTAACGCCCTTTTTTCTCATCTCCCTTATTTCGCTACTTGAATGAGTGCAAATGTAGGCCTTACCGAGCTCCAGTAGCTTCCGTCCATAATCGTAATAGATCTCCATTCTCTTCGACTGTATATACTCCTCATCCCACTTTAATCCAAGCCACCTTAAGTCATCCTTAATTAAGTCGTAGTATTCAAGCTTAGGGCTTTTAGTCTTGGGATCTGTATCTTCAAATCTAAGTATGAATTTACCCTTATACATTCTCGCATACTCATAGCTTAATATTGCTGGTCTGGCGTTCCCTATATGGAGGACGAAATCGGGGTTGGGAGCAAAACGTGTAACAACCTGCTTATACTTATCCACGTTCGGCAAGGGCGGTAGCTTTTTCTCCTCTACGGAAGGCTTTTTCCCTAGGAGCTCAGGATAGCGCTCCGACAATATTTTCTCCTGCTCTTTTAAGCTAAGCTTGTTTACTTCCTTAACAACCTCCTCAATTACTTGTATAACCTCGGGAATTCGCCTCTTTAGCTCGGGATCCTCTGCTATAATTTTGCCTAATACTGCCTTAGCTACAGCCTTCCCATTATGTAGAAAGGCGTTTAATAGAGCGTACTTGTATGCTAGCTCCCTTATTCTCTCCTTATTCAAGAAATCACCTTGTTATCTTCACGCTCTTTATGAATTCGAGCGTACGTCTAGCGCTTGCATTCTTCTCGAAGTACTCCCTTACAGGCTTAAGTATCTCTATAAGGTATTTCGTTACGCTCTCCTTTAAATCCAGTGGATGTATTCTACCTCTCTCATAATCCCTCTTCACTTCATCGAAGCTATGATATACTGCCTCGCCTCCACCCAACGCTCTAGGCCTCTTTATTATTACCTCATCGTATTCACGAAGTATTATGTACCTCATTATATCTAGGATTGGGTTGAATGAAGTCTCTCTAGGGGGGCAGAAAGCCTTCCTTATCTTCCTCCTAATATCCTCCGGTGAGTCATAAATGTATATGCTTGTTTCCGGCTTACTTTTACTCATCTTAAGAGATGAGAGAGCAACTTTCAATTCATCTCGACTAAGGGGCCACTTCGGCGGTGCTGCCAGCCCTTGTAGTAGATGGTGGTGGACGCATACGGGTTTCCAGAAACCGAGCTTTGGCCCGACCTCTCTCGCTACAACGTTAGCTTTCCTCTGATCCATTCCAAGCTGACATATGTCTATGTTCATGTGAAATATGTCTGCGACCTGCATGGGAGTATATATGAGGTCCGAGACCTTCTTTGCCTCTATTTCGCTTCTCCCAGCTATTTCCAGAGTTCTCCTAGCCCTAGCTATGCTTATCTCCTTAGCTACTAGGAGGACTTTCCTCCAGTACTCTACGTCATCGTATAATTCGTCTGCCATTACGAACTCAACTTTATCCTCTGGCACGCCGAGGGCTATCCAAGAGTGCTTGAAGTGCTCCGCAGCTAACTTTATCTTCTCTAGGTCCCCTCCCAACTTATTGTTTATCCACGCGTGGTAGGTTGCCAGGAAAACCTTAACCTTGCATCCCGCCTCTATACAGTCCTTCATTTTGTAAGCACATATTACTCCCGTGCCTAGATGGACGGGGCCCGACGGCTCAAATCCATTATAAACTACTGGATGGCTTTTAGTTTCGAATAGGTTTCTCAGCTCCTCTACCGTAATTACCTCCTCTGTTGGCTCTCTTAATATAAGTTCGACCTTCTCTTCAACATCCATTTTTTCACCGACAATCTACAGGCTGGGGACGCTTTAACTTACATTTTGAATATCATACATTTATTTTTTCTCGCGTAAATGTGTGATACGTTGCTACTTAAATCTATACAAGCTTAAATACCATAATACCATAATAATTGCTACTATGGCTGCTACGTTCGATATCTTCATGGTAAGAGATATCTTAGTCTCAATACTGCTTCTGGCGGCATCATACATGGATCTTAGGACACGGGAGATAAGCGATATTATATGGATTTTAATGCTCCTTATAGGGCTCCCTGTAACCATTTACCAGCTAATTGCGGAATTTCACTATCTAACGGCACTACTTTACGTGATATCATTGTCTATAGCACTGGTTTTCTCTCTAACATTGGGGTATTCCGGCTTCTTCGGCGGTGCTGATGCTAAGGCTTTCATAGCCCTGGGACTAATTGAACTACCTAGACTAACTGCATCATCTTACGTTATTCCATCTCTATCCATAATCGTGAACAGCTACGTTCTATCGATGTTAACTATTCTGCTACTGGCTATAAGAAACGTCCTCCTCTATGCTAAAGATAGAGATATATTTAGGGAATATGAGGGGAATGCACTTCTGAAGATAACTATTTTAATTACGTCCTGTAGGATCAGGGTTGGGGATCTCTTAAACAATCCCTTTTTCTACTTCCCGTCTGAAATAAGAAGTAGCAAGAAGAGACGGCTAATTTTAAGCTGTAGGGTTAAGGGGGACAGTTACTTTATTGGCAAATATTCTCCAAATGATTATATTTGGGCGGCGCCAACTATACCTCTAATAGTATTTATAGCCTTCGGCTTTATTACATATAGGCTCTACGGAAATATTGTATTGAAACTCCTGTCACTCTCCTTAGGTTAGGTGAGGTATGAAACGAAGGAAGTTAAGATACGTCAGTAGAGAGGAGGCGATAAGGGCGGCTATTAAAGCTAAACTTGAAGGAAAACCAGTAAATGATATAGTAAATATGCTTAAGGAAATGGGGCATCCAATATCCAGAAGCACATTATTTAGAATATTTAAGAGACACGGGTTAGTTAAAAAGTATAAGCCTAGACGCCTCAATGTTCCAGATGAAGTTCAGGAGCTTGTTGTAAGCCTTAGGAAGAAAGGGTTAACGTATAGGGAAATTTTAGATGAATTACTTAGGAGTAAAGGGTATAGGCTCACTATGGCCAAGTTGAGGACAATACTCGAGCGTCATAATTTAGTTAAACATAGAACTAAGTACTCTGAAACTGTTATACGTGAGATAATTAAGCTGAGACGTCAGGGATATACTTATAGGGAGATTGTCGACTACATAAGATTAAATTATAATATTCGTGTTAGCTGGTCTAAACTCTACAGTTTGTTTAAGAAACACGGCCTATTGAAGTGGCGTAAGAAGAAGTAGATGTAGATTGAATATTCGGGTATTATTTGAATATGGTTTCATTCTCCGAAAGTATCAGTGTTTAATATATTTTCTCCATGTGATGTTAAAGGTGAGGTATGAGGCGTAAGTTTAGGATTTTAGGATGTTTGACCCTAGCCCTAGTAATGGTTTTAGTTAATGCTCTATATGCATCTAATGCAACTTCAGTTAAAGCTACGCCGGATGAGAATTCAGGCTTCTACATGGCTAAGGTAGAGTATATTATAGTGAGCGATGCCGTTAGAACGTTCTCCCTTAAGCCAGGAGACATTTTGGAGCTTATGGCTCCTCCAGAGCCGACAGGATACATGCTGAAGTATTTTGAGGTACGCTGTGAAAACGGATTCCCTGAAAACATAGTTCCAGTAGTTTTCGATAGAAAACGTGAAGCCAATGGAAAGCTTACTGCAATTATATCTAGAAAGGATGTAATAAAGCTGGCTAACAACGGCATTACAGAGGTGCAGTTTAACGCTAGGATAATCGTCACCTACGTTAAGGAAGAGTGGGTTCCACTTGATACCACAGAAATATTAATATCTGTAGAGGAGCCGGAGCCTCCATTCCAGCTCTCCAATTTAACGGTAAAGTTTTCGATCGACAACTACGCTCCGTATCAGGTTAAGGATGTAATAGGCCCTTCAGGCGTATCGCTAACAAACAGCAGTACTCAGGAAGATATAGATCCTGAGGCCGTAGGCGTGGATCCCAAGCATGTAATGCTCTCATTCAGCCACGGCCTACCTGAGGGCGAGTACAGGATAGTGCTGAATCAGGGCGACGAATACAGACTACCTTCAGCATTTCTAGTAGTCGAAGAGAAGTTCTACAATGAAACTATTCCAGCTGGAGGCTCAAAGGTTATTTCAGTTCAGGGTAGGAATGATTGGCAGTTGATAGGATACGCTGTTGTGCTCTACAGTATGACCCCGGAGGTAAACAAGGAGAAAGGTGGTATGTACATTGAGGCTGGACTGGCTGATTTCGTGTATTCAATTCATGAAACTATAACTGCTGGCGGCGTCTCCTACTTGATACCTCCCATAAACTTCGTGTTCAATGCAAAGGCATACGTTGTCTTCAGTCCATGGTTTAAGGTAGTTAACGAGAAGAGCTATCCTATAAACATGATATACATACCGATATCTATAAAGGCCAGGGGCGAGTGGTATCCGAACGGAGTTAAAATAGCAGTAGCGGAGAGAGATATCGACAACGTTAAATACGCATACCTGGTGGTACAGATACCCAGCTACGGTGAAATAAGGGACGTTAAGTCTCCATCCGGCGCCAGTCTTGGTACATACTTTGAAAGCACACTGCCGTGGGGCTCCTCTTTAAGGTCAATAAGCGTCTTCGAGAACGAGGCATATATTCAGATAAAGACAGGAAATATCGTTGAATACGGAACATATACCATAGACATATCGTGGAAACCACTTATAATCAAGGCCGTTGATTCGAGGGGCAAAGCTTTAACCAATGCAATAGTGGAAGTGGCTAGTCTAGGAGGATATGTTACGAGAACTAATGCCTCAGGATATGCTGAGGTCAAGCTCTATAAGCCATGTGAACACACGCTAGCGATAAAGTTTAAGGGTAAATACGTTTATGAAACCGCAATCAAGACTGTAACCGAGAGATTCATTGAGGCAAAGTGTAAAGTATATTACCTCACGGTAAAGGCTACTAACTTCCTAGGGCAGCCGCTGGGCGAAACTGAGATCTCAATAGTGGACGAAAATGGCAACGTACTTGATATAAAGGAGACAGGTAAGGATGGAATAGCGGTCTTCGAACAAATACCCGAGGGAACCTACCAGGTAGTTGGGAAGTACAAGAGAGTAGAAAAGACGGAGAACCTCGAGCTTAATGGAGATATGGAGATAAACATGAAGCTTAACGTGCTCTTCACGATCCCGTACGTCAATGTAGCAGTCACGGTGGAGGAAATTGCTGGCCTTACGATTGCTCTTACTGCACTGCTCCTAGCTGTAAAGCTCATATCCGGTAAGGAAGAGGAGGAAGAGGAGGAGGAAGGCGAGGAAGAGGAGGAAGACATAAATATCGATTAACCTGCTTTTTAGAAAACCTTAATAGTTTACCTATTTTTATTATTCTAGCTTCATATTAAACTGGTGTTAGTAGTGGATACAAGCATACTCGTGGAGAGACACCGTATTACTAGCATTGAGATTAAGCCTGAGAAAAATGATGTATATTTAGAGTTCATAAGAAAGCTTTTTGAGGTAGAGTACGGAGACTCAATATCCTATGCATATAAGACATTTTATGAAGGTTATCCATGCATAGTAATCCGTCTTAAGTTAGGCTACGATGTATGCATTGATATTCTTGTTGTAGCATCTAGAAAACCCTTCTATGAGATAACGGTGTACGATAAATTACACAAAAACTTTATTCCCATAATCTCCAGAATGATAAAGGAAGCTACCTATCTCTTCGGCCTCACGGGAGGCGTCAGCGTTATATACTACGTTTATGTACCCGGACTAAATATAGTACCAAGAAGCGAGCATTCGACACTTAGAGCAGCGTTAAGTAGGGTTTTCTTTGGGAACATGTTTTCGATATGGCTATTCTCTATAATAGTCTTTTACATTTTATCCATGATTATAGGACTTTATAATGCAATATACTCAATCTTCATAGTAAATATAATGCTAGTGATCCTATCGAATAAGATTGTTGCATGCATGGGAGATTGGACCATCACAAGAAAACATGGCAAGGTATTGATTATAGGTTTAAAGTTTCCCCCTGAAACTTATGATAAGCTTATCAGCACAGTCTTTCTTAAACATAAGTATAGAATTAAGCGCTCTATATACAATGCATTAATCCTTAGTTCAGATAGTATAGAGGAAAAAGTGGTTCATGTACTCAGGGACTTCAATATCATCATGGATCAAAAGGACGTCATAGTTAAGGAGATAGATCTCTACGGAATAGTCTCCGAGGTATTCGGAAAAATGGGATTACCTACACCAAAAATAGTTTTAAAAAATGTAATTTGGCCTAATGCTGCTAGCAGCGGGGTAGCTCATCACTTCTCCACTTTACTAGTTACATCGGGGCTTTTAACGAGATTATCGAAACCGGAGATTGAGGCCGTGATAGCTCATGAGGCTAGCCATGTTAAACATCATGACCTGCTGTTAATATGTGCTTTAAGCCTAATCGAATACTTCCTAAGGCTATACATCCTGCTATACTTAAGGCCGTTTGCGCCTCCGATGGACTGGGCGTACTTAATAGCATCGCTAACCACCTTATTCTTCGTTGCAAAGTTTATAGAGGCTCGAGCTGATCTTGAAGCTATACTAGCTACCAGAGACCCCCTAAGTTTATCGTCTGCATTAAATAAAATAGACTTCATGCGCGTTATAAAGGAAGAGAATAGCACGTATAAGCTGGTTAGATGGCTCTCTTGGAATCCCCATCCACCCACATCCTCTCGAATTAAGTATATAAATGAATACGGTAGTGTAATGAAAACTCCGTGGCGATATGCTATCACACTATGCCTTAAAGATTTCGTCGCTACCGTAAGGCGTGTAGTTCTTAGCTACTAATATAGTTAAAACTCCGTGAAGCAGTTATACATTCGTCTGCACGCGGCGGCCAATAAGATAACATGTTAATGCTACGCTGCTATAAAATGGGTTCTAATAATTGCATGTAGGTGATACACTGCTTATACCAGCTACATATAATTACAAAAGGATGCATATAGTGCAATATTATCTAAATGATATCTTTTAGCAGGATCATGAAGTAATATTTAAGCCTCTCTCTAGATGGTTTTCGGGTTAGAGCATGTACTTAAAGTTCAGGAAAATTATTGGTAGGATAAATAGACTGCTTTATAGTGATAGTATTCCAAGCGAATATAAAAGTGAGCTATTAGAGATTAAGCGACTGGTCCTCGAGTTAGAAGAAGATTTTGTATATATACGCTCCCGTATAGCTGAGATAAATGACTCTGCTAGATCAGCACTCGATAAAATATATGGAAATAACGTGGATAATGAAAGCGGGCTGGAGTCTATATCAACGCTGAATATGGAGTCGAGCGATTTCATAGAGAGAGCTAAGGCTATTCTCTCTGGCTTCTAAATCTTCACTATGTCTATGTAACTATATCTTTCCTTGAGGATATTTATTATTCTCCTTCTATCAGTCCCCCGTATACCTTTCCAGTCTATTACTGCGTACTTAACATCTTCAAAGGTCTTTTTGATAGCCATGTTTAGCTCATAGTCGCCTATATGGCTAGTAACATACTTGGGAATTATATGGCCAACGGGTATGTTTTCCTCTAGGACAAACTTTGTGATCTTCGGCGCATAATGAGGACCTCCTATTCCTATTGCAGCCACATCCCCCATATCGGCCTTAAAAACGCAGTCTAACGCATTGACTATGGCTTCTGCGGCCGTTTTATTCGTCCACTCCTTTATACTACTACCTATTTCAACAAACATCGTCGGAACCTCCTCGATGTATGGGCCATGGTGCGTTGCTTCAAGCGAGCATTTCCAGTCATCTAGTTTAAGCTTGCTCCTTTCTCTGTATAATGCCTTTATGAAAACACTGAGCATTTTAGCTGGCGCTATACACACATCCTTTGGTCTTCCTCCATATGGAGCAGTATTTAGCCAGTTTCCGGGCACGTGAGCGGTAAGCGTAGGCAGTGCCTCCTCCGATTTATGGCGGCTTAAAAATATGAACAATTTTCCATTCACTCTTTTGTTAAGCTCTTCAGCATATATGAGATCGCTGGATATAGTTATTATCTCTATAAGCTTATTGTATGTTCTAAAGTGATAAACGGTAAAGCCGTTGATCTTCCTATCAGTTAGCCTTTCTGGATTGTACTTTTTTATCAGTAAATCCCGTATGTTAATGCTGGCTGGATCTTTAATCGAGGAAATCAGAACTATATCGGGCTTCACGTAGAGGAGTAAGTATTTACAAAAGATAAATATTTCTATGTGGTGTAAATATAATCGTATAAGCCCCCGATGATGTCGGGCCCAAGCTATGATTAAATGATTGAAATTCCTCCTTGAGGGACTGTAAAGGTGATATCATGCCTAAAAAGAAAAGTAGGGCGAAGAAAAGGAAAAAGGTTGTAGAAAAAAGGGTTATTACATTAGTGCCTGGGTTGATTCTATCAATAGTAGTCTTTGTTGTTGGTATTATTGTTGCTATGTTTATTCCGAGCATGCGAGGGAACAGCATATCCAGTCTAATGCTAGCGAACGAAACTGCTAGTACGACAACTATGAGTGATATAGTTTGTGGGTTAACTATGTTTATACTTATAACTGAAGGAGCTCTCTTAGCGTCGGTAGTGCTTCTGATAACGTTCTCATCAGACTATATAGTCAAGAAGACTTATAGAAGAATTACGAAATTTTTAGAGGCTTCTCGTGTAGCTCTTCCTCCAACTGAACTCGCTCCAGCTAGGGTTGCTCCAACTGAAACGGCAGCTCCTCCAGCGCTTTCAACTAGACAAGTACCTCAGGTTCGTCAGTTACCAGCTACAACGGTTAGTACGTCTGCTATAGCTAAACTTCCGGAGAAAGCTACTATAGCTACAAAGAAACGTTGCCCCTATTGCGGCGGTGACCTTCCATTAGGAGACATTCACATATTCTGTCCTCATTGTGGTAGAAAGCTTAAGTAGCTAATGCCTCCTAGCTATTTTTAATAAGAAGAAAGTTAGCGCTATTAGTGCTAGGCAGATTAATGCTAGTGTTATAAGGGGATTCGAGGTTTTCACTAGCATAATTTTAACTTTAAGGTTTACATTGTCGCTGGGCAGCGGGTATGATAAGAACTCCACCGGATTGCTTTCAACCATTTTAGCTAAAATTATTACATTATCAAATACGTTTATGGCTGCACCTCCTATGGGATCTTGAGCATTATATGCCGTATCTATTGGAAACCAGCCTACGGTAGGCGCCCAGCACATGACAAACGCATGAGGATAGACGTTTACATACTCCTCTTCATAGTTACTAAGATTTATTTTATAGGTGCCCTCTCTGTAAACTATGCTATAGGCTATAACCGCTGGTATCCGATAGTATCTTAGTGCAGCAGATATTAGGAAGGCTTGATCCATACACGTGCCCTTCATCTTATGTAGCGTTTCAATAGGTGTTTTAACGTTATCACTCGTCTGTTCGTCCTCCACGTATGTGTTAACCCACAGCGAAATTCTCCTAATGACTTCGGCTAAATCCTTAGTATTTGCTCGAGAAAGAATCTCGTGTAGCTTCTCCTCAAAGAACTCCTTATTTTCTCCCTTAAGCCACCAGGACCACTTCTCGTTTAAATAGGCATACTTAGACATATTTGATGGTACTTCGCTGATGCTAAAGCTTAGTGATTGCGGTAGAACCGCCCTCTTCCTTATAAATCCTAGCCCCATGAGTGACCAGTATACCCAGATTTCCTGGATTACGGTGATATTAACCGATTCCCCACGCCTTATGAGCATATTATTCCGCAGTTTAACTAGAGTATTACCATCGCCGTCTGTCGAAATTACATACTCCTCCCTATGTCCATTCACTAACACGATGATATCCGCCAGCTCCTGCCATCCCTCTATTGTCGGGATTAAGTATACCTTGGGGCCAAGGCATCCAATGTTATATGTGATCGTACTGTCTCCCACGTTTTCTAATAGGAATGAAATTGTAAGGCTATACTTTACCCTTGTTAGGCTTACTATAAGGCTACCATTAGCCATAATTAGGATAAGTATGAATACACAGGCTACACCGCCTTTATCCGTTAGGATATTCACTCTACTTCGCCTTAGAGATTATGCTCGAGGATGCATCTATTAGGTGTTGGCTTATTCTATTCAATATCTCCAGTATTTTGCCAGAACTCTTCCTTACTTTAGGTCCTCTTATGATCATAGTCTCAAGGGTAGTTATCCAAGTAATTTCTGTGGGGTCGGAGTAGTAATAAACCTCGGCCTGCATTCTAGCATCCCCTGCCTGTCCTCCGAAGACCATATATTCGGGTATGGATTTTAATTCAATGTTTATCTTGCCGGGCTTCACGTCTTTTATCAGTTTTAACAGCTCTGTGTCGCTGTTTAACCTAGCAGTTACTAGATTACTGATTTCCAGCTCAGGTATGTATGCTTTCAGCTGACTCAGCTTAGGTAGGTGGTCGAAGAATGGCGTACGTGAAAATAAACCCCTATACTTTAGGGTTGCCTCGGTTCCCTTTAGAAGCTTATATGCCTCCTTCATCTCCTGGTTCATTTTTTCCCTTGAAATTACGGGTGTGATTGCTATGAAGACATGCTTTACGTCGAATGATAAGGGTATTGGAACCCGTAGGACGTACATTTCGCTGAACTTTGAGTTATGAAATATTAGTTGAGTAGCACCACCTACCTTTTTCCACTCCTTAACTTTATCCCCGAATACTCTAACTATAAATGGTGTTTGAAGATCGGGTTTAACCACTATTATCACCAGCCCAGTATATAAGCTATTTAGGAAGTTATTTATACTTTAAATTATCTGTCCACTAAGGGGACGCTTTATTACTGTAGACCTCCCCTTATTACTGGGATAGTAATGTTTAAACGATGTATTCACAAGTGTTTTACAGGTGGAGGAGAGGTAGGCATTGAAGTAATTGACGGCACAAATCTTCTAATTCATTCAGCCTCAGCAAATTGCTTAATCACGTTTCTACCCTTCGAATTCTTCGATGACGTATTATTTCCGTATAGAATGGAACCAGCCAAGAACTTCTGCATATTTAGGGGGCTATATGCCGAGTTTTCAATAGTACACTCATTCACATTTAGCAAAGACTGTATATTCTTTCAGTGCTACGTAAAGGCTTTGAGGGATATAGAGCTTATTGATGTTCTATGCCCCACAATTATATGCGAAGATTTAGAAAGGAAGAATAACTCGATATCATGTAGAAAAGATAACTTGTGTATTATAATGGAGTATAAGGGGTCACATGTAATACGTGGCAGTTTTACTAGTGATCTCAAAGGCAGAGCGTGGCGCGACGCCTTATTCTTCCGGAGAAAAGCATACGGTCTGTCGTTGAGGAACCTATACCTTAGGGGAGGTGACGTCGTTATCACTAATCTACGTATTAATATTAGGCTTATAACAGACCACTCCAGGTAGTTCTTTAACTATCTTTACTTTAAATCCTACCTCTTTAAGCCTTCTACATACGCCTGCAATTATGTTTTTACCCGATAGATACCCTGGCTGACCGGTATAGTGTACCATTATCCCTCCGGGCTTAAGAACCCTGTATGTTTCCGTATAGAACCTTTTACTATAAAGCTCGCCAGCTAAGGCCATTCGTGGAGGGTCATGTATAATTCTATCAAAATGATTTGAGGGTAGTTTAGGTAGGTATTCTTCGGCTCTGGAGACTACAATTTTTATCCTTTCATCAGCCAACTCCCTTGACCATGGATTATACTCAGCTATTTTCAGGACATTTATGTCTCGTTCTATCGTGGTTACACTGACTGCGCCCCTCAACATCGCTAGTATAGCTGTGTATCCTAGGCCAGTGCATATATCCAGGACTTTATGTCCTCTACGTATTTTAGCTAGCTTAATCTTCATTAATGAATCCTCCCAAGGCGTGATATTTTTAATTCTATGCATGTGTATTCCACTTATTTCGAGCGTTGGCGCAGTATTGAACCTTACTTCTCTAAGTCTATAGTATTTACCATCTCCGAAGAAAGCTATCTTAAGGAAGCACTCTCCATTATAACAATATATATCGCCTTCCCTCCACTTAATGTCCTTGAGTTTACATATTGGAATTTTAAATGCATTCGTGCAAATAAGGTCATTAATGAAAAATATTTTTGAAGACGTTCTGCCCATATCAAGTGTTACAGTACAGCTTCCACCCTTAGTATGATTTTGGAGTATCTCCTCTACAGTTGTTAACGTAAAAATAGGGTAGTTTTTAGGTCTAAACCTATATATCATTTAGACAACAAGTCGAGAGCTTGATGAAGTAGAGATTTAGTATTCTCAACTCTCTTCTTGAGTTCTTCTAGCTCGCGCTTAGTGGCATTAAGTTCCTCCTTTAACCTAGATATTTCGCTGGGTTCAGCAAATCCTGTAGGAAGCTCTATTTTTACGCCATCCACAGCAAACTTCCTGTATGTTTCCATTATAAGTTTACCAGCTTCGCTTTTCCCCGTCAGGTGCCTCCTAATAGTAGCCTCACTTCTTCCCAATTCATCAGCTATTTTCGATACTGGCATACCGAATTTCTCCCGTGCAAGAGCTCCGGCAGCTACTGCTAGGGAATCTATCCACGTCAATCGATCCTCCGCCGACTTTATTTTCTCTAGAACATCAGGTCTTAGAAGAGTTGCTATCATCAACGCTGTCTCAAGTCTATGTATATCAGCCCTCGACATAGGCTTAAGAGGAATTTCAGACATATGTTATCACCAAGGTTTACATTCCTATCCTTTTATATTATCTTTCCTTTATCTCCTCAATTACTCCCCTGAAACCTCTATAGCTTAACGTCTTACTCGGGTAGATTACTATTCCTTTATCGGTTATATCGAATGGATGCCTCCGCATGCTATGTTTTGTACCTCTCATCTTCCATACAATTAAGCTCCTAATAAGCTCGCCGTTAACCTCGTCTAAGTCAAGCCTTATTATACCATCTGCTGCATGCTCAACTCCAGGTCCTCCGAACCCTCTCTCAGTGACACTAACCTGCGATATGAGTATTGAAGTACAACCCATGCCTGAAAGGACCTTCTTAAGCGTCATAACTACAGCCCTAGCTACTGCAGGCTTAGTCATGTATAGCGTCGTTACTGAGTCGACTACTACTCTCCTAGCTTTAAGATCCCTTATTGCCGCCCTAACTACATCAATAAAGGAAGGCATGTCGTCTATAGCCCTAACCACGTATTTCTCCCTCTTCGCCGCCTCCCCTATTCCTCCGGTAAAGGCGTCAACTATGGCGAAGACGCCTTCTTCCTCGTATGGTCTAACATCCCATCCAAACTGCTTCATGTTTATTCTTATC
>Ga0209410_1000274_pt1 | contig 23105 bp, 17 predicted proteins | sample Mar14436cmmetaG_FD_184135 | JGI IMG/M metagenome (GOLD analysis project Ga0209410, IMG submission 184135) | Marine hydrothermal vent microbial communities from Guaymas Basin, Gulf of California to study Microbial Dark Matter (Phase II) - Marker... ... | reverse complement strand
TGCGCTGGGCACTTTGCTGGCACAGCTGGCTATGATCGTCAACAGCATCTGGGGGATGCCCTTGCACAGCATCTCCCACATGATGGCAGTCCTTACATGAGACAACATGAATTGTGCTCCCCCCTCATTTAACTATACCGGCTTTCCTAAGTGTAAACTCCCCCTTGGCGACGGTCTTCGCATAAGCCTGACCGAGAGAAAACAAAGCTACCGCACACAGCAGTACCGCAGTCCAGGCCCTGCGGAGAAGTAAGTCGGAAACTGAGCGCAACATCTTCAACACCTCCTTCCTTTTATCACCTGACCTTTCTGGCTCGATCCTGTTGTCCCTGTCGGTCCACAGGTCCACCTTAAGCCCCCACAAGGGGACACTTTGAGGATTGAAACCATAGGCCTTCTTCCGGATATCGTCAGCAGACGAGGGACAAGCCGGAAGCAGGTTGCCACGCTGCCCATCCTTATACCCTAAGATACTCTCCAAGACCATCTTTGTCAAGACCTTTCATGTGTCCAAGGAAAATCCGAAAATTAACCCTTGGGCCCGACCTCTGGTTCCTTTCAACGTGTTTGAGGCTTTTTTAAGATCTCAAACTCAAGAGGAAAAGCAGGAGAATGTTCCCCATTTCAAGTCCCCTCTATGGGGGGAAAGGGGGGTGTATTCTGTCTTCGGGATGGTTAGCCGGGTGTCCGAAGAAAATGCCAAAAAAGATGTCATGGGGAATTTCTGAACCTTCCCCTACCGTCTTGACTTTCCGGCCGGATTTGCTTACCTTTTGATCGCTTTGATCAACAAAATAACAAAAAAATCACAAAATGTGATTACATCGTTCCATCAGATCGGAGGAACCATGGGGTTCAGCGAGAGGAAGGATGTGATCTTAGGCGAGATAAAGAGGAGGGGAAGGGTCTCCGTCCCCGAGCTCTCCTCCCTTTTGGGAGTCTCCCAGGTGACGGTGAGGCGGGACCTCCAGCGCCTGGAAAGGGAGGGCTACGTGGTCAAGACGTACGGAGGGGCCGTAAGCACGGACAGGGTTGCGTTCGAATTCTCGTTCCAGAAGAAGCTCCAGCGGAACATAGCCGAGAAGGAGCGCATAGGCAGGTACGCTGCGGGGCTCGTGGAGGAAGGGGAGGCCATATTCCTGGACAACGGCACCACCACCCTCCAGATAGCCTACAACCTCAGGACGAGGCGCAACATAAAGGTGGTCACGAACTCCCTGTGCGTGGTATACGCACTCGAGCCTGCGGAGGGGATAGAGCTCATCCTCTTGGGCGGGATCGTGAGACGTGGCTGGAACGACCTCTACGGGCCGCTCACCGAGAAGGCCATAGCGGAACTCCATGTAGACAAAGCCTTCGTGGGAGCGGACGGGGTCTCTCCTGAAGCTGGCTTTACGGCTGCCGACCTTCGCACCGCCCGGCCGACCGAGTTGGTGGTCAGGTCCGCCAAGAAGGTGATCGTCGTGGCCGACCATACTAAGATAGGCCGGGTGGCCTTCGTACGCTTCGCCTCATTGGACGACGTGGACATGCTCATAACGAGTCGGGGGATAGGGGAGGAGGAGAAGGTGGAGCTGGAAAGTAGGGGCCTGAAGGTGATCGTCGTATGAAGGGAGAGATAGCATTCGAGCCGGAAGGACCCGTAAGGGCGGGGGAGTGGAGCAGTTGGAGGTTCGTATATACGGCCAAGGGTGAGGTACCGGCCGGGGGGGGCATAGATATCCTCTTCCCGTTCTCGTCCTACTATCCCATCGCCTCCTGGTCCATACCTCAGACCGAAGAGCCCCTTCTGGAAGGGTACACGACCGTCGAATCCGACGGCGAGGTGGAACTCGAGGTGGAGGCGCTGCCGAAGGAGATAGGAAGGCTGGGGATGATCTATCATGCTTTGAGCGTGGAAGTCAGAAAAGATCTGAAGCCCGGCGAAAGGATCGTCGTTACATACGGCGACAGGAGGAAGGGAGGGGTAGGAGCGAGGGTCTGCCTCGTCGCCTATGGGACCTTCTTTGCGATACTGGAGGCTATAGAAGACCTGAAGAACAGATGGAGGTACAAAGAAGATATCTTAAAGAAGCATTCCCTCAGGTACATAGAAAGAAACTCGGACCACATCTTGAGGGTCGCCGTCGTAGGAGGTGAAGCTAAGGGGATAAATATCGCACATCCGAAGGTCATAAGGCCCGGCGAGGAGTTCCGCTTGAGGCTGAGGTTGCTCGATGCCTTCATGAACGAAGCTTCTACGCCGGACGATTTGGAAGTGAGGTTGCTTGTGGAGGGAAGGAAAAACATCTTCAGGAAGGTGACCCTGAAGGGCGGATATGCCGAGGTCGGGGACATCCACCTCGATGAGGAAGGGGTATATAGGATATTCTGCATAGATGGGTCAGGAAAGGTGTCCGGAAGGAGCGAGGTCGTCGTAACGGAGGATAAGAAGTTCAACTATTTCTGGGGTGAGATACATCCGCATACGGAAATCTCCGACGGGATCGGAACCCCCGACGAACACTACAGATACGCCAGGGATGTGGCCCTTCTGGACTTCGGAGCTATAGCTGACCATAACTATTCCATCAAGGAAAACCCCGGAAGCTGGGAGGAGATAACCAAGTCTACGAAGGAACATAACCAACCGGGGAAGTTCGTGGCGCTTTTCGGGATGGAAGTTGCCACAAGTACCGTATGTAACATCGGAGACGACGGCCATTTTAATGTATACAGCCATAAAAGGTTCCCATTTTTGCCGTCGAACTTGGAAGGGGACTTCGATGCCGTCTCGGAATGGATAAAAGAGAACGAACTTATAGCCGTACCCCATCACACCCTCTATTCGGGTATGGGAATGGACTTCGGACGGTATCCCAAGGATGCTTTCCACCTGTTCGAGGTGTTCTCCTCGCACGGGTGCTCCGAGTATTACGATAACCCCAAGAGGATAAAGTACCAGCAAATCGGAGGAGGCAGGAGCCTCTGCGACGCCCTCAGGGCGGGATTCAGGATGGGAATCATCGCATCCAGCGATTATCACAACGAGCTGATGGGAGGGATGCTGAAGCTGCAGGAGTATGCGCAGACCGTCCATTCCTCCTATTTCCAGTTCCGTGGGGGGTACGTATGCGTATTGACGGAGGAGCTCACCCCGGAAGGTATTATGGACGGCCTCAGGAAGAGGAGGTGTTATGCCACCACTGGCGATAGGATCGTGATATTCTTCGAGATCAACGGGCACATCATGGGGGAAGTCATAGAGGCCGAAGATGATTCGCTCGTAAGGGAGGTGGAGGTAGAGGTCGTAGGGACGAACAGGATAGAAAAGATAGAGCTGATCAGGAATTGTGAACCTGTATTGGAACATAAGGGTAAGTCCGATCACGAGAGGATAACGTTCAGGGATGAAAGCAACTTGAGGGAGGTTTCCATCGCTTCGGACGAGGAGATGTTCTCTTTTTACTACGTGCGCCTGGTCCAGGCCGACGGCGAGATGGCGTGGACGAGCCCCATATGGATAGTGTTAAACCGAGATGGGAGGTGAGGATGCGTAAGGCCAGAAAGGCCATCGTAATAGGCATAGACGGTGCCAGCGCCAGGTCGGTCAAAAGCGCCATGGAGAAGGGAAGGATGCCGAACTTGGAGAAGCTCGTCGAGAGGGGCGTCTTCGCCGAGGCCCTGCCCGTCCTTCCCACCCACACGCCCACCAATTGGACCACAATAGGCACGGGAGCCTGGCCAGGCACCCACGGGATAACAGGCTTCTCCGTGCACCACAAAGGGGAGCCGCTATCGGTGTGGCATTCGGGCTTCGATACCAGGGAAGTTCAGGCTGAGTTCCTCTGGCAGGCCGCCGAAAGGGCGGGCAAGAGGAGCATACTTCTCAAGTGGGCCGGGCCCACCTTCCCCGTCACCGTAAGGAACGGAATCCAGGTCGACGGATGTTTCTGCGTCTCGTGCATCCACGAGATATCTGGGCCGAGGATTTATTCCACGGAAGGGGAGCCCCATGCGACCAGGATCTACTTAAGGCCGGCTGCAGGCTGGAAGCACATCCCCGATTCCCGTTCCGAGCCCTTAGAAGCGGCCTTGGACTTGGGCTCGGAGGATCTGAAGGCCGAGCTTTACCTATTGGCGATAGATTCCCAAGGCAAGGGATACGACAGGGTCATAGTTTCCGCAGAGAGGGATGCCACCATAGGAATCCTCTCGCCGGGAGAATGGACGGATTGGTTCAGGTTGAGCTTCGAGGACAAAGTCGGCACCGTCAGGCTGAAACTACTGGAGCTTTCCGAGGACGCTTCGAAGCTTAGGATCTACTGCAGCCAGATAATGCCCACCACGGGCTGGTCGTACCCAGAACATGTGGCCGAGGAGCTTGTGGAGCATGTCGGCCCCTTCCTTCAGAGGGTGGGATACGTCCAGGAGGGGCAGGTTTACGGGGCCTGGGCGGATCACGAAACCATGATGGAGGAGCTGGAGTACCAGCACGAGTGGTTCGCAAGGGCGGCGGCCTACCTCATGGAGAACTACAACTGGGACCTCTTCTTCCTTCAGTCCCACGCTCCGGACTACATATTCGACAACCTCATAAGGGAGGCCGAACCCCTGACGACTTCCGATCCCAGGAAGTCGGAGGAATGTCTAAGGCTGATAGATAGGACCTACGAGATCGTGGACCGGATGATAGGCGGGATAGCCGGGCGGGCGGACGATGATACCCTGGTCGTGGTCGTCTCTGACCACGGGGTCATAGGGTTCCATTCCACCAAGCACGTGGACGATATAATCAGCGAGATTCTTGAAAGGGAGGGGCTGCTTTGCTACAAGAAGAGGGCTGTCCAGCCCGGGAGCAAGCCCAAGTCCGGGAGGGAGGAGATAGACTGGTCCAGGACCAAGGCCGCCTTCTTCGACAGCGTCCACATCTACATAAACCTGAAGGGCAGGGAGCCCGACGGCGTGGTAGAGCCGGAGGAATATGAGAATTTGAGGGACAGGATAATGGAGGCGCTGAGGGGCTACAAGGACCCCAAGCTTGGGGTATGTCCTTTTTCGCTTATACTTAAGTCCGAGGACGCGAAGCTCCTTGGACTTTACGGGGAGAGGATAGGCGACATCATAGTGGCCGTAAGGCCGGGAGGACTCTACGGCCAGGGACACGGGCACTTCCTTCCGACCGCTGACTACGGCATAAGTTCCCTCAAGGCGGTGCTCATTATGGCAGGGCCGGGTTTAAAGGGGAACTACGAGCTCGAAAGGCCGGTCTGGCTCGTTGACCTCGCGCCAACTATAGCCCACATCCTGGGCTTCCCTCCTCCGAAGCATGCGGAGGGCAAGGTCATATACGAGGCACTCGAGGACTGAATTAGGGAGGTACCCATGAAGGGATGGAAAGTTTTCGTAGTGCCCCACTGGCACTTCGACGCCCTGTGGCAGTTGCCCTTCGAGGAGTACTTCGACATCACGGCCAGGAATTTGATGGACCTTTTGGAATTCCTCGAAGTGGAGCCCGAATACAAATTCTGCATAGACCAGACGGTATACGTAGAGGAATTCCTGAGGCGCTATCCCGAGCTCGGAGAAAAGCTCATAGATGCCGTAAGGGCGGGACGGATAGAACTCGTCTGCAGCGGGTACACCCAGCCGGACCCCAACCTTCCCTCGGGGGAGTTTTTGGTGAGGAATAACTTTATGTACCAGAAATTTGTGAAGGAAGCCTTCGGCGTCAAGGCCAAGTGTGGGTGGTACCTCGACACCTACGGCCAGTCGGCCCAGCTCCCCCAGATCTTCAAGAAATCGGGCATAGACTACTTTGTGTTCTGGAGAGGAGTTCCCCAGGAACCCCCCTCGGAGTTCCTCTGGGAGGGGATAGATGGTACCCGGATACTGACGCACAGGATGCCGTTGGGCTACGGAGCAGCTTACCTTCCGACCGGGGAAAGGAGGTACTCCTTCTTCATAAACGTGACCCACGAAGGAGAGGCCGTAAGGTTCCTCGACGACCTCGCAGAGAGGATGAAGCCAAGGGCTTCTACGGATAACTTGCTCTTCCCCAACGGAGACGACTTCACACCGCCCCAACGCCACATGCCCGAGGTCGTCAGAAGGTGGAGGAGGCTGAGGGAGGACCTGCAGGTCAAGATAGCGACGCCGAGCGAGTTTTTCGAGGCCGTGGAGGAACACGAAAAAGAGCTTCCGGTCCTGAGAGGGGAGTTCAACCCTATATTCCGCGGCACCTACAGCACACGCATAAAGATCAAGCAGACGAACAGGAGGCTCGAGAACCTGTACCTCACAGCGGAAAAGTTCTCTGCTGTAGCCTCCCTCTTCGGCCTCCCATATCCTGAAAGGGACCTTGAAGAAGCCCTCAAGATCATCCTCCTCAACCAGTTCCACGACGCCATCAACGGCGAGGTCACCGACGAGGTGTACGAGGGGATGATGGTGGACTACTGTAAGGCGGAGGGAATTTGCAGGGAAGTCCTGGAGGACGCCCTTGGGGCGATCGTGGGCGAGGTGGATACCCAGGGGGAGGGAATTCCCATCGTGGTCTTCAACCCCCTCTCCTGGTCGAGGACGGACGTGGTGGAGGTGGAGCTTGCCTTCGGGGATGCCGGAGTAAGGGGAACGCTCCTCAGGGACACCCAAGGTCGGGAAGTTCCGTTCCAGTTGACGGAAGCTGGCAGGAACCCCGATGGAACGCTGAACAGGGTCGTCTTAGCCTTCGAGGCCGAGGATGTGCCGGCGCTCGGGTATAGGACATATTTTGCGGTTCCGACGGATGGAACCTCGGAAGGGAAGTTCGAAACGAGCATAAGGACAGAGGCAGAAGGAGGAAGATATAGGATAGAGAACAGGTTCTACTCCATCACCGTGGACCCCGTATCCAAGGCGATAACGAGCATATACGACAAGGAGGCGAAAAGGGAGGTATTGCGGACGGAGAAATACTTGGGCAACGTACTCTTCGACGAATCCGATCACGGCTCGGTCTGCCACATAAACGGGAACATAGACGGCCATCAGACGGCCATCCCCATAAAGGACCTCCCCGACCCCGACCTGGCCGACAACACCATGAAGTGCGTCCCGTACGGGCATATAAGCGAGGGAGGGCCCGTCAGGGCGAGCATCTCCACCCTCGGGAATCTGAACAAGATAAGGTTCAGGCAGAGCATAATCATCTACGATAAGGTCAAGAGGATAGACTTCCGGACCGATGTAGAGTTCGAGGGCGAACACCGCAGGATAAGGGTGGCCTTTCCGATAAATTTGAAAGGCGGTCAGATCTGGCACGAGATACCCTACGGAGCCATAAGGAGGTCCGAGGGGGAGCATCCCACGATAAACTGGATGGACCTATCTGAGGGGAATTACGGGGTAACCCTGATAAACCAGGGCCTTCCGGGCAACAGCACGGTGGAAAACGTCATGCTCCTCACCCTCCTGAGGAGCATAGATGCTATGTACCTCGGCTCGCCCTTCGGGCAGCCGAGGCAGGAGAGGATAGGGAGGATGTACCTGGAGGAAGCCGGGAGGGTCTCCCAATACTGGCCTATGGGGAGGAAAGCCCTGGAGAAGGGCTCCCACACCTTCCTCTATGCCCTCTACCCCCATAGGGACACGTGGAGGGAGGCTGGGTCCTACAGGGTGGCCTTAGAGTTCAACAACCCCTTGATACCCGTCAAGGCCACAAGGCACGGGGGGCGGCTTCCTAAGGAAGGGAGTTTCCTTTCCGCAGAGCCCGAAAACCTGGTCGTAACCGCTGTCAAAAGGTCGGGCGAAGGCATCCTGGTGCGCTTTTACGAGGCAGAAGGGAAAAAGACGGAGGGAAGGCTCAAGTTCTTCAGGCCGGTCCGGGCTTCAAAGACCGACCTTTTGGAAGAGGTACAGGAAGAGATGGGGGCTGAGGGGAACCAGGTGCCCGTGCAGGTGGGGCCCTTCGAAATCTTCAGCGTGTTGCTCAGAAATCTGGGCGAGGAACTTCTTGGGGCCATACACAGGAGGAAAAGATGAGCGTAGGCAAGGAACTCAGGATGGGCAGGCTCTTCAACCCCGAAAGCAAGAGGATGGTGCTGGTGACCGTGGACCATGGGATATGCATAGCGCCCATGAGGGAGATAAGCGACCCAGCTGAGGTAGTGCGGAAGGCGGTCGAAGGGGGAGCCGATGCGGTCCTTTTGACCCCCGGTATAGCCCGCCTTGTGTACAAGGAGCTTGCGGGGACCGGGACTTCCCTGATGTTGAGGATAGACGGCACCGCCACGTCCATAGGGCCGGACCTCACAAACGATGAGCTTATCTGCTCTGTGGAGGCGGCCCTGAGGATGGGGGCGGACGCAGTGGCCACCTTCGGGGTCATAGGAGTTCCAAGGGAAGCGCAGCTTTCCAGGAAGATAGGCACAACTGCTGACGAATGCGATAGGTGGGGGATGCCGATGATGACGGAGATGATCCCCCCGGAGATGCTCTCCCACCAGTTCAAGGACAGGGCCAAGAGGCAGTGGCCGTCCGACCCGGAAGTCATCAAGTTCTCAGCGAGGGTCGCAGCCGAACTCGGGGCGGACATCGTCAAGGGATACTACACCGGCGACCCGAAGACCTTCAGGGAGGTGATGGAATATTGCCCCGTGCCCTACGTCGTGCTTTCGGGTCCGGCCTCAGGAGACCCTGAGGTCTTCCTAAGGTTCGTCCGGGAGGCGATGGAATGCGGGGCTTGTGGGGTCTCCGTGGGCAGGAACGTCTGGACCTATAAGGACCCCGCTGCCATGACCCGTGCCCTCTGCCGCATAGTCCACGAGGACGCCTCGGTGGAGGAGGCCCTGAAGGAGCTGTAGGGGCACCTCTTGTGGGTGCCCAAGGTAGGCACAACGTTGGCGAGGAGGTAAAGATGCAAGATATTAAGCCCAAGGCCGTCCTGGTGCCCTTCGGATATCCCGGCTACCCGGATTCCTACTTAGAGCGCTTCACCGAGGAATCGGTGGAAGCTTTGAAGGGGTTGGGGATAGAGCTTCGGTGCTCGCCCATAGTGAAGGTCCGCTCGGACGCCGAAGGTGCGGTGAAGGTACTGAGGGAGGAGGACTTCGACTTTATGGTCGTGCTCATCCTCTCCTGGGTAGAGGCCCCGAATGTAGTGGATGTGGTAGATGAATTCAGGGATAAGCCCATACTCCTCTGGAGCCATACCATGTTCAAGGAGGAGGACGAATGGATGACCTTGGGGCCCATGCCGGGAGCGGGGGTCGTAAGGCAGACGTTCGAGGAGCTGGGCCTGAACTTCAAGTTCGTGTACGGGATGCCCGATGAGGAGAAGGTTAAAAGCCGGATCTCCCTATTCTCCAAGGCGGCTTCTGCCGTCCACAGGCTGAGGCATTCCACGGTGGGGCTTTTAGGATACGCATCCATGGGGATGTACACAGCTTGCTTCGACCACCTCCCCTTGAGGGAGAAGCTGGGAGTTGAGGTGCATCACCTTGATCAGTACGTCGTTGTCAAGAGGACGGAGGAGATGGGGGACGATGAGGTCGAGGAGCTGGTGAAGGAGGCTAAGGACAACTGGGAGATAGGGGAGGGCGTAACCGACAGGGACCTCATCGTCTCCCTGAAGATGTACAGGGCCCTGAAGGACCTCGTGGAGGAGTTCGGTTGGTCCGCCCTCCAGATCAAGTGCCAGTACGAACTCTCCAAATACTACAGGTCCGTCCCCTGCATCCCCCTTTCCATGCTCGGGGACGAACTCCCCTGCTCCTGCGAGGGGGACATCCCCCTGATAGTGACCCAGCTCATGCTCCACTACCTCACGGGAGGGACAGTAAGCTACGGGGATATACATACCGTGGAGGAGGACAGGATATTGGTCGGGGCCTGCGGGTACGCACCCTTCGGCCTTTGCGACGGAAGGCCGAAGGTCGGCAAGACCGAGGTCCTCTACGAGGGGGTGGCCAACTGTAGCTTATACAGAGAGGGAAGGGTCACCTTGGCGAGGCTGGGGTATAAAAGGGACAGGTCCCTCAAGATGCACATAGTAACCGGTGAAGCAAAAAAGCCCAGGCCATTCAGGGAGGTGGGATGTCTCCCCTACCCCTCCATGGAGGTGGTACTGGACGGAAACGGGGACGACGTGGCCCAGAACCTCGCAAGCCAACATTATGCGATAGCCTACGGCGACTTTAAAAGGGAACTTCTGGAGCTTTGTGGGCTCCTTTCCATAGAGCCCAAGGTGACTTAGAGATGAGGAGCTACCAGATCTACATAGTGCCGCATTCCCACATAGATACGTGCTGGTACTGGGACTACCCCAAGATGAAGGTGTACGCAAGGAGGGTGCTGAAGAGCGCCCTGAGGCTTCTGAGGGAGGACCCGGGCTACGCCTTCTGCCAGGACCAGGTGACGGTGCTGAGGGCATTTTGGGAGGTGCTCGGCGATGAGGACAGGGAGTTCCTCAAAAAGTGTATAAGCGAGGGGCGCTTCGAGGTCGTCGGAGGAATGTACGTCCAACCCGAGATCGCAGAGCCGGGCGGAGAATGCCTCGTCCGTCAGATCCTGGTCGGCAGGAGGTGGATGGAGGAGGTGCTGGGTGCGGATTCCGTCTGCGGTTGGAACATAGATACCTTCGGACATTGCGGACAGATCCCCCAGATACTCGCCAAGTCCGGGATGAAGTATTACGTCTTCTCCCGTGGGGTGCCTCCGGAGCTACAGGGGCAGCGCTCGGAGTTCTGGTTTCAGTCACCGGACGGCTCCAAGATCCTGGCGCACTGGATGTTCGGCCATTACGGAGGCGGGGAAGGGAATGTAAAGGAGTTGCTGCGCAAGGCCGTCGAGCATGCATCTGGGGATAAAATTCTTATCCCCTGGGGAGGGGATGTGTACGTGCCGGACGAGGATTCGAAGAAGATAGAAAAGATCGTCCGCAAAGCGGCGGAGGAGCTGGGGATATCGGTCGAAAGCGTGAGGCTGGCAACCCCCAGCACGTTCTTCAGGTCCCTCAAGGGGGAAAGCCTTCCTACCTACAGCGCGGATTTCAACCTACCATTGGCCTTCGGGGACCTTCGGGGAACCTTCAGCAACAGGATAGAACTTAAGAAGCTGAACAGACTGGCCGAGGTCAAACTTATGACCGCTGAGAGACTGGCAGCGCTCGGAAGCTGGTTCGGCGAGCCGTATCCAAAAGGGAGCCTCGACGGAGCCTGGGAAAGACTTCTGTTCAACCACTTCCACGACATCGTGGGAGGCAGCCACACGGACGACGTGTACAACCAGGCCATGAACCGCTATGCTTCCGTGGTATGCACCTCGGACGAGGTCGCAGAAAGGGCGCTGGACGCCATCTCGAGGAGGATAGATACCTCCGGGTTGAGGTATCCGCTTTTGGTCTTCAACCCCCTGTCCTTCTCCCGCACGGACGTGTGCCGTTACATAGCGGTCTTCAGGGAGCACGTGGAGGATTTCTCGGTGTACGACGACCGGGGAGAGGAGGTGCCCTGTCGGGTTCTGGATAAGAGGCTGAGGGAGAACGGGGGGATAAGGACAGTGCTTTTTGAATTTCTGGCGGAGGACCTGCCACCTTTGGGATATGCGGTCTATTCCATCGTCCCGAAGGAACCGAAGGAAGCCTTCGGGCCCTCCGAGGGAACCTGCATAGAGAACGAATTCTACCGGGTGGAGCTCGAGCCCGAAACTGGCTACGTAAAGAGCATCTTCGACAAGGTCAACGGCCGGGAGGTGCTCGACAGCTCCGATTTCCTCGGAAACGAACTCGTAGCGATAAAGGAGGAAGAGCCCGACCTGGAGGGAAGGCTGGGCCTTACGGATAAGGTCTTCAGGGGGAAGGACTACCCGGGATGCACGATAACCTGCGAACGCACGCCACTTGCGTCCGTCCTCAGGGTGGAGGGCAGGTTCGAAGGGTGCAGGAGGGTGCAGGAGGTCGTGCTCTACCGCAGAATTCCCAGGATAGACTTCAGGACGACCTTGGCCGATTTTAAGGGGAAGGACCTCTTCGTCAAGCTCTGCTTCCCGCTGCGGCTGGATTGGGGGAAGGTCAGCATCAAGCACGAGATGCCGTACTGCGTAAGCCCAAGGCCCGAGGGCTACTACTGCGCCCAGACCTTCGTGGACTGCTGCGACGGGAAGTACGGCGTGGCGCTGGTGAACAAGGGCACGGCCGGGTACTGGGTGGAAGGTGGAAAGCTTGAGATGGTGCTCCTCAGGGCCCTCTCCGATTACAAGGGCTACTACGCTCCTCTGGCTGCCGAGGAGGGCACCCATGAGTTCGAATATTCGCTCTATCCCCATCCTGGGGGTGGGACCAGTTTCGATGTAGTTAAAGTCGCCCACGGGTTCAACAACCCCATCCTCGTCGTGGGGACGGACGAACATCCCGGGGAATTGGGAAGGCGCTCGAGCTTCGTTTCGGTCGCCCCGGAGGAGTTCGAGGTGACCGTGGTCAAGAAGGCGGAAGATGGCGAGGGCATCGTGCTCAGGGGATGGGAGACCACGGGGAAGGATGCTCAAGTGACGATGGAATTCTCCCGTCCCATCGGTGAGGCATGGCTGGTGAACCTCGCCGAAGGGAGGATATCCCCGCTTCGGGTGCAGGGCAACGGGGTGACCTTTCCGTGTAAGGGGTTCGAGATAGTCAGCGTGATGGTTACCCCGTAGCTCATCTTCCGCATGGTCGAAGCGGAAATATGGCAAGTATCGAAGGAGGATACTTCAGGACGGAAGGGGAGTTCTTCTTCCCGGTCGGGGTCAATTACCTTCCCTCAAAGCACGACTGTCGGATGTGGCGGGAGTGGGACCCACAGGAGATAGAGAGGGATTTCCGAAATATGGGAAGGTTGGGGATAAACACCGTCCGGATAATCCTGCTCTGGCCGGATTTCGAGCCCGAGCCGGGAAGGTACGACCAAGAAGCAATAAGAAGGCTCGAGGAGATGGTGGAGATAGCCAAGAGGAACGGAATTAAGCTTCTACCCACCTTAGTGACCGGGGACCTGGCGGGTGTGAAATGGGTTCCCTCCTGGGCCATAGGCAAGAGCATCTACTCGGCCGAGGTCATAGAGAGACAAAAGGGGCTCGTGAGGGAAATAGCCGGAAGGTTCGGGGACGAGCAGGCGATCTTCGCCTGGGACCTGAGCAACGAACCTTCCTACTGGGAGGAGCCGGACGACCCCGGATGGGCTGCAAATTGGACGAGGTCGCTGGCCGAGGCCGTAAGGGAGGTGGACCGGAACCATCCCGTAACTGTCGGACTCGATCAGCACAACATCGCTGGCGAAAGCCGGTTCCGGATAGAGCCTGTGGCCCCATACCTGGATTTCCTTTCCATACATACCTACCCAAAGTTCCTGCCCCAGGGGGAATCCCCCTTGAGCTTCAGGGGAACCTATTTTCCTGCCTATTGCATAAGGTTCTGCCGGCTGGGGAAACCCGTGCTTTTGGAGGAATTCGGCCTGAGCACGGGCACGTTCTCCGAGGAGGATGTCGGGGCATATTACGAAGTCGTCATGTTCAGCGCACTTGTAAACGGCGCTGCTGGGGTAATGAGCTGGAGCTGGTCGGACGAAGCCAGGGCCGACCGGTGCCCCTACGACGAGAGGTTCCCCATGACCTGCTACGGCATAACCAGGGCCGACGGCACGGAGAAGCCGGCAGCCCTCAGGATGAGGGATTTCTCCAAGGTGATCAAAGATATATCCCCCTTCGAGCTCGATGAAGGCGAGGTTGGGTTGCTCCTTCCGACGAACGTGTACAACCAGGATGTCGGGAGGGCTACATTTAACTGCTTCGTAGTTTGCAAGATGGCCGGACTTTCTCCCAAGATCGTCAGGAAGGGCGAGGACCTGAGGGCCTTCAAGCTGCTCATAGTTCCCTTACTTTTCAGCCATAAGTACTCCTTGGAGGACCTCGGTGACTTCGTGGGGGCCGGAGGGACCATGCTCTGTTCGTTGGGGCCGGGCTACGTGCCGTTGGGGAGGCTGGAGGAGTTTTTAAGGGAGGTCCTGAGGCTCGAGGTGGAGCCGAGGGCGTCACATGTGGAAGGAGAATTGAAGCTCATTGCATCCTCCGCGCTTCGGAATCTGACCCTGTGCTACGATGCGGAAGGGGGCATAGCGTATCACCCCATCAGGTGGACGGAAGGGGACGTGCTCGCCGAGGACTTGCGGGGGAATCCAGCCATAGTCTACAGCGAATACGGCAGGGGAAGGGCCATCACCTCGGTGCTGCCCTTGGAACACCTTCTAAGCAGTAAGGTCCATGCCTACGAGAGAAGGGATGAGACCTATAAGATCTACCGCTATGCCGCCGACTTAGCAGGTCTTGAAGTTCCGATCGTCGAAAGTCCGTTCGTAGAGGTCGGGACGCTGACGAGCCGTGCGGGACGGTTGATGGTCTTCGTAAACCACCTCGGCGAGGCGGTATCTGCGAATGTGAGGACGAACTTCGGAGGGGCTTGCCTTAGGGAGGTCTACAGGGCAGAAGGAAAGCGGACGAAGGCAGGAGCCGATGGGAGCTTCAGGCTCGACTTAGGACCTTACGAAGCCAAAGTCTTGGCGATCGAAGAAGTATTGACTTTTCGCCGACGATGCGCTATCTTCCGCTGTCAAATGTAAAGCAACAAGCGCCTTAAGGGAGGTCGAAAATGTGCCGAGGACAGGTCCCCCGTCCCGAACATCCCAGGCCACAGATGCGCAGGGATGAATGGCTTAACCTCAACGGCGTTTGGCAGTTCGAAGTAGACCCAGGTCTTTCCGGCCAGGAGAAGGGATGGACGTCGGGGAAGGATTTCTCGGGAGAAATTTTAGTGCCCTTCCCTCCGGAAAGTTCGCTTTCCGGGGTGGGGGAGCGGGACTTCATGCCTTCGGTCTGGTACCGACGGCACTTCGAAGTTCCCGAGGGGTGGGAAGGAAGGAGGGTGTGGCTTCACTTCGGCGCGGTGGACTACGAGGCCACGGTCTGGGTCAACGGCCACCTGGTGGGGAGCCATAGGGGGGGATATACGCCCTTCGCCTTCGATGTCACCGAATTCCTCAGGGCCGGGGAAAACGAACTCGTGCTCCGGGCCCTCGACGATACCCGCAGCCCTGCTCAGCCCACAGGAAAGCAGTCGTCTAGGTTTCGCTCTTACGGCTGTTTCTACACCCGGACCACGGGAATATGGCAGACAGTCTGGCTGGAGGCAGTGCCGGAGGTACACATATGCTCCCTGCGGATGGTCCCGGACTTGGACTCCGGCAGACTCTTCCTCACGGTCGGCATCGGCCGTCCTTCCGCAGGCTTAAAGCTCCGGGCCGTGGCATACGCAGACGGCAGGCCCGTGGCCCGGGCGGAAGCGTCGGCCTTTTCCCAGTCGGTCGCATTGGTGCTCGAGCCGGAGGAGGTCAGGCCTTGGTCTCCCTCGGATCCTTTCCTTTACGATCTGACAGTAACCCTGGAGACGGACGGCACCGTGGTAGATCGGGTGGAGAGCTACTTCGGGCTTCGCAAGGTCCACATCCAAGGTGAGAAGGTCCTCTTCAACGACCGGCCGCTGTTCCAACGCCTGGTGTTGGATCAGGGGTTCTACCCAGAAGGAATTTACACCGCTCCTTCGGACGAAGCCCTGAGGCGGGATATCGAGATCGCAAAGGGCTTAGGGTTCAACGGAGCACGGCTTCACCAGAAGGTGTTCGAACCTCGCTTCCTCTACTGGGCCGATAGGCTCGGATATCTGGTCTGGGGGGAGTATCCCAACTGGGGTATAGACCACAGCCGGCCCGAATCGCTGAAGTACGTGCTGCCGGAGTGGCTGGAGGTGCTGGCCAGGGACTTCAACCATCCCTGCATCGTCGGCTGGTGCCCCTTCAACGAAACCCCGAAGGATCAGGACCCCGAGCTTATCCGCACCGTCTACAGGGTCACAAAATCTGTGGACCCCACACGTCCCGTAATAGACACATCTGGATATATCCACGTTGAGACCGACGTCTACGATTGCCACAACTACGAGCAGGACGTGGAGAAGTTCGCCGCCTTCTTCCGGCCGTTCCGGGAGGGGGGAAAGCCCTGGCGCAACTTCCCGGAGGAAAGCGCCCATTGGAAGGGACAGCCTTACTTCGTCAGCGAGTACGGGGGCATCTGGTGGAACCCCGGCCAGCGAGACGAGGAGGGCTGGGGCTACGGCAAGCGGCCGGAGTCCGAGGAGGAGTTCTTAGAACGCTATCGTGCTCTGACCGAGACCTTGCTCTTCCATCCCAGGATCTGCGGTTTCTGCTACACCCAGCTTTATGACGTAGAACAGGAGGTCAACGGGCTTTATACCTACGATCGTAGGCCTAAGTTCGATCCGGAAAAGATCCGGGCCATCAACGCCCAGAAGGCAGCTATAGAGGATTAAATGGACGAAAGGTACCTCCTCGGGGTGGATGTGGGTACTACGGCCCTCAAGGTCATCCTCTTCGCACGGAACGGGGAGATAGTAAAGGGGGCCGTGAGGGAATACGAGCTTTCCACCCCCTCCCCACATCATGTAGAATGCGATCCCGAAACGTACTGGGAGTCATTAAGATCTTGCATCCAAGAGGTCCTAAAGTATGTAGCTTTAGAAGATGTGGTGGCTTTGGCGATCTCCAGCCAGGGGGAGACCCTGGTCCCTGTCGACCGGGAAGGGAGCCCCCTAAGGAACGCCATAGTCTGGCTGGACGACAGGGCCGGGGACGAGGCCGAGGAGATAGGTAGGGCCTTTCCGCCGGAGCAGATCTACCGTACCACAGGACAGCCGGAAGTGCTTCCCAACTGGCCTGCATGTAAGATATTATGGCTTAAGAAGAAAGAGCCCTCGGTCTTCAGGAGTGCCCACAAGTTCCTGCTTTTGGAGGATTACCTGATCCTCCGCCTTACGGGCAGGGCGGTCGGGGACTATTCCCTGTACACCTCCTCCCTGATGCTTGACATCGTGAGGAAGGGGTGGTGGGAAGAGATGTTGAAGCTCATAGGAATATCGCAGGACCGTCTTCCCGAGCTGGCCGAGTCCGGGACCTACGTGGGGAGCGTGGCGAACGAGGAGGTGGGGCTGAGCCCGCGCACGGCCGTGGTTACGGGAGGGATGGACCAGGTCTGCGGCATGGTGGGTGTGGGAAATATAGCGCCCGGGATCGTCAGCGAAACTACGGGAGGAGCGCTGGCGATCTGCGCCACCACCGGGAAGCCGATCTTCGACCCCCTAAGGCGTATCCCCTGTCACTATCATGCCCTCAGGGACACATATTTCCTCCTCCCCTGGTGCCAGACGGGAGGGATGGCCCTGAAGTGGTTGAGGGATAACTTCGACTATCCTTCCTACGACGAGATGACGGCTGAAGCCGGGAAGGTCCCCCCGGGCTCCGAGGGCCTGATAGTGCTGCCCCACTTGGCGGGGGCGGGCTCGCCCGATTTCAACCCGAGGGCGAGGGGAGTCTTCTTCGGGGTGGCCCTGTCCACCACCAAGGCCCACTTCGTAAGGGCGACGATGGAGGCGATAGGTTACATGCTGAAGCAGAACGTAGAGGTACTTGAGGGGTTGGGGGTGAAGGTGGAAAGGGTCTACTCCATGGGTGGGGGCTCCAGGTCGCCCCTCTGGAACCAGATAAAGGCGGACATAACGGAGAAACCGATAATCACAGTACAGAACGAGGAGACCGCCTGCTTAGGGGCGGCGATCCTGGCTGGGTTGGGCGTTGGAGCCTTCTCCTCCCTCGAGGAGGCCTGCAGGAAGATGAACAAGGAAAAGGCGAGGTACCTTCCCAGGCAGGAGAACGTCCGGACCTACAGGGAGGCATATAGGAAGTACCTTGAGATCTCCGAGGCTTTACTGCCCCTGTTCTGACCGCTTCCGCCGATCGTATCCTCACCTTGACGGTCTTGCAGTTTCAACTTCCAGGGGAAGGAGACCTCGGCCGTGCATCCCTCCCCAAGGAAGGATATTTTAATAAGCCCCGCAAGGGGCTTTTTTTGTCGGTCTTGACAAAGGCTTCGGGTTATGGTAGATTACAGAAGCCTGAGGAAAGTTGCGATCGGTGGAGATATTTGTTATCTTAATTCGAAGGACCTATGATAAAGAGTATGACGGGGTTCGGCTTCGGGGAGGCGGAGGAGGGAGGGGCCAGGGCCTCTGTGGAGGTCAGGTGTTGGAACCACAGGTTCTGCGATGTGGGGGTGCACCTTCCCAAGGTCCTGGCGAGGTTGGAGCCGGAGGTCGCAGAGCTCGTGAGGGGGAGGATATCCCGGGGAAGGGTGCAGGTTTCGGTGACCTGGGAGGAGGAGAGCGCTGGCACACCTACCGTGGACCTGGAGCTTGCCAGGGCCTACAAGGAGAAGTTGGAGGAGCTTAGGGAAATACTTAAGCTAAAGGGTGAGATAGAGATAGGCCTTATAGCAGGGCTTCCGGAGGTCGTAAGGTGCGAGAGGGAGGAGGTGGACTTAGAAAGGGCGTGGAGGTTGATATCTGAGGCGTGTTCTAAGGCCCTGGAGGAGGCGGATGCGATGAGGGAGAGGGAGGGGAGGAAGCTTGGGGAGTTCCTTTCGGAGAGGCTGGGAACTTTGGAGGAACTGGTGGGCGAGGTGGAGGGCCTCGCCCCACTTCAGGTGGAACGTATAAGGGCGAGGCTTCAGGAGAGAATGAGGGAGATGGAGGTGAAGGTCGACCCCGACAGGATCGCCGTGGAGGCGGCCCTCTTGGCCCAGAGGAGCGATGTGACCGAGGAATGCGTCAGGCTCAGAAGCCACATATCCCAGTTCAGGGATTCCCTAAAGCGGGGAGGTGTGGTGGGCAGGAGGCTGGACTTCCTCCTCCAGGAGATGTACAGGGAGGCCAACACTATAGGGGCTAAGGCTGCGGATGCGAGGATATCCAACCTGGCCGTATCCTTGAAGGAAGGCGTAGAACAACTAAGGGAGCAGGTCCAGAACGTGGAGTAGACGTTATGCCCTTTATAAACGTCGGGTTCGGCAACCTCGTAGCCGTGCACAGGATCGTGGCCATCGTGTCGCCTAACTCCTCCCCCATAAGGAGGCTCAAGGCGATAGCCGAAAGGGATGGGAAGCTGATAGATGCCTCCCAGGGCAGGAAGACAAGGTCGGTTATAGTCTTAGACAGCGACCATGTGGTCCTCTCCGCCATAGGGCCGGAGACGCTCCTTCAGAGGTTGGAGGATGTTTGAGAGGTCCGGGAGGGGGTTCCTGGTGGTCTTCTCCGCGCCCTCGGGCGCGGGCAAGAGCACCATAGTCAGGGAGGTCCTGAGGAGGAAGCCGGTTCCGGGGATGGAGCTTTCGATCTCCGCCACCACCCGGCCCAGAAGGCCCGGGGAGGAGGAGGGAAGGGATTATTATTTCCTCTCCGAGGAGGAGTTCGAAAGCAGGAGGGAAAGGGGGGAGTTCGTGGAATGGGCCGAGGTCCACGGCCACCTCTACGGGACTTTGAGGAGGACGGTGGAGGAAGCCTTAGAGGAAGGTAAGGTGCTGCTTTTAGAGATAGACGTCCAGGGGGCAAGGCAGATAAGGAGGGCTTTCCCTGAGAGCGTTTCGGTGTTCGTAGCTCCCCCCTCCCTCGAGGTCTTGGAGAAGAGGCTGAGGGAGAGGGGGAGGGACCCGGAGGAGGACATAGAAAGGAGGCTCGAAGCGGCCCCGAAGGAGCTTTCGGAGGCAGGATACTACGATTACATAGTGGTCAACGAGGACTTAGAGGAGGCCGTCCGGGCCGTGGAGGCAATCCTCGTGGCAGAGTACCACAGGACCTGTAGGTTCAAGGTAGGAGGGAAGATGGGGTGAGGACGGAGGTGTCCTTAACTTTCAAAGATGGAGGGAGTATGGCCTTGGTCCCCTTAGAGGAGCTGGAGAAGAGCGGGGCGAACCCTTACGAGGTCGCCCTGGCGGCGGCGAAGGAGGCCAGAAGGCTGAACGAGATAAGGAGGTTGAAGCTCATGCAGGGAATAACCGAAGGCGAGGAGATAAGGGAGAAGGTGACGACTTTAGCCTTAAGAAGGATAGCCGAAGGCAAGGCCAAGGTGGCGTACAGGGGGAAGGATGTGGGAGGGTAGGAGGATTCTGGTAGGTGTGACGGGGGGCATAGCGGCCTACAAGGCCGCGGAGCTTATAAGGGCCATAAGGAGGAGGGGGGCGGATGTGAAGGTGGTGATGACCGAGGCTGCGACGAAGTTCGTGTCGCCCCTCACGTTCGAGACCCTTTCGGGGAACGAGGTCTCCTGGAAGCTCTTCCCCGAAAGGAAGTGGGATGTGGGGCACGTGAGGCTCGCCGAGTGGGCAGAGGTCTTAGTCGTGGCCCCTGCGACAGCGAACTTCTTAGGGAAGGCCGCAGGGGGCGTGGCGGACGACCTCCTTACGACCGTGGTCTTAGCTGCGAGGTGTCCCGTGGTGGTGGCCCCGGCCATGGATGCCTTCATGTGGGCCAACCCCGTGGTGCAGGAGAACGTTCGTAAGCTTAAGGATTTGGGATATAAATTTGTAGGGCCTGAGGAGGGGGAGCTCGCCAGCGGGCTTACGGGCAAGGGCAGGCTGGCGGATTTGGGAAGGATCTTGGATGCTATAGGCGAAGCTTTAGAGGATGTAAGACTTCTGGCCGGGAGGAAGGTGTTGGTGACGGCCGGGAGGACCGAGGAGGACATAGATCCCGTAAGGCTCATAACGAACCGCTCCACGGGGAAGATGGGGTACGCCTTGGCCGAGGCGGCGAGGACGATGGGTGCGGAGGTGGTGCTTATAAGCGGACCTACGGACCTCGAGGTGCCGTGGGGAGTCAGGGTGGTGAGGGTCAGGTCCGCCGAGGAGATGAGGGACGCTGTCCTGGAGAATTTCGGTTGGTGCGACGTCCTGGCCATGGCGGCAGCCGTGGCGGACTTCAGGCCTGCCAGGGTCTCCCCTAAGAAGATAAAGAAGGAAGAGGGGCTTGTACTCAAGTTCGAGAGGACCCCGGACATATTGGCCGAGGTGGCCAAGGAAAAAGGGAAAAGGTTCGTATTAGGGTTCGCTGTGGAGACGGAGGACGAGGTGGAGGGGGGGAAGAGGAAATTGAGGGAGAAGAACTTGGACCTTATCGTGGTGAACAACCCTACGGTAGAAGGAGCGGGGTTCGGATGGGATACGAACGTGGCCACTTTGATAGACAGGAACGGAAGGGTGGAGGAGCTTCCGAGGATGTCGAAGAGGGAACTCGCAAGGAGGATATGGAGGAAGGTGGCGGAACTTCTGTGATGGACTGGATAGAAAGCACGAGGAGGCTTCTGGAAGCCCAGAGGGATATGGGGATAAGGGAGTTCTGGGTGAGGTCGGATGCTTGGGACCCCTGGAAGGTCCTGAGGAGGGAGGTCGAGGGATGTCGGAAGTGCCAGCTCTGGAGGAGCCGGAGGAAGGTGGTGTTCGGGGCCGGGGACACCGAGGCCGGGATCATGTTCGTCGGGGAGGCGCCTGGCGAGGAGGAGGACCTGAGGGGGGAGCCCTTCGTGGGGGCCGCAGGGGAGCTCCTCACGAGGATGATAAGGGCCATAAGGATGGAAAGGAGGGAGGTGTACATAGCCAACGTGCTCAAATGCAGGCCCCCCGGCAACAGGGACCCGCTTCCGGAGGAGATCGAGGCGTGTAAGCCTTATCTTTTTAGGCAGATAGAGCTTGTGAAGCCCAAGGTCATATGTGCGTTGGGAAGGATAGCTGGGGGGACCCTCTTGGGGACGTCCCTTCCCCTCTCCCGGCTCAGGGGGAAGGTCCACTTCGCTCTCGGGACCAAGGTCGTAGTTACGTTCCATCCTGCTGCTTTGCTGCGCAACCCAGGATGGAAGAGGCAGGCGTGGGAGGACATGAAGCTTTTGAGGAGGGAGTACGACGGGCTGGAGCTACGGAGGTGAGGCTATATGGCCAAGGATGAGGTCCTGACCCGTGTTCCGCCCCAGGCCGTGGAGGTCGAGAGGGCGGTCTTAGGGGCCATGCTCTTAGAGAAGGAGGCGATACCCAAGGTACTGGAGATATTGGACGAGGACTGTTTCTACTTAGATTCGCACAGGAAGATATTCTCGGCCATAGTGGACCTCTTCGAGAGGAACGAACCTGCTGACGACCACACCCTCTTGGAGGAGCTCAGGAGGCGCAAGGAGCTGGACAAGGTGGGGGGGGCCGCATATCTGGCCCAGCTCGCCACCGAGGTCGCCACGGCGGCCAACGTCGAGTACCATGCGAAGATAGTTCTAGAGAAGGCCCTCCTGCGGAAGCTTATAACCCTCTGCACGCAGACCATAGAGGAGTGTTACGCAGGGACCGAGGATGTGTTCGACCTCGTGGACAGGGCCGAACAGCGGATCTTCAACATCTCCGCAAGGAGGCTTAAGGGGGGATTCGTGCAGCTCTCCTCGGTCCTGCACGATACCTTCGAAACTATAGAGCGGATGCACCTCAGGCCTGGGGTGAGCCCCGGAGCCGTCCGCACGGGGTTCCACAAGCTCGACGAAATGACGGCGGGCTTCCAGCCCTCCGACCTTATAATAGTCGCAGGGAGGCCTTCCATGGGGAAGACCTCCTTCGTGCTAAATGTCGCCAGGAACGCTGCGGTCGAGCAGAAGGTCCCCGTGGGGATATTCAGCTTAGAGATGGCCGGTTTCCAGCTCGCCCAGAGGCTCCTATGTGCCGAGGCTATGGTGGATTCTCACAAGATACGCACGGGGAGGCTTCCCGACGAGGATTGGAGCAAACTTTCTACCTCGGTGGGGAAGCTCGCCGAGGCTCCCATATTCATAGACGATACCCCTTCCTTGAGCGTGCTGGAGCTGAGGGCCAAGGCCAGGAGGCTCCAGAGCGAGCACGGGGTCGGGATGATAGTAGTGGACTACCTCCAGCTGCTCAGGGGCGTCGGGAGGGCGGAGAACAGGCAGCAGGAGATATCGCAGATATCCAGGGCCTTGAAGGCCTTGGCCAAGGAGCTCAACGTTCCGGTCGTGGCGTGCTCCCAGCTCTCGAGGGCGCCGGAGACCCGTGGGGACGACCACAGGCCGAGGCTCTCCGACCTGAGGGAAAGCGGGAGCTTGGAGCAGGATGCGGACGTGGTCCTCTTCATATATAGGCCGGAGGTGTACAAAAAGAACGATGAATCCCTCAAGGGC
>Ga0209410_1000273_pt1 | contig 23108 bp, 24 predicted proteins | sample Mar14436cmmetaG_FD_184135 | JGI IMG/M metagenome (GOLD analysis project Ga0209410, IMG submission 184135) | Marine hydrothermal vent microbial communities from Guaymas Basin, Gulf of California to study Microbial Dark Matter (Phase II) - Marker... ... | reverse complement strand
GAGGAAAGGTTCGAGGAGAAGCTGGAGAAACGGTCAAAAACCGAAGAAAAACTCTTCAAACCATATATCCCGAGGCAGAAGGAGCTGAAGAGAAAAGACGTGAAGGAGATGCTTGAAACTGCTCAAGAACTGAAAAACGAGTTGCTAAAGCTCAAGACAATCCTAGAAAAAGGGTAAGAGTTAATTAGAGCCGGAAAACCCTAGAAAATAGACCCGCGGTAGCTCAGCCTGGTAGAGCGTCCGGCTGTAGACCACGCCCAAAAAACCGGCGTGGCCATCCAGCCTACCAGGCAGACACCGGATGGTCGCAGGTTCAAATCCTGCCCGCGGGATACGTTTAAGTTGTGAGGGGTGCTATCCCCTCAACCTCTCTTATAATTGATCCCAGGATTTTTCTTTGAAGAAATCAATGCTATAGGGAGGAGTTTGGCGGAAAATAGAGGGGATTGCGAGATCCTCAAATAGAAAACATTAGGACGCTGTACTCTACTTTTGTGATACGCTAGCCCTAGGTTTTAGATATCTTTGATTCGGTAAGACCTTTATGTTAACAAATTGATTTCCATAAAATCATATACGATTTCATATTTTAATTGGGAGAATGCATATGCATCTTAATTACTCTCTCTATCAGATTACAGTAATCATAGAACTGTCTAACATACCAGTCTCTGCCTAGATCTGCGTTCCACGTCCAGTCGCTTGATTCCGCTATATATAACCAGTTCCAGAGAGTGTGGAGAAGGTTAGTGGAGTTTGGAGCGATCTCTGGATCAAGCCTAGGAATGGGAGAAATCTCTCCTCCAATCGACTTAGTATATTCGACTAACATCTTCCTAACCCTCTTTAGCTCATTCCACATCTTCTCCTTCACAGTTCCTTCCATCCAGATATCGAATCCTCCAGCCCAACTTCCCTCACCGATATCGATTATGACATCGGTCGCATTTCTCACGGCTTCTTCTAGGGTTATGGTTTCGATCCAATCTTTTTGTTCGATGACTGCCTCATACAGCTTCTGGAGGAGATATCTTGCCTCTACGCTTCCAAGGATGAATGGATTCTCTCCATCCAGCGCTAGTGTCACAACTCCTTTAGGATGCTCTTTATAGATCTTGAAGAGCCTATAGAGGAGTTCTCTTACGGATTCCTCAGGATCCGTAGTTGATGATGCCTGAAATCCTATCATGTCCGATATCTGACTATCCCTGAACAATACCCTTATCTCTCCTCCATTTTTTGAGCGGATTATGTATGGGTTATAGGGTGTGGGCGCCTTTCCAGAAGCTAATCTCACACTTCCAATAAACTCTCTCTCATCGAGTATGGTCATCCTTAATCCAACTTCAGACATGATGTCCACAAGCTGTTTATTAAACGCCATCTCCGGGATCCACAACCCACTGATGTTCAGCTTGAAAACTTCTTCGAGTAACTGTTTACCCATCCTTATCTGGGCTTCCAGATCATTCCTCCAACCCAGATCGATCAAGATGGCTGGCAATGGGTGATAGATGGGTGAGGTGAGTAGCTGGACTCTTCCTTCACGCGCTAGCTCCCTTAAACCATTTATAATCTCGATTATCGCCTTTGAGAAATCATCATCTCGATGCTTCTTTAGGTATGCAAGCCACTGGTAGATCAAGCATGGCTGAATATTGAATGTAACCTTTATCCCCTTAATTCTTTCTAAAGCCTTTAGATGTAAGAGATATATGCCTATTCTCTCATGATCATACTCAAAGTCAGAGATTAGATGATGGAATAGCTTAAAGGACTCGAAGTCTCCTGAACTATTTAGATAAATTGGCTGATGTAGATGCCAGACCAAGACCAGCTTCAATCTCTCGCCTCTAGGCTTTACAACGAGTATCCAAGTCTTCTCTTCCAGAAACAATCTTCCCTCAGAGATTATCTTAATCGTGTAGTGGTGGATTCCCTCTCGTCGAGGGGCGGTTAGCCGTATATTTATCAGCTTTACCTCATGAGGATGAAGAAATTCGTTGAACCTCTTAATGACCTTCTTCGATTCATCTTCTATGAATACTATGCTAACATTATAGCCCTCTCCCGCGAGTTTCTTCAACTCTATTGAAAGATTTACTTCCTCACCCTCCCTATAGGCGTATTTATCATATCTGGTTCTCAGTCTCAGACTTAGATCTGGAGGAAGACCTGTAAATCCAGCCTCGTTTAGAAGTTCTCTTCTAAGCGGGCCTCCAAAGATCCGATAGGTATACTTGATTTCTTGGCCTGGCCTTATCGTGATCGCCGGAAATTCTATCCTTACTTCTTCACCCCAACTCTTTGATTCAAGCCATAGAGAATTTGTTTGGTTGAAGGGAATTATTCCGACCCAAACTCTGGATCCGTCATTATAGATTGCTGCCCAATTCACCCTTCCATAGATTCTTGTCCAAGGCCATATCTTTCCAAACCCGATTCTCGACCCCACCTTCCAAGCTTGAACATCTCCGGATTCGATACGTGTGCTCCATGAGATTGAATATCCGATGCTCTTATTCCAATATGCCTCTATGGTTATCTCTCTTTTGCCTCGATTCACCAAGATTTCCTCGACGTCTATGAAATATTTATCAGGGTAGAACTTGATAACTCTATAGACGGCTAATCTACGGTCATGCTCATCGGTTTTGAAATATCTAAACTCTAGTTGGCTATGATCCTTCCTAGGAGTTACTTTGAACTTCGCCAAACATAGTTCTCCGGGCCAAGGCTCTGAGGGAATCCAGCTCCATAGAGGATATCTCTTAAGGAAGTCCGTATAACCTACTCCGGCGGCTAAGTCCACTCCAACATCCTTCACAATCCAGTTCACCACGCGGGCTCCATAATATGTGAGATTTATCAGGAGTAGAGGTGTCTCAACCACGACGTGATTATCCATAAGTCTTATCTTCACGTCGTCTGGAGCTTTAATTCTGGAGAAAGCTATAAAGCTGAACGATATCAGCCCGATTATCAATAAAATGCAGGTTAACGTAGTCAGCTTTCTCAAGTCGAAATTCTTTTTAGAATCGGTGGATTAAAGACTTTGCCATAGAATCCCCGATAAGAATCCGTGAAGATTACTCTAATGCGAATGGCTCTTTTCCTGCAATCTCTGCGAATAGTTGATCAGGCTCAGGGGTCTCAACTCCATTCTTCTTGAAGAATCTAATGATGTTCTTTAGGTCTCTTAATAGGAGGGAATCCGCGATGGGCTGCTCGATTCTCACCGCCTGAGATAGGTCTATCAGGACTATATCATTGTTTGGGAGGACGAAGATATTATATTCGCTTAGGTCTCCATGGATCAATTTCGCATCCCTATACAGCCTCTTAACAGCGTCAACCACCTTTAGATAGATCTCATCATAATCCCTTTTCTCAAGCTCTATCTCTACTAAGGTTGGATACCTCTTTCCATCTTCACCTATGAACTCCATCCCCAGAACATTGTTTCTGACGAAGTAGGGCTTCGGAACTGGAACTCCGGCCTCATGCGCGGCCTCTAGGTTGCTATACTCTCTTCTAGCCCAGAGATATATGAAGTCTCTGAAGTCTCTTGGGACTCGCTTAAACCTCGGATCATACATTGTATACATCATCCTCCTCTTCTTGAACTCCGCGCTTATTATCAGGTAGATCTTTACCGCTAGATCTATGTCATCTCTTCCCTTGGCGAGATAGATTCTCGACTCCTTCCCAGCGCTGACGACTCCATAGAACTCCTTTATCAACCCCTTATTCATCAATGAATATATGGTCATGAGGGTTTGACGGTCGAATACCTCCTCTAATACCTCATCGAGCTCTGACCGCTTCCTGAGATATCTCTGCTCCTTCTCGTACTTGTATTCTCGAATTCTAAGCTTTTTCTCCACTTTTTCTTCGCCAGACAAAACCTTCTCCAAGAAGATGGAGTTATGGGTGTTTAAAAGGATGTTGACTTTTACTCGGTTAGCTTCTCTCTCAAGAAGTCTGGAATTACTCCTTGCTCAGCGAGCTTTAGGGCTTGAACCTTAGTAAATCTCCACCAGACATCTCCCCGCTTATCTCTCTGAAAGTCCCATGGACTCACCAAAACTAGGTCTCCTTCCCTTATCCAAATCCTACGCCTAAGCTGCCCCCTTATCCTACATAATCTGGTCTTTCCATCACTACATTCAACCAATACTCGATCGTAGCCATACATCTTAACCACTACACCATAGACATCTCCAGGCCCAGGTTCAACGAGTTCCTCAAGCTCATCCGGCTCTGATACAATCTTACGCTTTCCCATCTAGCATATTCTTTCGTTCGGGGATATTAAAAGGGTTTAAGTAAATAACCTTAAATACGGGTATGAATTCTGTGCTCACCAATGACCGAAAGCCTAGTCTATATTAATGGCGATTTTGTTCCAGAATCTGAGGCCAAGATCTCGGTCTTCGATCATGGTTTCCTCTATGGAGATGGAGTTTTTGAGGGAATTAGAGCATATAAGGGCGTGGTCTTCAAGCTTAGAGAACACATAGAGAGATTATATGACTCGGCGAAGTTCCTGAAGATCGAGATCCCCATGAGTAAAGAAGAGTTGATAGAGGCGATCCTAGAGACTATCAGAAAGAATGGCTTAAAGGACTGCTATATCCGAGTCATAGTGACGAGGGGAATTGGAGATCTAGGCCTAGATCCGAGAAGATGCGGTAAGCCGTCCATAATAATCATCGCCAAGCCTATGGCTCCGCTTCTCGGAAAGAAGGCAGTCTCCCTGATAATATCGTCTGTGAAGAGGGATGGAGTTGACGCGACAAACCATCAAGCTAAGTCGCTGAACTATCTCAACAGCATCCTAGCTAAATTGGAGGCAATAAATGCCGGAGCCGACGACGCCGTAATGCTCGATAATAGGGGATTTATTTCAGAAGCGACGGGAGAAAACATCTTCATAGTTAAGGATGGGAAGATCATGACGCCTCCACCGGCCTCCGGAGTACTGTTAGGGATAACTAGGAATTATATAATCGAGTTGGCTAGAAAGCTTGGATATGAGGTTATGGAGAGGGAGTTAACACCGTTCGAACTAATCACGGCGGATGAGGTCTTTCTAACCGGAACCGCCGCTGAAATAGTTCCCGTTGAGAGCGTGAATGGTAGAAAGATAGGTGCAAGGGTTCCAGGCCCGATAACCGAGAGATTGATTGAGGAATTCGAGAAACTTAAAGGCGATCCAAGCCTAGGGATCAAGATATAGTATTCTCAAAGATTTTTTACATTGCATGAAAATTCTTCATCGGATTGAGGGTCAGAAGATCACAGGCAACGATATTGCTGATACTATTTATGGTCTTAGCGGGCTTTATTGGAGGATATCTTATAGCAAGTATGAGCGTTGCACCACCCTCAACAATAACCATCGTGAAAACCATTACGAAAACTTCGAGAGATCATTATTGGAATGCTACTAAGAATCTGCTTAACTATGTAATGAAGTGGGTTGAGGAAGATAGAGGGCTCAAATTCGATCAAAATGTTAACCTAGTGGTCCTAACAAAAGAATGGGTGATCGAACACTGGGGTCTAGGATATCTAAATTTAACCAAGATCGAGCTTGAAGAAGAACTTTACAAAGCGTTATTCATGGTTCCAGAGAGCTATAACCTAACGAAGATAAAGTTGGGGCAAAGCGGCTGCACGGTCGCCGCATCTGCGGACAACACGATCTACGTGGTTAAGGAATACTTTGATCCATCTAAGAGGCTTCAAGCCGGTAAGATTTTGGCCCATGAGCTAACCCACATCTTACAAGGAATATACTTCAAGATACCTGAGGGAAGGTTTCATGATGAAAAGCAGGCGATTAGAGCAGTTATAGAAGGAGACGCCGATCTAGTGGCTCTAGACTATTTTCTAGAGCATGGGGGTAAAGCCGAGAGTCAAGGCCGTGAAGAGAGACTCGACTCCGTGACCTCGATCTGGTTCTTCCCTTACCTCTACGGAAGAGAGTTCATTCAATATCTTCGAGAACTTGGGGGATGGGAGAAAGTGAATGAAGTGTATATCAGGATGCCTGGCTCCACCGCCGAGATCCTTCATCCAGAAAAATACGTTAAAGGATGGAAGCCGAGGAGAGTTGAATTCGCGACTAAGGTTGAGAAGGATTGGAGAATACTACTCAGAGATAGGCTTGGAGAGTTCTTCGTAAGACAGATGCTGAGAGCACATCTGCCTATGGAAGTCGCCGTGAAAGCCGCAGAGGGATGGAGTGGAGATCTGATAGAGTATTACAAGAAGGATGAAAAGAGACTATTACGTTGGAAGATAGCGTGGGAGAATAGGAAAGAGCTCGAGGAATTCCTAACAGCGTTTACCCAGCTCTTAAAAGAGATAAATGCGGAGAAGGTGGGCGAGAATAAGTGGATATGGAATGACCGGATCATCGACTTAAGGATAGAGGATCTCTCGATCACGTTAATCGAGAATTTCAGAATCAAACACTAACGTGAGTCGTTAAAGAACCTCTCTCAAGCATGTCTAAAAATATATAGGTGGCGTCAGCTACCCCAAGGCTCCCTCACGGCTTCGGGCATGAGTCCCTCATCATCGCCACCAAAATAGAGTGAAGTCTCAGGCTAAAATCTTCTCTCCTTAATCCTCGGATTCTTTCAATAATCTGATCCCAAGCTCGGTTAATTGGTATTTATAGGGCTTTCCTCGCCGGACTACAAGCCCGTCCTCAACCATCTTCTTTAAAAGTCTCGCAGTATACTCCCTGCTTAAGCCAAGCCTTTTACTAAGCTCCCTAGCCTCTAATCCATTTGAAGACGACAGTTCTCGCAAGACTTTTAGAACCGTTTGAGAGGGTTTTTCCAGCGTTAGAAAGGGTTCCCAAGCTCTCGGGGTCTTAATCGAATAGAGTTTCCTTTTAAGCCTTAAAAGTAGTATCGTGAAGATGATAGACTGAGTTATGAAGAGCGCTATAAAGAGGATCACCAACCCCCATTCCAGAACCCCGCTCGCCAACAACTCTCGACGAACCACCAAATATTAGGAGAAATTAAAACGTTACCCAATCTTATTTAAGCGAATCATAGATTCATGGCCTATAATCATCTTGTGACGTCACAAAGGGTCATAGACCTCAAGATGGTCACAGCCTCGTCAAATCTCCCCCCGATCAAGAGCTCAGAAGCCTCTAAGATCGAGGTCAAGCTCTCATCTCCGAGGATTCCCAAGAACCTCAAGAGCATGAGTGTGTAAATACTTCTCCTAATATTGTCTATTGCTTGCCGCTTAGTTCGCGCATAGGCTCCCTTGCTCACCCCTCTCAACCTCGCCTTCTCCTCGACGCTTAGCTTGAGACCTAGGTTCGCCGCTCCAAGCTCTATCAGCAAGGTTTCGATCTGAGGTCTCGTTAGATGGGATTCCTTCAATAATTCATCTAAGAGCTTTAGATCCGGTATTCTAAGCCCAGATCTTTTGAGAAAATCGACTAGAGACTTCTTCATATTCGCCTCCTTCCAGTAATACAAAATCGTAGACGATCAAAAATACCTAGATCAATCCTGAAACTCACGGTCATACAGTCTGAATCTCTGAGTATATCTCTCCTCATGTGAAATCTGAGGCTGAGGTCTAATGACCCTATACCTTATCACTCCGCCGAATCGTCTCCGTTCGAGAAATCCCCTCTCAGAGAGTCTTGCAAGATAAGTTGAGATCGTACTGAGGCTTATCGGCTCTCTATACTCGGAGATATAAGCCTCGATAGCTTCGCGAGATGTAAAATACGTTACTGGAAAGTACTTTGAGATCACTCTGGCGAGCTTAGCCAACTTACTCCCCTCATAATAAGGTTCTTGTCTATTGGATTCGGAAAGCCCTCCATAAAGCTCCATGAGATCCGCGACTTGCATGAGCTTCTCCCTACTAATCCTCCCCTCAAAGATCAAGACTATCTTATCTCCATCTTCATTCGTCATCTCAAACCTTATCTTACTCCTGCCTCTATGAACCGCCAAGGCAAGGCCATCATCCAAAGCTTCAGATATAATCTTTAAATGGCCAAATCCTTGAAGATATTCTGAGGCTATTAACTTGAGAATATTGATGAGTTACGTTGGCATCGAACGAATAGTCTCTAGAATTGAGATAGCCATCCAAAGCTGAGTCCTCGTAAACACGGGCATGTTCGGATCATTAATTATCTCCTCGATCATCTCTATCGCATTCGCAGCCCTAACGGCCGGAGTATATTTCTCATTAAACAGCTCATCGGCTGCAGCCTTGGCAGCTCTCCTAATATTCCTAGGCGTCCCGACATCGTTTGCCACAGCCTCCAGTATCTGGACAGCCTTATCCCTTTTCTCCTCCCAACTTTGAGAGCCCGACTCCTCCAAGGCTTAACCCCCTCGCAGGGCTAGATCTTCGACCATAAATTCCTTAACCTCATTATTTACGGTTTTCCCCGATGGGATTTCTAAGCTTATCTAAATAAAAGAATTTAAGAGAGCTCATGAGCCGCCCATCCAAGTCTCATTAAACTCCATAAATTTTGAGAAATTAGATCGAGTTTAAGGTCATGGTGTCTTGGATGAATTATAAGCTAGCTACTTGAAGGTGAGGAATAAAATGCCTAAATTTCCAAGATGCTAATATGGGGTCGATTTCGAACAGCTTGTAAAATGCGAAATAACGCCGCATATGAGGGAAATTGGCGGGTTTTTAAAGGAAAATTTTTAAAAAGGTTTCTCAGTTACCCACTTGAGATGAGTAAGGTTAAGGTCGTCAATCTGGTCAAGAGATTCGACAAAACCATTGCCGTCGATGGAATTAGTTTCGATGTAAAGGATGGTGAATTTATAGTTCTATTGGGTCCATCTGGATGTGGGAAGACCACGACCTTAAGATGTATAGCTGGACTTGAGACTCCTGATGAAGGTGAGATCTATATTGATGATAGGATGGTGAATGATCTTCCTCCAAAGGATAGAGATATTGCTATGGTCTTCCAGAGCTACGCTCTTTACCCGCATATGACTGTCTATGGAAACCTCGCCTTCCCATTAAAGATGAGGAAGCTTCCAAAGGATGAGATAGATAAGAAGGTTAGAGAGGTTGCGAAGCTCTTAAACATAGACCATCTATTGGATAGAAAGCCGAGACAGCTGAGCGGTGGTGAGCAGCAGAGAGTGGCGTTGGGCAGGGCTTTAGTTAGAACTCCTAAAGTGTTCTTGATGGATGAGCCTTTGAGCAATCTCGACGCTAAGCTTAGGGTTTACATGAGAGCTGAGCTTAAGAAGCTTCAGAAGGACTTGAAGATCACGACGATCTATGTAACTCACGATCAGGCTGAGGCCATGGCCATGGCCGACAGAGTTGCTGTGATGAATAAGGGTAAGATACTCCAATATGACGAACCTCATTGCGTCTATGAAAGACCTGCAAATCTATTTGTCGCAGGTTTCATCGGAAGCCCGCCTATGAACTTCATTAAGGCATCGATCGTTGAGAAAGATTCAAGAATAATACTCGATGCTGGATTCTTCCAATACGAGCTTGAGAAAGATTTGGGCGAGATTGTGAGGAGGGAAGCGTCTGGAAGCGAGGTCATCATAGGCTTCAGGCCTGAGCATATAATGCTGTCGAGAGAGAAGGATGTGAACTCCGTCTTCCAAGCAGATGTATACGTCATAGAGCCCATGGGATCGAGGATAATCGTGGACCTTAAGGCCGGCGAATATCTCCTAAAGGCGGTCACCTCACCGACGGTCGAGATTCCTCCACCAGGTCAGAAAGTTTGGGTGGGATTCCCTGTTAAGCAACTACATGTATTTGACGCGAAGACTGAGAAGACGTTGATCTAGAATTTTTATAAAACTTAAGGATGGGGGAACTCGCTAATATTTATCTTGATCAATCTTAAGCTATTTGCCGAGCGATGAATACTTACCTATATCTATTGATGTTGGCGGCGGGCTGGCTTTCAATATATCTGATTTTAAGAGGATTTTTCTCGCGGGAAAGTTTCGGAAATCTCAAGCTCTATCCCTTGGCATTTGTGTTGCGATCGAAAAGAGTTATAGGGTTCTTTGATAGGGTGGTCAATAAATTTCCTCTCTTCTGGATGGTTCTCTCAAATATTGGGGTAGCCGTGGGATTCGGTCTTACAGCATTCTCAATCTACTTTCTCGCAAAGAATCTCGGAACATATTTGTTCGCTCCTCAACAAGTTGGCCCGCAGAACATAGTAGTCCCCTTAATCATAGGGGTGACGATAAAGCTTGAGCATCTACCGTATATCCTACTAGCATTAGGGATAATCTTGATAACACATGAGGGAATGCATGGGCTTGTGGCGAGACTTGAGAAGATAAGGTTGAAGTCCACGGGCCTCTTCTTGGCATTTATATTTCCTGGAGGATTTGTTGAACCCGATGAAGAGGAGTTTAACAAGGCTTCTCCTAAAACTAAGATGAGAGTCGCGGCGGCTGGGAGTTTCGCGAACTTGGTTGTTGGTTTACTCGTGGTATTTCTAATGATGGGATTATTTCTTCCGATGGAGTCTGGAGTGATGGTCTTGGAGGTTGAGGAGAATTCTACAAAGATATGCGTTGGGGACGTTATAGTTGAGGTTAATGGTGTTGCGGTAAATCAGGAAACGCTTTTCCAAAATATCACCGCTAAGGATATGATTGTAGTGGAAACTGTAAGGGGCGCCATCTCATATAAGTTGAAGAAGCCTATCAACATGCCCATGGCCTGGATCCTGAGGGGGATAGGCGTGAAGAGAATAGACTACTATCGTCCTATGAGAATCCATCTGGGAGATCCCATGGTTGAGTATAATGTGTATAAGGTGTTTTGGTGGATTCAGCTGGTCGCTCTAGGCGTAGCTATATTCAATATGCTCCCGGTATACTTTCTGGATGGAAGCTTGTTTTTGAGCTCCTTACTTGAATTCTGGATAAAAGATGAGAGAAAGCTGAAGTTCTTCAATGTAGGATTAACCTCGATATGCGTAATGCTCCTGGCGTTGAACATAATATTCACTTACAAGACCTTCGGATTCTTCCAGCTCTAATTCTTCAAAAGACTCTTTATCGAAAGAACGATCTCACATGCCCTACATATTCTTCTATCAGTTGGTTCGCCGCAGATTTCACATCTATTAACTTCGTCTGGCTGTGGGATCTTCTCAAGAATCCTTTCAAACATGTTGAGGAATGCGTAGAGACTTCCAGGATATTTATAATCATATAGGGTTAGGAAATTTCTTATCTCGTCTCTCATGGATTCATGGGTGTATGGACAAGTCTTTGATTGAAATGGAATTCCCTCGAGATATGCGTAGAGAGCGATCTCTCTCTGCGGAGTCAATCTAAGTGGCGCAACCCTGGGAATAACATCCTCAGCCTCTCTTCTCAAGCCTATAGGTCTAATATTCTTCTCTCCCCTCAATAGATTCAGGAGATATGTTTGAACGACATCTTCAAGCGTGTGGGCAGTGGCTATAACCGTAGCTCCAAGCCTTCTAGCGACGGTGACAAGGGCTTTTCTCCTCAAAACTCCACATATCGTGCATGGATTGAGTCCCAGCTTCTTGGCGATCCCTAACTTAACGACTTCGCCTAACGTGAACCCATATAGATCTTTGAAGGAAAGCTCGTGTAATTCTATGTGTAAGGCGTTTGCGATCTTCTTCAAGGTCCTTAAACTATCTAGACGATAGGAATCTATCCCCTCATCTATCGAGGCCGCCAAGAGCTCTGATTTCGGAAAGTCCTGCTCAAGTTCATATAGGACTTTTAAGAGGACTAGGCTATCCTTTCCACCTGAAACCGCGACGACGATTCTATCATCGTATCTGAGGAGTTCATATCTCGATATGGTTCTCCTGACCCTCTTAATGAAATCCTCCTTAAAGCATGTTGAGCAAAGCTTAACCCCGGAATATCTCCTAAAGTAGATGGGAGATCTCTTACCACAACTTGAACATACTCCTAAATTCAAACCCCTTACAGAGCGAGTATTCATCCTCGACTTGGAAGATCTCATAAGCGGCTAAAAACCTGTTTCTCGACCTAATGTTTTTTAAGAGCTTTCCTTGAGAACTCCCTTGGTAAGGTGTTAACCATGAGTGAGGAGAAGTCATCTTCGGAGATTTACAAGGAAGAGGAAACGCGGAAAATGTATTTCGGGGGAAAGTTAAAGGAGTTTCGGAGAAGGGCGCTTGAAGATCCGGAGGGATTCTGGTCAGAGATAGCCGAGAACCTGGCGTGGTTTAAGCGATGGGATAAAGTCTTAGTTTGGGATCCGCCTTTCGCCAAATGGTTTGTTGGAGGGGTCCTCAACGCATCCTACAACTGCCTAGACGTAAATCTAAAGAATGGGAACAAGAATAAGGTCGCATATTTCTGGGAAGGCGAAGAAGGGACGACGAGAACCTTAACCTATTACCAGCTGTGGAAGGAGGTCAATAAATTCGCAAACGTCTTGAAGAAGCTTGGGGTGAAGAAAGGGGATAGGGTCTCAATCTATCTCCCAATGATCCCAGAGCTTCCAATAGCCATGCTAGCATGCGTGAGGATTGGAGCTCTCCACAGCGTGGTCTTCTCAGGATTCAGTGCATCGGCTCTTGCCGATAGAATAAACGACGCTGAGGCAAAGATCCTGATAACCGCCGACGCCTTCTATAGGAGGGGTAAGCTTATTCAGCTTAAGAAGAGCGCTGATGAGGCGCTTGCACAGACTAAGAGTGTGGAGAAGGTCATCGTGGTTAAGAGGGTTGGATTGGAAGATACGCCGATGACCGAGGGGAGAGATCTTTGGTGGCATGAATTGATGAAAGACGCCGAACAATATTGTCCACCAGTTCCGGTCGAGGCGACAGACCCGCTCTTCATCCTCTATACTAGCGGAACGACTGGAAAGCCGAAGGGAGTAGTCCACAGCACCGGAGGCTATCTCGTATGGGTTTGGGCGACGATGAAGTGGGCGTTTGATCCTAAGCCTGATGACATATGGTGGTGTACGGCTGACATAGGCTGGATAACAGGTCACAGCTACATAGTCTATGCGCCTCTAATGCATGGAGTAACTCAGGTGATGTATGACGGTGCTCCAGATTATCCAACGCCAGATAGATGGTGGGAGATAATCGAGAGGTATGGAGTGACTGAATTCTATACGGCTCCAACGGCGATCAGAATGCACATGAGATATGGAGAGGAGTGGATTAACAAGCATGATCTAAGCACCTTGAGAATCCTCGGAACTGTTGGAGAACCCATAGATCCAGAGGCTTGGAGATGGTATTATAAGGTGATCGGAAAGGAGAGATGCCCAATAATCGACACTTGGTGGCAGACCGAGACCGGCGGATTCATGATCTCACCAGCTCCAGGGATAGAACTCGTGCCGCTTAAGCCCAATTTCTCAGTATCTTATGGTCTTCCAGGAGTTCACGCCGAAGTCGTTAATGATGAAGGAAAGCCTGTGAAGCCTTATGAGAGGGGCTATCTGGTGATCCTGGCTCCTTGGCCTGGAATGTTAATGACTCTTTGGAGAGATCCGGAGAGGTATAGGCGAGTCTACTGGGCTAAGTTCCAGCCAACCGAGGAGATTGAGTTCAAGATCAAGCCTCCAGCAGTCTACTATACTGGAGACTATGCCATGAAGGATGAGGATGGGTACATCAAGTTCATGGGAAGAGCTGATGAAGTGATCAAGGTAGCAGGCCATAGAATTGGAACCATAGAACTTGAGAGCGCATTCATTGAGCATCCAGCCATATCTGAGGCCGCGGTGATCGGAAAGCCCCACGAGGTTAAGGGCGAGAGCATAGTAGCCTTCGTAACCCTTAAAGAAGGATATGAACCGAGTGAGGATCTCAGAAAAGAGCTTAGAAGCTGGATTAGGAAGCGGATAGGCCCGATCGCCACTCCCGAGGCAATCTACTTCGTCTCAAAGTTGCCGAAGACTAGAAGCGGGAAGATCATGAGAAGACTTTTGAAGGCTGTTGTGAGCGGAGCCAAGCTCGGAGACATATCAACCCTAGAGGATGCTTCCTCGATTCAAGAGGCGATTAAGGCCGTTGAAGAGCTGAAGAAAGCGATGGGAGAGAAAGAAAGCTGAGACCACCATCCAATATTTTTCCAATGCTACACGGAGATCACATTTAAACTTAAAATAATTGATAAGAAGGAATGGACTTGAAGGCCATGACAGTATTCGATCATAAGGATGAACCCCATGATGAGGAACTCGTTCAAAGACTTAGAAGGATAGCGTTGGAGATCAGGAAAGATGTCCTATTAATGACTACAAAAGCCGGCTCAGGCCATCCAGGAGGATCTCTGTCAGCCGCGGAGATAATTGCGTGCTTATACTTTCATCATTTAAGATATGATCCCGAAAACCCTCAATGGGAGGATAGAGATAGATTTGTTCTCTCAAAGGGTCATGTATGTCCAGCGCTCTACTCAGCCTTATCGAGAGCTGGATTCTTTCCAAGAGAGGCTCTCTGGACTCTGAGAAAGATAGGCTCAATCCTTCAAGGCCATCCCGACATGAAGAAGACTCCTGGTGTTGAGGCATCGACCGGGAGCTTGGGTCAAGGCCTATCGATCGGCGTTGGAATGGCTTTAGCCGGAAGAATAGATAAGAAGTCATATCGAGTCTACGTCCTCTTAGGAGATGGGGAACTCGATGAGGGCCAAGTTTGGGAAGCCGCGATGTCCGCCGCGCATTACAAGCTCGATAATCTTCTAGCAATAATAGACTATAATGGGTTGCAGCTCGATGGCCCCGTCAATCAGATTATGAACATTGAGCCTATTGCGGAGAAGTGGAAGGCATTTGGGTGGCATGTAATCGAGATAGACGGCCATAATGTTAGGCAGATCTTAGATGCATTAGACTTCGCTGAGAGGATTAAGGGTAAACCGACCGCGATAATAGCCCACACAGTCAAAGGTAAGGGAATATCATTCATGGAAGGAAAAGTAGAATTTCATGGGAAACCATTGACCGAGGAGCAGCTTAAACTTGCCTTGAAAGAACTTGAACTTCAAGAAAAGCTATTGTCCATGAAATGATTTTCGTAGAAGACCCAGCGCTTTTCTAGAAGTTTAAAAGCAACTTTGTGCGGGATTAATGGAGGGTAAAGAGAATGAGTAAGGCTAAGGAAATTAGGACTATGGCGACAAGAGATGCTTATGGGAAGGCATTAGTCGAACTTGGAAAGATCTATAAGGATATAGTAGTTTTAGACGCCGATTTATCATCGTCAACGAGGACCCAATATTTTGCGAGAGAATTTCCGGATAGGTTCTTCAACTTTGGGATAGCTGAGGCAAATATGATGGGGGCTGCGGCGGGATTAGCCTCATGTGGTAAGATAGTCTTTGCAAGCACTTTCGCGATCTTCGCGAGTCAAAGAGCATATAATCAATTTAGGCAATCCATAGCGTATCCAAACTTGAACGTTAAGGTTGTTGCATCCCATGGAGGGATAAGTGTTGGAGAAGATGGAGTATCGCATCATTGCACTGAGGATATAGCTTCCATGAGAGTCATCCCAAATGTCACGGTGATAGTTCCAGCAGATGCCATCGAGACTAGGGAAGCCGTTAAAGCCCTTGTTAAACATTATGGACCAGCATATCTCAGGCTTGGAAGACCCAAGATCCCGATAATCTATGAGGATGATTACAGCTTTGAGGGGAGGAAGCTTAACTTCAAGATAGGTGAGGGAATAACTCTAAAGGATGGAAGCGATGTAACCATAGTCGCAACGGGATTAATGGTTTACGAGGCGCTTCAAGCCTTCGAAGAGTTGAAGAAGGATGGGATAAGTGCTAAGGTCATAAACATCCATACCATAAAGCCGATAGATGTGAATCTGCTGATCAAGGCGGCTAAGGAGACGGGTGCGATAGTGACGGCTGAAGAACACAGCATCATAGGAGGTCTTGGAAGCGCTGTCGCCGAAGTAATAGTCCAAAATTATCCCGTTCCGATGCAGTTCGTCGGAGTTAAGGATATCTTCGCCGAGTCTGGGCCATGGAAAGAGCTTCTCAAGAAATATGGTTTGACTTCTTCACACATAGTTGAGGCCGTTAAGAAGGTTTTGAGACTCAAGAAGTGATCGTCATGAAAGATGAGAAGCTTCATTCAATAAAGATTGCTCCATCCATTCTCTCAGCTGACTTTAGTAGGCTCGGCGAGGAGGTGAGGAGGGCTGAGGAGGCTGGAGCGGATATCATACATCTAGACATCATGGATGGCCATTTCGTTCCAAACCTGACCTTCGGCCCGATGATAGTCAAGGCGATAAGGGATCAGACAAAACTACCGTTCTACGTCCACTTGATGGTTGAGAGGCCTGAAGACTATATTGAGGAGGCTGTTGAAGCTGGGGGAGATCTGATAATAGTTCATGTAGAGGCGTGCGTTCATCTTCAAAGAGTTCTAAGGATGATAAAGGACTTCGGGGTTAAAAGCGGGGCGGCCTTAAATCCGGCGACGCCATTAACCACGATTGAATACGTCTTAGAGGATCTAGACTTAATCCTGATAATGAGCGTAAATCCTGGATTTGGAGGCCAAGAATTCATACCATCCGTACTCCCAAAGATTAGGAGAGCTAGAAGAAGGCTCATGAAAAGAGGGCTGGAGATGGAGATAGCGGTTGATGGTGGGGTCAATGTCGAAACCGCGCCGAAGATTGTTGAAGCTGGGGCTGATGTACTCGTCGCAGGAACAGCGGTATTCGGAAAACCTGACCTTAAGAAGGCTATTCAAGAGCTTAGGGAAGCCGCCTTAAAACCTCTAAAATATACATCTCATTCAAAAACTTAATCTTCGGGACTCATTCCTCGAATAATTCAGCATATGATGGAACGACGTCGGCTGTGAACGCCTTAATTCCCTCAAGTGTCTTATAGTGTTGGATCATCTGCTTCAATACATATAGAGGCATAGTTACGATGTCCGCGCCGACTTCAGCCATCTCTCTAACCTGCCTCGCATTTCTTATGCTTGAGGCGATGACCTGAGTCTTATATCCATAGTTCCTGAAGATCTTAACTATGCTCCTCACTAAATCGACTCCGCTTCTAATACCGTTATCGTTTCCAAGCTTGGTTGCCGAAACGATCTCTTCATCCATATAGAGTTCTGAAAGAGATTTTGCATTCTTCGAACTTATTACCTTCGATAAATTATTCTCCACGAGTTTCCCGATCAGATCAAAATCGAAATAATCAGGCTTTTGGAAATGAACCCCACGCTTCATTCCCAGCTGTTCACGAATGTAGTCGTCAATTCTCCCAGCAAATGGGCTCGCATAGGTTGCTCCGGCTTTCGCAGCCAGGATTGCTTGCTCAGGACTCATTATCAATGTCGCGTTAACAGGTATTCCCTCCCTGCTTAGCTGTCTTATCGCCCTCAATCCATCAAACATGTTATCCTCATCCCCGAAGGATGGATTTATCGGAATCTTTATGACTGGCTGACCGTATGGACTGAACTTTCTATATAACATCCTGGCCTGCTCAACCATCGTTTCAGTGGTTAAACCTATGACTTCTAAGCTTACTGGGCCAGGAGTCACCTTCAAGATCTCTTTGATATATTCTTCCATGGTCACTTTTCCATCTCGTTTCATGACGGCCTTCTTGATCAACGAGGGATTTGTCGTAACTCCATCTATCACTCCCCATGAACAAGCCAGCTTAATCTCATCCAAATCCGCCGTGTCCAAGAAGATCTTCATAGCTCCTCCTTCCTAACTATTAGACCGCATATTTTTAAGATTGTCCAAATCTCTCAAAGTAGCTTCATGTTAACCTTTCCTGAATGATTTCCTACATCACATCTTATCATGAAAGATACTTCGGGTCGAGATTCCATATATCACTGCATCCACATTACCAGAATGATTCATGGCCGTGGACATTATTGATTGTGAGAATGCCTCCCAGCACCCAGCCTTCGCGGGGGCTCTCGCACCCCACTACAAGCTGGGCGGAGAGGGGCTTAACTTCCGAGTTCGGAATGGGTTCGGGTGTTTCCCCCTCTCCTATGACCGGGAGGCATTATGAATATGTTAACGTGGATATTTTAACCTTTAGCTGGAGAAAGCTTTTTTAGAATGTCTTTTCGTCTAGGCTTTGGAGCAGGTTTAAGGTAATGTCTTGGCTTTTCCAATTCGCGGGCAGGCAGGATCTCTTCTCCATTCTAATGTCATTATTCTGGTTTATCTTCATGCTGATCTTCCTAATCTATCCAACATTCTCTCAAAAGATCCAACTATCCTACATGCTGAGAGATATTGAGAAGAAATTGCTTAAACTGAAATATTTTCGAGATGAGGTGAGAAAGAGAACGATAGACCATCTAAACAGGTATTCAGATGGGAAAATAGAGGTGGATAAAGGGGTCGATAGACTTCTCGGATCAGTTGTAATCGAGCCGATTGACAGAGATCCATATGGAATCATGTACAAGCTAGAACACATAGTGAATACTTGGGAAGAGACTTTCGAGAATGAAGTGAAGGCTTTATGCCCTAAAGCGGATGAGAAGACTGTGAAGACTTTGACGAATTTGGTTGAGGTTGCACGCGGGCTAGATTACATTTATAGAATAATCCGCCACTACTATCTCCTCGGAAAGAAGACCTCGAACATCTACATAGTCCTCCAAGTCCAGATGATCTTACCTCAAGTGATGGAGATAGCGAATGCGTACAGGCAGGCGAGTTATGCGTTCGCTCGAGGACAGCCGATAGGAGATGGAGTTGGAGTATTGGCGGTTGCGAAGCTTGTCGATGGGATGGAGAAGAAGACCTATGAAATCGCAAAGGACACGGTCGTTCAAGAAGCCTTCTGGAATGGAAGAAAACTCTTAGTCCTTAGAGCAAAGGGGCCTGGAGGCGCCGTTGGAAAACCTGGCGAAGGGGTTAAGAAGCTCATCGAGGCAGAAGGCGATAAAGTCAAGGCAGTAATAACGATCGACGCCGGATTGAAGCTTGAAGGCGAGGAGAGCGGGAAAATCATTGAAGGTATTGGAGCGGCGATAGGGGGAATTGGGGTCGAGAGATATAAGATCGAGGAGATCTCAAAGGCCAAGGGAATACCATTGTACGCATTTGTGATCTATGAGTCTGTAGCGGAGGCGATAACGCCGATGAAAGAGAACATAGCAAAAGCGGCTGAAAAGGTTGTTGAGAAGGTTAAGAGACTGATCTTGGAGAAGATCGATGACGGCGCGACGGTAATAGTCGCAGGAATAGGAAATACTGTCGGAATAGGAATGACGTAAGTTTAATTTGAGCGACTTATCCTAAAAATCTTAGGATGTGAGATGGATGATTCCAAGAAAAGATTCTGAGAAGATCCCGATCCCATTAACCCATATGAAATGCTTGAAATGTGGAACGATAAACTCTAGACCTTTTAGGGAAGGAGATTATGTGTTTAAAGAAGTTGAAGAGAAATGTCCGAAATGTGGCCACAATAAGATGAGAATCATCGGAATTTATATCAAAGAAGAGAAGGAAAAGAAGAAGATGAAGCTCTTCTAGCTCCTTCTACGAGTTATTGAGTAAAGTATTATGATCGATGCCGTTAGAAGGATTGCTCCAATAAAGTCCATGGGAGCCCTGACAGTAGCTATGATCTCCATCTCAATCGCTCCACTCATCCCACACAAGATCAAAATGTAGGAGACTATCCTTGCCGCCGCGAATATGACGAAGCAAGCGCTCATCAGGATGAACGCAAGGATGCTCTCTTTCCTCAAGAAGATCCTTCCAAGGGAGTAAGTTGGATGATCTCTCAGATTTCTGTATAGATTATAGCAGGTTAAGAGGAAGATGAATGAAAGGATGATGCCGATTCCGCTTGTGAGTTCAAGTATAATATCACTCATCCAGCCAACACCTTTCTCAACTTGTAGCTTGAAATGAGGATGAATACTATGAACATTATGAACAGAATTGCCGTAATTAAGCGAAGTAATTCAAGCCTGAAGATGCTCCAGAGGAAGAGCGTTATCGATGCTGGAAATGCGGAGATTGATGCGAAGAAAAGGTTTCTGAACGCTGCCATAACCTCCTCTTCTCTTAAGAATATTCTTGAAGCAGCAACTCTTCTTCTCCTCAACTCCATTAGACATTTAAGGCTGAACACTATCATGGGGATTGCGAGTAGGAGGAATATCGTCTCCCTTAACAGCATCAAGAGATCTATACTCATCTTAACTTAGCTTCGCTTAACCATATTTAGCCCTTTCCCTATGTCAATATCTCGCAACCATTAGAATTGACGTAAACCGTGTGTTCAAATTGGGCGACGGGCTCTCCGAGTTTTTCAACTAAGACGGGATAACCGTGAATCTTTCCAGTTTTAGTCATCTTCTCATGAACCTTTCTAAATCTATCAAAGTTATCTATCCATCTTGGAGTGTACGGTAAATTGTCGAATCTTTCGGCCAATAATTTCGCCAGCTCAAATTCCTCACCCTTAAGTTTTCTCCTGAATATTGTTTCAGAATCTATTCTGAATATCGTCATAGTCTTTATGGATATGACTTCGCCAGCCCCCCTCATAGTGGTGGCGAATGGTTCAATCGCATAGATGTGGCCTTCTCTAAGCTTCTCGCCACTCCTAACAGGGATGTTTGGAATAGACAATCCCGCATGAAGATTATAACGCTTTATCTCATGCCCCGTCAAATTTCTGATAGGCTTAAACCCCATCCCAGTAATGGTTTTATGGATAATAGATCCTATCTTAGAGATTGAGACTCCAGGCTTGATCGCCTTGATAGCCTCATGTAAGGCCATCTTAGCAGACTCTGCAAGTAGCTCAAGTCTGGGATCCAAAACGACGGTTATCGCAGTGTCAGCAATGTATCCGTCCAGCGAGATCCCTATATCGACCTTCACTATACTCCTCGGAGGAATTATTGTGACATCCTGAGGGGTTGCTGTATAATGGGCGGCGACTTCATTCACCCCAACATTACATGGGAAGGCGGGCTCGGCACCCTCTCTTCTAATGATGTCTTCGAGGATTTCACAGATCTCTAAGATCTTCGCTCCCTCTTTTACGATTCTATATGCCTCTTCCTTAACCTTTCTAGAGATTAAACCAGCTTCCCTAAATCGCTCAAGTTCGCTCACTTATCCTCCAAACATCTTTACGTGAACTCCCTTAAGACCATTTAGATTAGATATATATCGGAGCGTCTTGTTAAGCATCTTGAACACCAGTCTCCATAGAATGGGGATGTTGAAGGATGGCTGACGAGTTCGTCGTAACCCCTTGGAGGGTTGAAGGAAAAGTAGATTATACTAGGCTCATAGAGCATTTCGGAACATCTCCAATAGATGATAAACTCCTTAACAGATTCATAAGAGATGCTGGAGAAAAACATCACCTCCTAACGAGGAGAATATTCTTCTCGCATAGAGACCTCGACAAAATATTAGATGACTGGGAATTAGGTAAGGGATTCTTCCTATATACTGGGAGAGGGCCAAGCGGACCGATGCACATCGGCCACATAATACCATTCTACTTCACGAAATGGCTTCAGGATAGGTTTAAGGTTAATGTCTACATTCAGCTTACAGATGACGAAAAGTTTCTTGAAGAAGAGAGGGGATTAACTCTTGAAGAGACTAGGAAATGGGCACGTGAAAATGCATTAGATATAATCGCAGTCGGATTCGATCCAAATAGAACATTCATCTTCCAGGACACGGAATACATCAAGAACATGTATCCGCTCGCCTTAAAGGTCGCTAGAAAGATAAACTTCAGCTGGGTTAGAGCAATATTCGGATTCGATATGCAGACGAACATCGGGATGAGCTTTTATCCAGCAATCCAAGTTGTTCCGTCACTCTTCGAGCGGAGACGATGCCTGATACCATGCGCAATCGACCAAGATCCTTATTGGAGAATTCAGAGAGACATCGCGGAGAGTCTTGGATTCTATAAGACTGCGGCGATACATAGCAAATTCCTGCCGCCGCTAACGGGGCCTGTTGGGAAGATGAGTGCGAGTAAGCCTGAATCCGCGATCTATCTCCATGAAGATGAGAAGAGTATCAGAAGGAAAATTTGGAAAGCTTATTCGGGGGGTCAGCCTACAGCTGAGCTTCATCGAAAACTTGGAGGCAATCCGGAGATAGATGTGGCATTTCAGTGGCTCCATTTCTTCTTTGAACCAGATGATGGAAAGCTGAAGAAGCTTGAAGAAGATTATAGGGCTGGAAAGATCCTCAGCGGGGAGATGAAGTTGATACTAACCGAGAAAGTCTTAAAGTTCATCGAGGAACATAGGGCCAGAAGAGAAGAAGCAAAGGAACTACTACATCTCTATATGTATGACGGAGAGCTTGCCAGAGAAATGTGGAGAAAAATTCACGAATAGTATCGATGGCGGTCAACTTTGCCAAGATTCATATACGATTCAGTTAAACCATCATGGGAGTTCTTGACCTATCTCTGGAAATTCAAGAAGTTTCCTGAAAGGCTTAGAGATCCAAGACACATGAGGATACTCGTCTATCTAAAGAGGAATGGGCCGAAACCCCTGAAGGAGATCTCGCGGAATCTGGGCTACCCCAAAGACTTCACCCGTAGAACTCTTCAGCTTCTCAGGAGAATGGGAGCGGTTGAGGTCTTCTGGAAACCGGAAAAAGGCTTGGAGGAGTTCAGCTCTTAGATCCGAAAAACATTCACCGAAAGAGTTATTCAGAGGAGTTCTCTTTAACTAAGTTTTCTCCGAAACAATTGTGCCAGGATTTCAGATGGAAAGTTGCTCAAGATCAGATTCGAGAGAGTTCCTCTAGGAAACCTTTTACAAGTTCTCTTACCTCTTCTTTTGATAGAAGAGCGACCTCTTCGAGACCTCTATCCATCGTAAGCCTATTAATCAGCTCATGGCCTAGGAAATATCCTGCATGCTTTATTCCCCAGACATTAAGCCAAGATCCATAGAATGCTTTAACATCAGAACGCTTAGAGTCATCTAGATATTTTGAAGCAAGATCTCCTATCTTCTCCGAACATTTATCGATCCAATTATCTCCGATCGCG
>Ga0209410_1000271_pt1 | contig 23123 bp, 26 predicted proteins | sample Mar14436cmmetaG_FD_184135 | JGI IMG/M metagenome (GOLD analysis project Ga0209410, IMG submission 184135) | Marine hydrothermal vent microbial communities from Guaymas Basin, Gulf of California to study Microbial Dark Matter (Phase II) - Marker... ... | reverse complement strand
CCTCCTAAAGATCAGAGACGAGCTAAAGAAGAGAGGAGTTACGGAGCAGATGATCTCAGAGGAGCCGATAAAGGATGTCACCGAGATCTTCAAGGAAACGAGGTCGAAAATCTTAAGGAGGAAGATCAAGTCGGGTGGGAGGGTTCTGGCATTGAGGCTGAGAAGGTTTGGAGGGTTACTGGGATTGGAGGCGGCTCCGGGGATAAGGCTTGGAGCGGAGTTCGCTGGGAGGGCTAGAGCTTGGTCCGAGGTCGAGGGGATATTCCATACAGATGAGCTACCCGGATATGGGATAAGCGAGGATGAGGTGAGAAGGTTGAAGGAGTTCATGGAGGCGGGTGAACTCGACGCGGTGGTGCTGGTTGCGGATGATAGGTCTAGGGCTGAAGACGCCCTCCAACAGGTGAAGGAGCGGGCCATCGAGGCTTTAAGGGGGGTTCCCTCCGAGACTAGAGCGGCCAGACCTGATGGGACGACGATCTACTTGAGGCCAAGGCCTGGAGCAGCTAGAATGTATCCAGAGACCGATATACCGCCATATCCGATAAGCGGGGAGTATCTGGAGGAGCTTAAGCGGAGGCTTCCACCAACCCTAGATGAGGTGGCGGAGAATCTTTCGAGGAGATATGGGCTGAGCAAGCAGATAGCGAATGAGCTAATCGACTTGGAGAAGGTCGAATTATTTGAGCGGATAGTCTCGGAGACCGGCGTCAAGCCAAGGATAGCTGCCTCGATCCTAGCTGAGCATATGAAGAGCTTGAAGCGAGAAGGATTCAAGGTCGAGCTTGTAAGAGATTCAGATCTCCTCGAGATCTCAAGGCTTATCGCGAAAGGGGAGATCGCGAAGGAGGCGGCGCCCGAGATAATCAAGTGGTTATCCGAGAATCCGGAGAAGAGTGTAAGGGATGCCTTAGACGCATTAAATCTCAGGCCGGTGGATATGGGTGAGGTTGAGAGGAAGATCGATGAACTCGTCGAGAGATATGGGGCCATGGTTAAGGAGAATCCTAGGAAGGCTTCCTCCATAATAATGGGAGAGCTCATGAAAGTCTATAGGGGGAGGGTTGACGGCGGAAAATTATACCAGATGGTTAGAGAGCGAATCCATGGCCAAAGAGATGGAGGTCGAGGAGCGGATTGATGTGCCCTCCTAGTGCTTTTATACCCTCTTGATAGTTGGCGAATATCTACTTTCAGAGCGCTCTAAAACCCTTATAACTAGACATTCCCAAATGGGCACGGATGACATACAGGGTGAGAATCTCGATTGGAGGATTGGAGATAGAGATCGAGGGAGATAAGGAGTTCATAGAGGAAAGGTTCTCGGATCTATCTTGGCTCGATAAGTTCTTGGAGAAGGTCAAGCCCCGTGAATCGATCAAACAAGGCGAGCTCATCGGCGAGAAGCTGAGCTTCACAGAATACGTTGACGAGATTGAGCCGGAGACCCATCCGCAGAGATTCCTGACCATAGCCTACTACCTCCACAAACATGAGGGGAGAGACATGACCTATGATGATGTCAAGGATTATTATCAGAGGGTTCGATGGCCCACACCCAAAAATCTAAGCGACGTTATGTCCGATCTGATAAAGGATGGATATATGGAGGAGGCTGGAAAGATGAATGGGAAGAAGGCCTTCAGAATTCTCAGGAAGGGGATAAAATATGTTGAGAGCAAGTTTAGGGGTGAGGAGAGGTGAGTAATGGAGAGCTGAAAGCAGTTCTAAGACATGGGGAGACCGAGGTCGAGTTCAGCGGAGACTATGAGGATGTCTGGAGGAGCATAAACAAGTATCTATCGGAGATCTACCCATCGATCGAGGCCGTCAAGAGGCTCACAGGAGCGATAGACGTAGATCTGTTAATGAAGAAGCTTGAAGGACTCGTCGAGATAAGGGAGGGGATGATAAACGTTTTAGAGGATGCCGGCGCGAAGCGTAAGATCCTCCTCTGCCTCGCCGGAGCATACGTTGGGAAGATTCTAGGGCTCTTGGACAGAGATAGGCTGACCCCAAAAGAGATAGCATCCTACACAGGGTTAAACGAGAAGGTTACTAGGGCTAGGCTGAGCGAGCTTAGGAGAGCCGGGCTGGTAGTCAGATATGGGGAAGGATTATATGGGTTCACGAAGGCATCGATTAAAGAGCTATTCGGTGAGGAGCTATGACCAATGAAGAACTTAAGATACATATCAAGTATGGGGATCTGGAGGCCGAGTTTTCGGGAAGCCCAGAGGCGGTCTATCATCAAGCCGTGGCATTCCTAGAGCAAGCGATCCCGGAATACTCGCTCGCGAAGAAGATCCAATATAGTGTGGAGCTTAAGGATATGTTGGAGGGGTTGAAAGACTATTTAGCGTATAATCCGGAGGAGGGAATATTCTTCCTAAAAGACTTGAGTAAGCTCCCATTCCAGGACGCCATCTACTTCATAGCCCTCAAAAACTATCTCGAGTATAAGCTTGGTAGGAGGGAGAAGCCGAACACGAGTATCTCCGACTTCTCCGAGTATCTGCCCAGGATCAACAAGAAGACCCTCTCCAATAGGGTTGCCGAGCTCTCAAAGGGAGTCATGCTCAAGAGGCTCGATAGAGGGAGCTATGCGATAACGATTCAGGGAATAAAGTATATCCTCGATAACTATGGTCAGAAGCAGGTGGAAGAGCCGGCCTCCGATTAATCTCCCCCCTCCCTCTTAGATCTAAAGTAGACGTAGCGTCTCGGCGTCCCCTCTCTGGCTAATGCCCTCTCCCTAACCAAATCTAGGAGGCTATGCGACACAGCCGTCGAGTTATAGTTGTATCCCCTCCTCGCGAGCTCTCGAACCACCTCGGAGAGAGATCTAGGGGTATCAAACCAGCCTTCCTCCATCAACCCTCTCAACAGCTCGGAACAAGTTGGCTGAACTCTCCTCCTAGCCCTCTCCCCCCGCTGAACTTGGCCAAACCCCTCGGCCGAGATCTCTGGAAGGACGGCTTTAATGGCTGAGATCACCTGCTTAATTGCTTCCTCAACCTTGTCGGGCGGAGCCTCAACCCTAACCGTTGCCGGGCCTACTTGCACTTCCACCTTGATTTTTTCTTGATCGCTCATTTTTCATCATGCTCAAATTGAGCAACATTTATAAGCACACGAAGCCCTATAATCCCATGGGAGAGGGGGCGATGACCCAATACCAGCAACCCCAGTTAAATGGTCTTGAAAGCCTCTTTAAAGCTTTCCTAGAGAAGAGCGGTAGAAGCCTCAGCTCGATCGAGGGGGTTAAGCTCGGGGTCGAGACCTCTCAGGTCTTTGTTCAAGATGATTGGCCCCTCCAGCTAGTTGAGAGGCTTTTGAGAGAGGGGGTCGAGCCCATCAAGATCTCGGTTGAAGATGCCGTCTCTAGGAGAGTTGTGGCCATAGACACCTCCTCGATCAGGGTCGCGGTCGGCTCCAGAGGGGTCGTGATAGCGGTCAGAGGGGCTCTAGTCGTCCGAGAGCGGTCGAGAATTTGGGCAGAGGTAGCCGGCCCATTCATTGTATACGTTGACTGCAATGGGATTGGAGGCCTCCTCTCATCCATGCTCGGCGAGGAGATTAGACTGGATTATTGGGGAGATTACCAACTCTATAACTCGGTTCAAAAGGTCTTGGCCGGGATCCTGGAGAAGAGGCTACAAGAATATGCTGTTAAGAGGTTTAAGGACACGATCCTACTCTTCGACGGTTCCCTCTCAGCCGGGCCATTGGATAATCCAACTTGGCTTGTGTCGAGGATAATCGATGGAGCGAGGCCAAGGGGAAATGACATACTGGCTTTCTCTAAGACCAGCGTCCTCAGGCTTTGGGGAGAGTTCCTAACCTCGCTTAAGCTTGACGTGGAGCCTCCCTATATTGTGGAGATGACTTGGGCGATCAGAGAGTTGGAGATGAGGGTTAAGGTCTTGGGGGAGACATACTTGGCGAGACTCTCGGCTGGGGGTGAGGGGTTCAGGGTCGATGCGGCGACTAGGAGAGGTGTCGGGGAGGTTCTTGGAAGCCTCTTAAAGAGCGATTCTCTGATCTACGGCTATCCAGAGACCTTGATCCTAGCCCACGACCTTTGCACCTTCAATAAGATGGATCTAATAGCCATGCAGTCGATTTTGAGGAGGAGGGGAGTTAAGCTCTTCAAGCCCACCTCGATTAGATGGCTCCTATTCAGGCCAATAGATGGAGGCGAGCAAGCTTGAAGATCCTATCGAAGAATGGGGATAGGATAGAGTTTCTAGCGGCTCCTGGCGAGGACGGGCTTAGGAGAGGCGACTATGTGATGGTGTTGGATGGGGGTAGGAGGCTTCTCGTCCAGATCCTGGACGTGAATTATGCGGAGCTCCCTGGAATTCTAGAGGATACTTTGAGAGAGCTTGCCTCCGAACCTCTCGCGCCCAAGATCTTCGACCCATATGATGTTGGATCGATCTTAACAGAGCTTAAGGATTCTAGGCTTATAGTTGGGAAGGTTAGGGGCGTGATCGAGGACGGCTCTCTCAGAAATGATCTACTATGGCTCCCATCAAGACTCGAATCGAGGATAGAGCGAGCATCACCCGAGCTCATCATGGAGTTCTCATCATCCGCCGGTAGAAGGCCGATAATAATAGGTGAATCGATGGATGGGATTATCTCTATAAATGCCGAAGACTTGGACGGCAGATTAACTATAATCACCGGGAAGAAGGAGACAGGTAAATCGCATCTCGCGAAGATCCTGATAACATCCTTGGCCGAATATGGAGCGAAGGTGATAGTCCTAGACATTAACGGAGAGTATATCGGCCTCTCGATGAGGGTCGATGGAGCCTTAAGCGATGTCGCCGACAAGCACATAGTCCTAGCCCCGGGAGAGAATTTCAGGGTCTCGGTGGAGGATGCTGGCTTGACGACACTTTTAGACATCTTGAGATATATTCTAAACACCCCGGCTACGAGCCTGAGAGAGTTCATTAGATTATGGGGGCTCGTTAAGAGGATTAATGGAAGGGTTACGCTTAGAGGGCTTATAGACGCTGTGGGCAGAGCCCAATTACATGAATCGGTCAGAGATGCTTTGATGAATAGGCTTCTAAGCTTGGAGGCGACGAGATTCTTCGACGATGAAGATCCCATGAAGCTCGACTCGACGATAAACTCGGTCAAGGAGGGCGGGATATTCGTGATAGACCTCTCCAAGATCTCCTCGCATGGAAGGAGGATCGTGGTCGAGTATCTCTTAAGCAAGCTCTCGACCCTGCTGAGAGACGGCTTAATGGATCCGCTATTCCTCCTGGCGGAGGAGGCGCACCTATATCTGAGGGAGACTTATTGGGATGACCTGATAACTAGGATGAGGCATATTGGAATATTCCCAATACTTGTGACAAATCAGCCCGACACCATTCCAGAGACTATTTACAGGCAGGCGGATAACATATTCCTATTCAACTTCACGAATGAATCAGATCTAAACTATATCTCGAAGACCGCGAGAATAGACTCCGACACCGTGAAGCTTATAGCCAAAGCCCTCCCACCCCGCCATTGCCTAATGATCGGGAAGATGGTGAATGATCTTCCAATAGTCGTGAAGGTAAGGGAGATGCCGTTGAAGATGCTGGGTGAGACCAAGCTCGTCTTCGGATTGAAAAGCTGATTGTAAAAATCTATAGAACCGTGATAAAAGTTCGCCGGTAGAAGATAGAGCTAATCTTTGATTATAAATTGGGGGAAATTCCCTCATCATGTAATCACCATTCTCAGGGCATTGGCCAGAGCTATGGATAACAAGGTCTTAGCTTGAGAAAAATAAAGGGAGAAACCCTCAGAAAATGGGTTGAGCAGAAGGTCCACACTAATTCTTTGACGAATGAGTCTGGGCAATATGATGATATGTGCCCGGTATTTCGCATGAATTCTCATAAGATTTAACACGAACCCCGATTTAGAAAGGAATAAAATATCCCATCCCAGTTCATCAGCCAAGAGATGATTAATCAAGGGAATTTCGATGAATCGCTATTCGACGAGAAGGCTAGGGAGAGGCTTAAACTAAAACTTGAGCATTCGCTCAACCAATTAAGCGCTCAGATAATAAGGCTTAGATCAAAGTATGATGAGATGGTGGCTAGGAGCAAGGAGTATTTTGAGGAAGTGGTTCAAGCATTGATGAACGGGGATGAGAATAGGGCTTCGATCTATGCTGAGGAGATAGCGGAGATAAGGAGATTGGCCAGAATAGTCGTTAAAACCCAGCTGGTGCTAGAACAGGTTAAGCTTAGGCTTGAGACGATCTTAGAGATAAGCGATGTTCTAGGGCTCTTGATACCGTTGATCTCCCTGGTCGCCGAGGTTGAGGATGAGGTGAGGGGCGTCGCTCCAGAGGCGGCTGAAAGCCTCCAGGAACTGGCGTCATGCATAGAGGACTTCACATCAATCTCTGGAAATCAGGAGGAGGTGATTCAAATTCCAGAGGAGTTGGATGCCGAGGCGTCGAAGATCTTGGAGGAGGCTCAGAGGAAGGCCGCTGAGAGAGTTAAGGACGTATTCCCAGACGTTCCAAAGCTCAGCGAGGAGGAGAGGCTCGTCTACTCATACATCTCCGCCAACGACGACGAACTCGATCTTAGGAGATGTGCTAGGGAACTTGGGTTAGATGAGGATCAAATTAGGCATGTTTTGAAAAGGCTTGAGCAAAAGGGTTTGATCCGGCTCGTTGGATGAAAGGTTAAGATGTTCCATATTTAGAAGCCCATTTAAGCATCTTCTCCATAGATTCTAGATCGACGCTCGGCTTCCTCCTCTTAATCACCTCCATGAAGTCCTCCATCCTGATCTTCCTAGGCTTCCCCTCCTCTCCACCCACCTCCTCGAAGAACTCGCTCACAACCTTCATCTGAACCTCCATGCAGATGTTGTAGATATCTGCCCCAGAGTATCCATTCGTTATCCTAGCAAGCTCCCCAAACTCGACGTTCCCATCTAGATCGAGCTTCCCGGCATAATGTTCGAACATCCTCAACCTCGCCTCATAATCCGGTAAGCCTATGAATATCCTCTTCTGAAATCTCCTGATGAACGGCTCATCTAGAAGCCATGGCTTATTCGTGGCGGCGAGGACATAGATTCTGGTATTCTTTCCCTTATCGAGTAGTCCATCCATCTCCTTTATCAGCTGGTTCCTCGCCCTCGCCTCTCCACCGACCTCATTCAACCTCACAGCCGTGAGGGAATCTATCTCATCCATGAAGATTATGACCGCCTTCCCCCGAGACTCATACTCCCTAGCGGACTTGAAGATATTTGAGATGTTCTTCTCAGACTCTCCAAGCCATTTAGACATGATCACCGATGCGTCGACATGCATGAAGACGGCATCGATCTCATTCGCGACCGCCGCCGCCAACATCGTCTTCCCGCATCCAGGTGGTCCGAATAGGAGGATTCCGCGAGGCCATCCTAGGGGGAATAGGTCTGGCCTCCTCATCGGGTAGATTATGCTCTCCCTTATCGCCTTCTTCGCGTGATCCAATCCTATGATATCGTCCCATGTTATCGGAGGAGGATTCTCGATGATTAAATCATCCGCGAAACCGGAGTCCTTAGCTTGCTTGCTGAGCCCTCGAAATCCCTCATAAACCGATTCAGCCAGATCCCTCAGCCTTTTCTCATACTGCTCCTTCTTCTCTAGATAGATCTGCTTCATCATCGAGTCGTCGGTGAGTTCTATCAGCCTCGACAAGAGCTTGATCGCCTCCTTATATCTTTGAGCCGCCTCCCTCTTCATCCCAACCCTATCGAGCCTAACCGCTGCCCTTGCATGTTCAGCGGCCAGCCTCTCAAGCTCTTTCATAGCTCAAGCTAGAGGGCGTTAACAGCTCTTTAAATCTCTAAACGTGGTCGGAACTCGATAAAATACCATGGGATATTTTATGGTATGTTTCCAGTAATCCTAGTCTTTTACGGATCTTCCTTGGCCGTGTAGAAGACCGTGCAGGTGAGGGTTCTCGCAACCCCATCCATAGTCCTGATCCTCTCGATCACGAGCTCCCCTATCTCCTTCATCGAAGCGCCCCTAACCTTGACCAAGATATCCCATTCACCTGAGATTAGGTGGACTTCCTCAACGTCTGGGAGCATGGAGATCTGATGGGCGAGCATCTTCTGGGAGATCTGAGGTCCAGGCATGAAGGATACTAGGATGAAGGCGGTCGCCCCCTTCCCAAGCTTCGATTTATCAACCTTTATCGTAAACCTCTTGATCACCCCCAATCTCCTAAGCCTACTGATCCTCTCCTGAACGGTCGTCCTGGGTAGGCCTAGCTCCTCCGCGATCTCCCTAACGCTTCTAGATGAATCAAGCTCTAAGGCCTTGAGGATCTTCAGGTCTTTCTCGTCAAGTCCTCTACTCCCTCGCATCCAAGTTAAATGGGTTCTCCGCCAACTTAAGCTCATTTTCGTCAATTGACGTAAAAAAGTTCGTTAAACATTTAAAGAGCCCGCGGCTAAGGTCTCCCTTGAAAAATGGTAAGGTTGAATGGCGTGGCGATCCAAGGCTATGGAGGATATGTCCCAAGATATAGGATTAAGGCTGCGGAGATTGGAAGGCTTTGGGGTAGGGAGAAGCAGGAGCTCCCAATAGAGGAGAAGGCGATCGCGGGCTTGGATGAAGACTCGGTCACCATGGCGGTTGAGGCCGCTAGGATCGCCGTTAAGAGGGCTGGAATAGATCCTAAGAGGATTGGGGCGATCCATGTTGGAAGCGAGTCTAAACCCTATGCTGTGAAGCCTACCGGAACCATCGTGGCCGAGGCCATCGGAGCAGGTCAAAACATCCTAGCAGCCGATCTAGAGTTCGCATGTAAGGCTGGAACCGAGGCAATCCAACTGATAACCGGGCTAGTTGAGAGTGGAAGGATAGAGTATGGCCTAGCGATAGGAACGGATACAGCTCAAGGAAGACCTGGAGACGCATTAGAGTATACGGCTGCGAGCGGGGCGGCGGCTCTATTGATCGGGAAGATGACGGATGACGCCGTGGCCTCGATCGAGGCATGGAACTCCTATGTGACCGATACGCCAGACTTCTGGAGGAGAGAGGGCGAGAATTATCCAAGCCATGCCGCGAGGTTCACGGGCCAACCAGCCTATTTCAAGCACATCCTAGGATCGATCAACGAACTCCTAAACGGCGATGGATACTCACTCGAGGACATAGACCACTTCGTCTTCCACCAGCCCAACGTGAAGTTCCCATTAGCCGTTGCGAAGGCCTTGAGGCTTGAGAGGGAGAAGGTCTCCGCAGGCCTCATCTCAGGATTCTTGGGAAACCCGTATAGCGCCACGAGCCTCCTAGGCTTGGTCAAGGTCTTAGACGAGGCCAAGCCTGGAGATATAATCCTCTTAGCATCTTTTGGGTCTGGGGCTGGGAGCGACGCCTACATTCTCAGGGTCTTGGATGGGATTTTGGAGAAGAGGAATAGAGCGCCTAAGCTCAAGGACTTTATCGAGAGGAAGATCTACATCGATTATGCCAGCTATGCTAGATTTAGGGGGAAGCTCAGATTGAGGTGAGCATGGTTGGGCAAAGTCTATGTCGCTGGAGTGGGCTTAACGAAGATTGGAGAGCATTGGGATAAGGGGTTGGAGCAGCTGATGGTAGAGGCCGCCCTTAAAGCCTTGGATGACTCCGGGCTGAGCAGGGTGAACTCGATCTACGTCGGGAACATGGCTGGAGAATTTCTACAGGAGCAAGCCCACCTAGGCGCGATAGTCGCGGAGGATCTTGGAATGGTTGGAACCCCGGCGTATAGGGTTGAGGCGGCGAACGCTTCTGGAGCGGCTGCAATCCATGCTGGAGCCCTTGAGATCGCCTCTGGGAAGGCTGACGCCGTTTTAGTGGTCGGTGGCGAGAAGCTCTCAGATGGGTTGATCGAGGAGGTTTCATCGGCTCTCCTGATGGGTGAGAGGCAGGATTATGAGGGCTTTATGGGCGCGGACTTCTACTCGATCAACGCGCTGCTCTATAAGCTATACATGAAGCGCTATGGGGTTAAGGACGACCTCATCGCAGTCTTCCCAATGCTAAGCCATAAGCACGCAAAGGGAGTAGCGCATGCACAATATCCATTCGAGGTAAGCTTAGAGAAGATACTTTCCTCACCATACATCTCCGAGCCGCTTAGGAGGTTCGAGGTGAGCGGAGTTGGGGATGGGGCGGCGGCGATAGTATTGATCGGCGAAGAACTCAAGTCTAAGATAAAGGCTCCTAAGACGGAGCTCTACATCTCCTCCGCCACCGACTTCATGACCCCATTCGAGCGAGAGGATCCGCTGAGATTCCAATCCCTAAGCGTGGCAGTGAATAAGGTCTTAGATGAGGCGAGGGTTGATCGAGGAGACATGGACCTGATAGAGGTTCATGACGCAACCTCGATAATGGCCGCGATATCTTTAGAGTCGAGCGGGTTCGCCGAGCCCGGAGAATCGGGTAGGCTTGCGATGAGAGGCGAATTCGACCTCGGTGGGAGGCTTCCATACAACACCTTTGGGGGGTTGAAGGCGAGGGGGAATCCCTTCGGGGCCACGGGGGTCTATCAGGTGGCCGAACTCCATCTACAGCTCACGGGAAGGGCTGGAAAGAATCAAGTCGATTCTCCTATGATCGGCATGGCCCAATCGCTTGGGGGCGTCGGGGGAACGGCGATAGTAACCCTATTGAAGGCTGTTTAGGGAGGTGCTTTGAGATGAGGGTTCCAAGGTATTGGAGGAATAAGCTGTTCAGGTATAGGCTCGTTGGATGGAGATGCGTTAACTGTGGAGCATTCCACCACTCGAAGCCCCTCGTATGCAAGAGGTGCGGGTCGAGGGAGTTTAGGGAGGTCGAGCTGCCGAAGACCGGTAAACTATTGGCCTATACTGTGGTTAAGATCGCTCCAAAGGAATTCAAGGATAAGACCCCATACCTAATCGGTTTGGTGGAACTCGATGACGGAACCAAGATACTCGGCCAATTAACCGACTTCAGCCGGGAAGAGCTTAGGGAGGGAGCCAGGGTTGAAGCCGTGCTCAGAAAGATTAGGGAAGATGGGGAAAATGGGATAATAGAATATGGATACAAGTTTAGGCCATTGGTCGGATAAGCCATCTACTCGGTGCTCGTCGGCTGTCCCTGCCTCCACTGCTTCCATAGATATATCGTCGCGTATTCCCTTGGAATTCCCTCACGCTGAGCTATCTCTCCTATCAGGTATCTCACCCTCGTATCCGCCTCCTCCCCCCACCTACTATATCCGGCCTCAACTATCTGGCCCAGCAATTTCTCGGATAACTCCTTATACGATGTCACGTCGTATATGTTGTCCGCGATGTGTCTAAGCTCCTCCATCCGCTTCTCGATCTCCTTTATCTTCTTATCGATCTCAGCGAGCCTCTCCCTAAGGGCTGGGATGAGGTTTTCAAGCTCCTCCTTCTTTGAAACCGATATCGGCTTCCCCTGCTCCTCTCGCTGATGTAGGACATCGAGCTCGACCTGATTCTCATATAACTCCTCCTCTATGGATGAGAATCTCTCCTCCAGCAGGGACTTAAGCCTCGCATACCTATCTATAGCCTCTTGGATATTCTTGATGAGATCTTCCCTAAGCGCATCCCACTTCTGGAGGAGCTTCTTCAAGATCGACAGGGTCATGTCTGGATGTTGCATGAATCTCTGCTGAGTCACCCTCTCCCTGATCTTGAGCTCATCTATCTTATCCATCACTGTCTCATACGCTGCCTCGGCCTCAACCGACGCCTCTTCAAGGGCTCTTTCCTCCTCGCTGATCGACGGCCTAGCCGTAACCTCTCCAACCTCCCCTTCGATCTCTATTATCGGCTCCCCCTTCTCCTCTCCCTCCTCCGATGGCTCCTTAATCACGACGCGCTTCGGCATCCCATAACACTGAGATAAATTTGGTCTGAAGGTATTTATCACTATTTCCCTTTCGGGGGCGATCGGAGCCCTTAAGATTCCATCTTAAGTCGTCTCAGCGCCTTGGAGCGGTGGCCATGGCCATAGTCCGCTTAAAAAGATCATCTCAAACATCCTTAAATCTGCAGCATAGGAACGCTAAAGAGAAAAGATTTTATCATATCGAGAATCGAGCATGGTTTGGATTGAGAGTTCTTAAGTTCGGCGATGCGCTACCATCCTCAGAGGAGTGTGGCTGCGAATTTGAACACGATAGAACCTTAAGGGAAGTTATTATAGGGCCGCTTGGGGAGTCGCTTGAATATGTCTTGGGGCATGGGGTTGAGGGGCCGTTCGCAATCTTCTATGATAAGGTAACGTATGAGGTCGCTGGGAGATTTGTTCAAAAGATCTTGAGTGGTAAGGGATTCTTCGTTGAAGGCCCAACTTGTGAGGAGGCTGAGGAGAAAGCTGAGAAGATCAGAGGATTCAAGACCGTAGTTGGGGTTGGGGGAGGAACTGTCATAGATGTCGCGAAATATGCGGCGTTCAGGTCGGGGGCGGGCTTCATCTCGATCCCAACATCTCCATCCCATGATGGGATAGCCTCCCCAACAGCCTCTCTACTCAGCGGAGGGAGAAAGATCTCGAAGAAGACGAGGCCGCCAATTATATCCCTGATCGATCCCTCAATCCTATCCAATGCCCCGAGATTCTTGAGGGCTTCTGGATTCGGAGATCTTATCGCGAAGATAGTATCCTTGAAGGATTGGCAGCTTGGAAGGGATGAGCTCGGCGAGCCATACTGTAAGACCGCTGAATCATTCATCCTAAAGTCGCTTAGCCTTATGGTCGAGGCGCTTGAGATCCGCGACTCTTTTGAGAGGGTTGAACGCCTAGCCGAGGGATTGATATGTTCCGGGGTCGCCATGATGTTTGTCGGATCGTCGAGGCCAGCGTCTGGAAGCGAGCATCTCATAAGCCACTACCTCGACATGAAGTTGGGGAGGAGACTGCCCCACGGAATTCAGTGCGCTCTAGCAACTCTGCCCATGGCCCTCTACCATGAGAGATATAATGAGAATTGGTGGAGAGATGAGTATGATTGGATGAGGGTTAGGATCTTGATGGAGAGGGCTGGAATACCCTTAACCCTCAAGGAGGCCGAGATACCGGAGGATTTGATGGTTAAAGCGTTGGTCGAGGCTTGGAAGATTAGGCCGAACAGGTACACCATTCTCCATAAGCGGAAGCTCGATCCAATCGAGGCGAGAAGGCTTTTGAAGGATGTCCAGCTAATATGATGCTTTTATAGCCCATTAAACCTCATACCCGCATGCTCACGATAGGGGTCATCGGAGCCGGGCAGATAGGATCTGCCATCGCGAGAGTCTTGGCGGAAACCGGGAGATATAGGGTCGCGGCTTCTAGGAGGAGGATTGAGAAGGTTAAGGATCTCGAGAGACTTGGGGTTAAACTGACTAGGATGAATAGGGAGGTCGCCGAAGAATCGGACGTGATCTTCGTCTCGGTCAAGCCATACAAGGTTCCAGAGGTCTTGAATGAGATATCAGACCTCCTAAGGGATAAGCTATTGATCTCGGTCGCGGCCGCGATCTCGATCTCAAAGCTTGAGAAACTCGCTCCAGAGGCGAGGGTTGTGAGGGCTATGCCGAACATAGCCTTGAGGGTTAAGGCGGGATTCATAGCGTATTCGAGGGGATCTAGGGTCACGGATGAGGACATTAAATTAGTTCAAGAGCTCTTCAGCGAGATGGGATATTGTATGGAGGTGGATGAGAGCTTGATAGACGCCGTCACGGCCTTGAGCGGAAGCGGGCCAGCCTATGCCGCGATCCTAGTCGAGGCCATGGCCCACGCCGGGCTAAAGGTTGGACTACCGAGAGACCTCGCCTACATATCCTCTGCATACACGATCTATGGGACCGCGAAGATGATCCTAGACCTAGAGCTACATCCCGCAATGATCAAGGAGATGGTCTTAACCCCTGGTGGAACGACTATCGAGGGAATCTTCTATCTCGAGGAGGGCGGTATCAGGGCGGCCATGATGAAGGCGGTGGAGGCGGCCACGAGGAGGGCGAGGGAGCTAGCGGAGAAGCTCAACGAATCCTCATAACCTCTCTTTAAAACTGCTGTAAACCTCCTCAGCCTTAAGCATGAAAAGCTTCTCGGCCAATTGAGGAGAAATGCCGGTCTTCTTGAGACTTTCACGCCTCGCCACATGATATCCCTCCAGCATCATGATGAGATTCCAGAAGATGAGCTTCGCCGCCGAGATCGATAACCTGATTTTATCATCCACATCGCCTTCACCTACCGCTTTAAGGATCTCTCGAAGCCAGGCTCCAGCACACATGCAGACGAGTCTGTCGTAGACGCCGTATCTGGCGTGGGCAAGGCCTATCCTAAAGACCTCCTTTGCGTGATGTAGATCATATCCTCCTTTCACGAAAAGAGCCAGCCATCTCTTAAAGAGCTTCATAGCTCTCTCCTTAGTCAACCCACTGCTCTCTATGAATCTCTGGGTGAGTTCACTCGATAGAAGGGATCTCAAGGCCCCCTCAACTATCTCGTCGAGTCTCTCCAAGAATAATTTCTCATAATGCTTAACCATCTCAACATCCTCATCGGTTATCATAAGATAATTCCTGGCAGCATCGGAGACGCTTCTCAGCTCATCCTCAAGAGCCATCCTTTAACACCTTTGGATCATCATATATAAGATTTCTCTCGTGAGACGATTTGGGCGAGAAACTTATCCACCCTTAATCCATGCCGCTTCGGCATTCAGACATTTAATCTCTTTATGGGATAAGATTGTGCCCCGGCTCTAAGCTCTCCACCACTCAAATAACAGGTACCTGACCTTACCGGAACTTGAGTCCGCGACGGCGATCGTGAAGTGCTTTCTAACTGTCGTCGCCAACCTCCCAGACCTAACTATCTCTAGGGCTGAGATGTTTTCGGATGGGGTCTTGACTTGAACTATGAATGGGGCGTGCTCTAAGCCTGGCCCAAGCTTGTAGACCGCGAAGTCGCTCCCAAACTTTATTCCAGGCGTTACGGTGAATCCCCTCTCCCTTAGATCCCTATAGACTAAATATCTCTCCCTGAACCTCTCATAGTTCTCCTCAGCATACTTCATGAGCTCCTCGAGGCTCAGCTTTCTCCCATCTCGATAGACCTCGATCCTCCCCTTCTCCGCAAGGTAGACCGCCTCGATTATGTCTAGGATTAGTGGGGCGTCGAAGTCCGCGGTCTTAGGCTTCGGTATTCCGAGAGGCTTCCCATAAAATCCCTGCCTATAAAGCTCTCTACCTTCTTCTATATTCCAGACTATTATCGTGTCTTGAACTACCTCAGCCCTAATCATATTCGAGGGCGACATGGCCCTCTCCTCAGAAGACCGCCAGGGAGATTGCTCGCAAGATGTCGACGATCCTCTCAGCCCTATCCGCGATATCCTCGATCATCTCTACGATCTCTCGGCTCAATAGGAGTGGGGCTATCTTGAGATTGCTTTGAAGTAGCTCTAGGTCGATGATCCTGTAGAGCTCGTCCGCCTTCTTCTCATACTCCTCAGCCTCCTTAATCTTTTGATGGAAGGTCGCCTCGTCCAGAGTGGATGCGAGGAGAGCCTCTCTAGCCCTTAGAAGAGCCGTCAAAACGGTTTCACCGAGCTGGAGGAACTTCTGGTTCAAGCTCTTCCCGAACTTCGCCTTCATCTTGCTGAGGCTGAGTAGCCTGAAGGCGGCTCCCTCGGTTATGTCTGAAACCCTGTCTATCTCTGTCATGAGCCTAATATATCCCTCCCTATCGGTTAGGAGCGCTCCAACGCTATTTATCTCGCGCTCGATCATCAAACTCGTCTCCTTCGCGGATTCATCATTCTTCAATATCTTATTGTAGTATTCTTCGAGTTTCCCGGTCTTCGCTCCATTGGTGAAGTCCTCTAACATGCTTAGTAGAGTTCTATATCCATCGACCACCTTCCTCATCTGATCCTGTATTAGGGTTAAGATCGTGACTCTGAAGTCTTCCTCTCTATCGCGAGGTAATGCCATAGGCTAATCCGCTAATAAATGGTAGAGCAAACCTTATAAGTATTTTCATCTAATTTTTAGGTGACCTCTTAGAAAGTTCATCAAATCGCTCTCCTCAACCCTGAGCTGAATGGTTGAATCCCTAAACCTAACCGTGACTGTCCTATCCTCCAAGGTTTGATGATCTATCGTTATATCCACTGGAACCCCTATCTCATCATATCTCGCATACCTCCTCCCAATGCTTCCGGATGCGTCGTAAACCGCGTCGAAGTCCTGCTTTAATGAGCGATAAATCCTCATGGCCTCACTGGTGAAAGGCTCCTTCGATAGGAGCGGTAGGACCGCCGCCTGAATAGGCGCGAGATATGGGGGGAGCTTTAGGATTATTCTATTGTTGACGAGGTGTATAGAGTTCTCTAGGATACAGTAGAGGCTTCTATCTATCCCCATCGAGAGCTCGAAGACATTCGGCAAGACCCTCTCACCATCATCTAGGACGGTCATCTCTTGACCGCTCAGCCTCTCATGGCCTCCGAGATCGTGCTCTCCCCTATTATTACATGCGACGAGCTCTATCCAGCCCAGGCTCGTCTCGACTTCGAGATCCCAAGCCTCCGCCGCATAGAATGCCCTCTCATCCTCATCAAGCTCTCTAAGCCTGATCTTCTCCCTAGGGATTCCAGCCTTCTCATAGAACTGTTGGATTAAGGCTAGATAATATGCGACGAGCTTGCTCGAGATAAGTCTCGACTCCAACGCATCCCTACACGATACATCCTTAACGGAATCCTCCCCAATTGGCTGCAGTCTAAGCTTATAGTCTAGGATGGGGTCGGCTTTCGGGAAATCGTTCGCCTTCCTCGGGTTAAAGAACACCTCTATCTCTGCTTGATAGAACTCCCTCATACGTAAGAGCCCCTGTCTCGGCGAGATCTCGTTTCTAAAGCTCTTCCCAACCTGAGCTATAGCGAATGGCAGCTTCCTCCTCATGGTCTTATAGATTCTAAGGAAGTCTATGAAGATGCTTTGACATGTCTCGGGCCTCAAATACGCGTCCAACCCAGCCACGCCGACCCCGACTCTGAACATCATGTTGAAGTGGGAGAAGTCCGTTAACTCTCCCCCACATCTACCACACCTTATCCCATGCTCCTCAACAAGCTTCCTCATATCCTCTAGGCTCGCCCTCTCCGGGACGTGGATCCCGGTCCTCTCCTCGATAAGTTTATCCAGCCTATAGATCGCCTTACATTTACCGCATTTTGCGATCGGGTCGACGAAGCTCTCGAGGTGGCCTGATGCCCTGAAGACGTTTTTGGAGAGTATTTGGGCTCCATCTATCTCGAGCATGTCATCTCTCTTGACGAGCTCCCTCCTCCAAAGCTCTATGAACTTATTCTTTAAGGCGACTCCGAGGGGGCCATAGTCCCAGAACCCCGCTGGAGCGTCTCCATAGATCTCGGATGATGGCATGAAGAAGCCCCTCTCAAGCGCTAGCCTCATCACCAAATCATACTTGCTCCTCTCGCCCATCGCTCCATGCACCATTCAATTCTCATGCCACTTCAAAATAATATATGCTAACCCACGACAACCGCCTTACAGATCGGGCATGTCCCATTGAGGCTGAGCCAAGCCTCAATACAACCTCTATGAAACACGGCGTCGCAGTTCATGCACCTCATGGCCTCGCCCACCGGAATAGGCTCATAACATATGCTGCAGACCGCCTCCTCAAGGTCTGGAGCCGGTAGAATTCTGGTGGTCGCCCTTCTACCCCTTTCAGTTGGGGTTCTCGCAATTGGAGGCTGAGCAGTGGTTGGCGTGACCGTGGGAATCGGGGCCGGAGTCGGCGTTTGCGTGATAGGCACGACTTCCTCCTTGATAGGCGTTAAGAGGGCTAGAGACCCCACTCCGAGCTGAATTATTCCCGTGAAGATTGCGGTGAAGAATCCTATGGTTGGGTAGCCTTTAATCCCAAGGGCTAGGATTCGTTCAAGATATGCGTAGATTGGGGATGTGATCGCCATCAATCCGCCGATAACCGTGAGGACCCCAATCGAGTATTTGACGGATTTAAGCCTCTTCAGAACATGGCCTAACAGTAGACCTACTCCCGCCATCAATCCGCCGATAAGTGACAGCATTAATGACTCTGGAAAAACATATCCAGCGAGCTCGGTTATGGAGCCTGTATCAGTTTGAACATACCAAGCAAGTAATAAGGTTAGGATGTGTATTGCCCCGATCGCAGCCGCCGTCGATCCAACCTTATAGAATCTGGCCATAACCTCTTCTTGGCTGACTATCACCTTCTCATCTCCACCTCTCTAGAACGTTTTTCTACACGCCCTTTTATAAGAGTTGCATTAAGCCCCATGAGGAAATAGTTTTTATATATCATGATTTAAGATTTGAGGGAAGATGAGCCTCTTCAGTAAAAAGGATAAGTTTGAGGAGCTTGAGAGGTCTATCTCCGAGAGGATAAGTGGGCTCGAGGACTCCCTTTCCTCAAAGCTCGATGAATCCCTTTCGAGGATCGAGGATAAACTCGTGAATCTCCTCGACTTAACCCAAGAGGTCGCGGCTCAGCCTGAAGTGATTAAGTCGAGGCTTGAGACATTCATTAATAGCGCGGAGAAGATCGCGGAAGAATTGACGATAGTTAGATACTATGAGAACACCTTGCTCTCGGTTCAAGAGGGGATCAAGGATATAGTTGATAACTTGAGCAGGGAGAGGGAGGAGGTTAGACGCCAGATCGAGGCCTTAAAGAAGGAGAGGGATGAGCTGATGATGATGCGCGAGGAGATAAACAAGTGGAGGGAGGAGCTTGAGAAGAAGGAGAGGGAGCTTAATCTAAGGGAGGCTGAGCTGGGAGATCTTGAGAATAGGAGGATGGAGCTTGAAAGCAAGATCAACGAGCTCTCGGAGCGCTACCTAAAGGGGCTTGAGGAGATGAAGAACAGGTTTGAGGAGGCGGCAAAGGGGATCTTGAGAGACTTTAGGATTAGGGAGATAAGACTTGAAAGGCTCGTTAGAAGGGAGGCTGAACTGAGAGACGCCATCGCAAAGCTCAGAGAGAAGGAGATGGAAGCTGAAAAGCTTGAAAAACAGGTTGCTAGACTACGGGGAGAATTAAACGTCTTAAGCGAGAGGAAGCGTAGGCTTGAAGCGGAGATAAAGGAGCTTGAGGAGAGGAGGGGAAATCTTGAGAGAATCTTAGCGGATATGCGTCGAGCCTTCCTCAGCCCCTAGCCAAAACTTCCTCCAATCTCTCAACCTTCTCCGCGAGCTCGTGGAACGCGTCTATCAGTGCCGAAAGCTTATCAGATATATCTCCGAGATCTAACTCGAGTCTTCTCTCAAGGTCGTCGAGAGACTTCTCCATATTGCTCAACCTAGACTCAAATTCTTGGAATATCTTGGCAGCCTCTTCCAACCTGTTCACCCTCTCCTCAAGCTTAGTGAGGTCATCCTCATACATTATCTTTATGGCCTTAGCTAAGCTCATCGCAAACTCGTAGGTCGCAACCCTCCTCCCGCCCGGGGTCTCCAAATAGCTTGGCCGAATCTCTATCTCCTCTTCCTCCCCCATTCTCCACCACCAATCTTAACGAAAATTCTAATGCTTAAGTATAATTTAGGGTAGAGGCCTGCCGCAGACCGGGCATATGTTGCCCTTAACCCTCACCCAGTTCTCAAGACAGCTTTTATGCATTAGGTTCCCGCAATGCGGACATTCAACGTAGGGGACGCCATCTTCTATCTCAGATAAGCATATCTGGCATACTTTTTCGGGTCTATGCCTCGTCGGAGGCCTCGAAACCTGCTCGCTAGCTTGCCATGGATCCCAGAAGCCTTTACAGACCGGTTCCCTTAGAATGATCTTTCTCACCACTCTCGCATCAACCCATATAGCTCAACAATGATTATATTAACCATTCACCTCCTGCTCGACCTCTATCCTAAGCGGGAGAGGCATATATCTTCTACTGGTCTCGACATAGATCACGTCTCCAGACTTGATCCCGAGCTCGGACACCCTCTTCTCATCACTCAGCCTCCACCTCCTATACAATAGTTCTGGATCTGGGAAGCCGAATCTCTCAGCTATCCTCTTCTTGAGCTCCATGACGGTCTCCTCAGGCCTCACCTTGAACTCCACCCCCCTCTCCATCACATAATCTCCGCATACGAAGCAGTCTTCTCTCCTCTTGAGCTCGACTACCGTGAACCTTGAGTTGAATCCATCATAGACCAGTAAGCCGTTGAGGATCTCGCCCAAAGATCTTCCATGGAGGATCTTGATTATCTCCGTCGACGCTATTCCGGCGATCGTGGAGGCGATGCTTTGAAGGGCCGGCATCTTCGGCTTAAGTTTCTCCTGAAGATCCATGACAACCTCCTTCAAATCGTCGTCAAGTTTTTCGATTATATCCGCTTGAGAGTACTTTATGTCAAAGATCGTCTTTATTCCATGGCTGAATAACTTCTCAACGGTCTCAAGGCTGAGATCAATTCCCTCGGCTCTCAAATCCTCGAGCAAATCCTCAGGCTTCCTCCTCCTCAAGGTACATTCAGCGAGCTGAACATCCCTCGGTATAAGCTCCTCTCCATGACATTCGAGGCATGCGGTCTTCCCGGGAATGACTATCTGGAGGTTCGCGTACATCCCATCCATGGCTGCATCAACTAATGGTTTATCAAGTTCGACGGCGAGCGAGTTTAGCCATCTCCTAGTCGGCCAGTTATCAAGGCATGATGCTATGACATTTGAGTCTTTGAAGAACTCTAGATCGAATTCCCTAACATCTCTATAATATGATTCGATCTTCACCCAAGGATTCATGACCCTTAGCTTTTCAGCCGCCACCTCGGCCTTAGGTTTCCCGATATCCGAGTCTGTGAAGAGCATCTGCCTATTCAGATTCGACAATTCGATCACATCATTGTCAACCAAGACTATCCTACCAACACCCATTAACGTGAGGTCTTTCGCAAGCTCGCATCCGATCGCCCCAACTCCAACTATGATTACCTTAGAATCCATGAGCTTCCTCTGATCCCATCCCTCAAGCCTGAGCTGCCTATCATATCGCTCCAGCAATTCGCTGCTGAGCTCTATCTCACTTGAACCCGGCATTCGACTAGATCCCATGAAGCCATCTATTTTTACTTTATTAACGATTCTTCGGGTCTCGCGTAGAGCTCGATATACTGCCTAACCCTCGCCTTAAATACGTCTGGCCTAAACTTCATCTCCATCGCCGCTATGGTGTTTAATGGATCGTCTGGATTGGGGTTGTTCAAGAGATTTCTCAAAGCCCCTATAACCGTTATCAGGTGGAGGGGAGGCTTCCAATCTTCCTTAAAGATCGACTCGCAGATCCTCGCCGGAACCTCATCGGTAAAGTTTGGATGCCATATCCTAGTCCACCAAATAACCTTCGGCGGAACGAATGGAAAGCTCCTCGACAGGAGAATCTCAACCTTGAAGTATCCACCCTCATAGAGCCCTGAGCCTATTAAAACTCCCTTGTAGTGCGTTAAATCGCCCTCAACTATATCGAATAACGGCTCATGCTCATGCATTAGCTTATACTCGATCGCCAGCCTCTTATACCATAGCGGCTCAGGAAGCTCTGCCAGCAAAGCCATTAGATAGAAGTTCAAAGCCGGGTAATTAACCTTAACTTAAGGGTTCGCCGATAATCATTCCCACGGAATACTCATGTGATCTCGTCTTGGAAGTATATTCCCAAAAAATAATTTGAGCAGATCTAGGTAGATGTAGCTCAGCCTCCAACGGTTCTTGTTATCAATACAAGCTTGTCTCCATCCTGTACCCCGAGGGATGCGAGGGTTTCAACGTCCTTCAAAGCCCTACCCCTATAGGTTAATCTGGTGGTGTCAGGTGGAAGCCTCTTCATGGCGCATACCTTCGCCCTTATCGCCCCTATCGTGGTCGTTGGAGAGACCTCAAGCTCTATTGGACTCCCTCCGCCGATTGCGGGAACGACCTTTATCTTCATACGCTCTACACCAATCCGCCTTAAATCCTCTGATACACTCTATATAAGTGTTAAGCATGAGACGGTTTACGAGAATTCTGGAGGAATCTTGGACAAGATACCTTGAGATTATTTGGATAGATGGGATAGGTAACATTAAATCCACCCTAATAAGAATTTAACATAAGTTGAGATGAGGGCGAGGATCTACCCACTTGCGATCGGGAAGGTGATCAAACACACCCTAAGCAACCTTGAGAGAGAGGTCGCCGGACTCCTAATAGGGAAGTATCTCAAGAAAAAAGATGTCTTGGAGATCTGGGATGCTGTAACCGGGGCGCAGAGAGCCACCTCCGGATTCGTCTACCTAGATGAGAACACCATAGCAGCCGCGGCGGACTGGGTTTTGAGAAATAGACCTGGATTATACATAGTCGGATGGTATCACTCTCACCCGGGATTCAGCCTATTCCTATCCGCGATAGATATCGAGACCCAGAAGAGGTATCAGATGATGTTCCCGAAGGCCGTCGCCCTGGTCGTGGATCCGGTGGCCTATGCGAGGACTAGGAAGCTTAGGGATCTAAAGTTCAAGGTCTTCAGGCTCGATAGGAGGGGAAGGGTGGTTCAGGTTAGAACCACGATAGGGATTCATAGGGGGAAGGTCTTGGAGAGCACAATCCAAGGAATGGAGCTCGTCGAACTCAAGTACATAGGAGCTCCTAGGAGAGTTGAGGAGATAGAGATCTATGATGAGAGCTCATTACCGCCCTCCCTGAGCTCGGTCTTTAAGAAGTTTAAGGAGAAGCTCACGAGAAGTTGAGCAAGTATCCCATTCTTAAAGCTTTTAAATCGCCTATACCTTAAAAATGGTTGGAAATGCCGAAGTCGAAGGGTTTCAGGTATAAGTCTAGGAATGTTTTGACGAAGCCCAAGGGTTCAAGGCAGGGCCCGAACCCCGAGATCTACCTAAGGGAGTTTAAGGTTGGAGACAAGGTCGCCATAAAGATAAACCCAGCGGTTCATAAGGGGATGCCTCATCGAAGATATCATGGGAAGATAGGGGAGGTTTTGGGGAGGAGGGGGAGGGCC
>Ga0209410_1000270_pt1 | contig 23128 bp, 15 predicted proteins | sample Mar14436cmmetaG_FD_184135 | JGI IMG/M metagenome (GOLD analysis project Ga0209410, IMG submission 184135) | Marine hydrothermal vent microbial communities from Guaymas Basin, Gulf of California to study Microbial Dark Matter (Phase II) - Marker... ... | reverse complement strand
GCACCGAAAGAATCCCAAAAAAAGGAAATTGTAATATGTGATAATTAAGGATTTTAGAGTGGAATGATGCGTAATTGGACTGAGGGTTCAGTTTTGAGGGATGGGAGGTAGTTTACGGTGGCGGAGTATAAGCTCAGAGAGATGAGGCCGTCCGATGTCTTGGCCGTCGTACGTATAGCGAACCAGTCCTTCCTTGAAACGGCCCGTCTAGGCTGGCTCATGGGGCGGAGAATAGTCCAAAGGTTAATCAGCGACCGTGAATGCCTCTTCGTCGTCGAGGACAGCCGCGGCGAGGTTGTGGGATTCGTCGTTGGAGGATGCAGAGGCGACAGGGCGACGATCGGTTGGATAGCCGTCCACCCAAACCACAGGGGACGCGGAATCGGAGGGATGCTACTCAAGGCCGTTGAGGATAGAGCCCGCGAGAAGGGCATCCGCGTCGTGGAGACGGGAACACCCTTCGCCCGCCCCTTCTACGAGAAGTACGGATACGAGTGTGTACACGTGGAACGTTCGATGATACTTGAGCTCGTCGGGAGGTCAATCTCGATTCCTGAAGGAGTCCGTATACGCACGATAATGCTGGATGACCTGCCGATGCTCCTAGAATTTATGGGGGACGAGGATGAATGGCTCAGGTTTGCCAGAGCTTACTTCGCGGCCTATGAGAACGACCCGGAGAAGGCTATACTCGTAACCTCCGAGGAAGAGAATGTTCTCGGAGTAGCCGTGGGCCAGAGCGACAAGATCTGTAGCGAGCTCGCGGCTCTCTCCTACCTCTTCGTGAAAGAGGAGGGAGACGCGGTGAAAGTGCTCAACTCCTTCGCGTACGTTGCCTCCTCGAGGGGTCACAGGTGGCTGGGGGTGGAGCTTCCGATAATGGGCATAACCGAGGAGCTCCTTGAAAAGATGGGGTGGCAGGACGCGAAGCTACCATTCTTCTGGACGAGGTATAGGTTGAGGAAGAAACTCTGAGGTGAGCCGTCGGGATGTACAAGAAAGTTTTGGACTTAATCTCACAGTACATTTCGGGGAAGAACGCCCATAACATAATCGCCAACATCCACAGCTACGACAGGTGGTCCTCCTTCGATAAGCACCATAAATCCGCGTCGTACTGCGCTGAGAAGATGAGGGAGTACGGGATAGAGACTGAAATCTTTATGGTTCCAGCGGACGGGAAGAGCACCTATGGAGACTGGATAGTTCCTAAAGCTTGGGACGCGAAGTCCGCAACCCTCACATTGCTCCCCTCCGGAAACAGAGGCGAGGTACTGCTCTGTAACTACCAAGACGACCCGTGCTCCCTCATAGCTTACAGCAAGGGAACGCCGCCTGAAGGGGTGACGGCTGAGCTCGTAGTTATAAAGGGGGGAAGGAGGCCGGAAGACTACGAGGGAGTCGACCTTGAAGGAAAGATAGCCTTCACTTCGGACTCGGCGAGGTACTCTAGGAGAGAAGCGATGAAGCACGGTGCAATCGGCATAATCTCGGACTACATGCCAACCTACGAGTACTACCGCCCCCCAATGGAGATACCTGACGTGAGGATGTGGGAGAGGTTCAGCACGGAGAGAGGAGGGTGGGGAATCAAAGATGGAGACGAGCCGATATGGGGGTTCGTTTTGACGCCGAGGCAGGGGCTGTGGCTACGCGAGCTCATCCGGAGGGAAGGGAAGGTTAAGCTACACGCGAAGGTGGACGCTCGCTTCTATGATGGGGAGATACCTGTCGTAACCGGGCTGATCCCAGGAAAGACGGAGGAGGAGGTTCTCGTCAACGGCCACTTGTACGAGGTTGGAGCCATCGACAACGCGAGCGGATGCGGGCTTGCGATCGAGGTTCTACGGTGCCTGAACATGCTCATAGAGGAGGGGAAACTGGAGCGGCCGAGACGCGGGATAAGGGCGCTCTTCACTTACGAGTGTATGGGGACGATGGCCGCCTTGGTGGAGCGGCCCGACATATTCGAGAACGTGGTGGCGGGGATAACCTTGGACTGCGTCGGGGGGAAGGAGCATGTATGCAGGGCCCCCCTCGAACTCTCACGTAACCCTCATGCTCAGAGCTCTTACACGGACACCCTCCTCAAGCTGATACTTGAAGGCCAGTCGAAGAGGGAGAAGACCCTTCTGAACTGGCGTGAGAGACCTTACGTGCGCAGCGACAACTTGATCTCAGATCCTACGATAGGGATACCGTGCCCACTCCTGATTGAGTACCCATACACGCACTACCACACGTGCGGCGACACCCCGGATAAGCTCGACCCCGAAAAACTCGCGTGGATAGGCCGCGTAGTCGCAACATACCTGTACTTCATAGCTAAGGCGGGGGAGGAGGAGGCCCTCTGGCTGGCTCGACAGGTGTTCTTGGAGGCGGAGCATGAGACTGTGGAGGCTGTCAGGAGAGCCGTGAACCTGACGGATGGGAGGTCGAGGAGTGAAAGGCTCAACTCGCTCTGGAGGTCCCTAAGATACGTACAGACGCGGTATGGGATAGCGATAGACTCCGTTCATAGGCTTATACCAGACGGGCATCCCCAAACCCGCCGGAGACTACTGGAACTCAAGGAGAGGCTAAACGAGATTGTGGATCTACAATTTAAGCAGGGCGCTGGCCTTCTTGGAGTGGAGGCTATACCTCCACGGCTGAAACCCAGCCCGTACAAGGTGGAAGCTTCACGATACGTGCCGAAACGGAAGGTCATCGGCGAGATTTTAGAGACCCGCATACCAGAGGAAGAGATGAAGGAATGGAGGAGAATGTGCAGGCGCAACAACGTAACCGGGGAAGTTTCGTTCCGCGCACTCTGCTGGGCGGACGGGAGACGCAACGTCGCCGAGATCGAGGAGCTGGTGGAGAATGAGCTTAAGGTGGAAGACGTGAGGCTACTTGAGTTCTTCCAGGTACTGGAGCGGTACGGATACGTCGAGCTGACGAGAGCCGCGGACACGCCGGAACAACGCTTATAAGCGGCAAAGTCAAGAAGAGTGACGGATTTATTAGGGTGGAGGAAAGACCGGGTTCAGGGGGTGGCGTGGTTGAAACTCTCCCTTTCTGGCAGACTGATAGAGATTCGATACCGTTACTGCGAGATGAGCGTGCCCGAGTTTATGGAGTTCGCGCAGAAATGTGGGTATGAAGCCGTGGAACTTCGGGCGACGCAGATAACCGATGAGGTCACGTTGGAGGAAGCGTCGAAGCTCCGTAAATTAGCGGACGACTTGGGGCTTGAGGTCTCATGCATAACCCCTCCAAAAATCTCCAACGACGAGACAGGCCTCCAAAGGTTGAGACGCTTCGGAGAGATAGCTAAAGCCTTGAACTGCGAAACCCTCAAGGTCTGGGTTGGAGACATAGCGTGGATGCAGAAGGCATGCGACCTCCTCAAGCCTATGGGCCTCGTGGCGGCGACCCAAATACATACGGGTGGACCCTTCGAGACGATCGACCTATGCCTTAAAAGCCTGGAGAAGATCAACCGCGAGAACTTTAGAATCCTCTACGACCCAGCCAACCTCTTCGAGGCCGGGGAGGACTACGGTGAGAACTCCGTGAAGCGTCTCGGTAAGTGGATAGGGCAGTTATCGGTTCAGAACATAAGAGTTGCGAGCCCCGACGAAGAAGGCGCATGGGAGTACAAGGGTCGATACTTTACCCGTTGCTTGCTCGGCGATCCGAGGGGACTGGATTACGAGTCCGTCTTCAGGGGTCTGCGCGCTATAGGGTTTGACGGTTACGTCACCGTGAACGAACCTAAGCCAACGCGGATGGACGTCGAAGAGTTCGCGAAGACCTTTGCGGAGAAGCTACGTAAACTTATGCGTCAGCCTTAGTTTCGGGGACCCCGCAGAGACGTACTCGGTGAGGTCGACAAGGCGGCTGAATCCGCTGGAGTTAGACGACGCCGCAAGGCTTTTATGAAGAGAAGAGGTTGATGTTTAGTGTTCAAGCGTCGGATTGTCGAGGTGTAAAGGGTTTGAGGGCGGGCGTTGGTAAGGTCAGGATAACTCCTCCGGTGGGAATACCCTTACTGGGGCATCTCTACCGGGTGTCCGAAGGGATACATGACGATCTCTGGGCGAAGGTACTGGCGATCGAGGATGACAGTGTAGCCGCGGTGGTCGCCCTCGACCTCTGCTGGCCCATGCCAGAGGGGGATTACGTGAAGATAAGGGACGCGATTGAGAGGTCGACGGGGATCAAAGGCGAAAACATTATGGTGAGTTGCACTCACACCCACTCCGGACCGGCTTTTGAGGCGAGGCCGGAGTTCGGAATCCCCCTTAAGCGTCAAAGGGAACTCATAGATCCGTGGGTGGAGGAGCTCCCAGCCAGAGTGGCTGAGGCCGCCGAGGCGGCGATGGAGAACATGCGTGAAACGAAAGTTTCCTACGGAAAAACCCTGATGACCGGGATAAGCTACAACCGCAGGAAGAAGATTCCTGAAGGAGTCGCCTCCCTCATAAACGTTGGGGCCTCCCACAGATACTACTACGGCGACACCTCGGAGATGCCGAGGAGCATCATGGAGCAGTACATCCACTGGGGTATGCCTCCGGAGAAGGCTGAGGAGTACGCTCCCTTGGGCATACCGGATGGGCCGATAGACCCCGACCTAAGCGTGCTCTGCTTTGAGGACGTCGCGGTCCTGATCAACTTTGCGTGCCACGCGGTCGCCTGCAGCCCGCCGGTTCCGAACCTTATCTCGGCCGGCTTCCCCGGGTTCACCGCGGAGTTTGTGGAGCAGGCGACGGGGCTTCCTTGCCTTTACACGGCGGGGGCGGGCGGCGACATAAGGCCTTACCGTTCGAAGCCGCGGGGGTTTGAGGAGGCGGAGCGGATAGGGCTTGTGTTGGCCTCAGGCGTCTTGAAGGCTTTGAAGGAGAGGCGGCCGGTAGAGAACCCCAGCTTGAAAGTGGTAAGCGAGTTCGTTGAGGTGCCTCTGCGTGAGTATCCTCCCCGCGACGAGGCTGAACGGCTCCTCAAAGAGATGCAAACCCAGTTCGAGCGTGCTAGAAAGGAGGGCAGGTACCGTGACGCTAAACGGCTCCTTGACAGGATAAACGCCCTCGACTTTGCTTTAGGGTTCGGAGGGTGGATCGACCAGAAGGGGAAGGTTAAACTCGAGCTGCAAGCGATCTCCTTAGGCGATGTGGTCTTGCTGAGCATACCGAACGAGGTCAACGTGAGTATAGGGCTTGAGATCAAAGAGAAGTCGTGGACAGACAAGCTCTTAATCCTAACCCTCACAAACGGCTGCTACATGTATCTCCTTAGAAAGGAAGAGTATGAGGAAGGCGGGTACGAGGAGGCCGCGTGCAGGCTGGCGCCGGGTTCAGGCGAGATGGTGATAGAAGCCGCTTTGAGGCTGCTGGAGCGGATACGAGAGGGCTAGTGCCTCCACGGTTCATTATTGAAGGCCGCTTAAGCAAAGAAATTTTTTATTTTTTCGGTTTCTTAACTTTCACGGGTGAAGCGATGCATGCATGGTTCAGTAAAGTTTGGAGCTTTATTGGCAGTTATACTTATAACGGCTACGGGTTTACTTTACTATTTCTCTCCGAGCAGGATGGAGGCCGCGGCGGAGGGTAAAGGCGTGATAACAGGCGTTGTTAAAGACGAGAACGGCGCGCCGTTAAGAGGCGTCAACGTGGTGTGCGAGGAATCCTCGGTAACCACGAACGATAAGGGTGAATTTTCGTTTGAGGGTTTACGTGAGGGCAGGTATCTCATCAAGGCTTACAAGCAGGGCTACATGATCGGCGTCAAGGACGTTGAGGTCGAGAAAGACGGGAAAGCCTCGGTTGAGATATTCATGAAGAAGATTAAGAGGAGAATAGTTGTGGCCACGGATGGAACCGGCGACTACAACTGCGACGGGGTCAACGATGAATATGAGATTAACGCTGCGATCGAGAGCCTCTCAATGATTGGTGGTGGAACTGTTCACTTGAAGGAGGGCAGATACACCATAGACGGACCCGTGGTCTTGGCGCACAACATAATTTTTGAGGGTGAGGGGCAGGACCGCACCTACATAAAGCTTAAAGACTGGAATAACAGGGAGTACTGGGGCCTCTTCGTCTTGAATAAGGTTTCCAACGTCACGGTTAAAGATTTCACCTTGGACGGGAATAAGCACCGACAAAGGGTTTCGAAGGGAATAGACAGCGATATAGACGGGTTCCGAACCTCATGGTCCCACGACATCGTGATTCAGAGGGTGAAACTCATGAACCTCTGGACCGACGGGTTCCAGTTTGTCCACAGCAATGACTGCGTCGTGGAGAACTCTTCAGTAATCCAAGCTGGCCACGACGGGTTCATGCTCATATACTGCGAGAAGATAAAGGTCATTAATAATTATGTTTATGCCAGTGGTACGGGTAACGCTGGGATTAGACTCTACGAGTGCAGTTTCTGCCTCGTCGAGAGGAACTACTTCAACGTGTACGGCTTCGGAATCCTCATAAACCCTCAGGGAGGTGTCCCATGCGGAAACAACGTCTACAAGTACAATATTATGTATGGAAACTACCGTGATACGCCTGCCATAGCCATCTACGCCCGCGGCACACCGATAGAGAACGAGCTCTTCATCGGCAACATAATCGTCAGGTCGGTCTATCACGGTGTTAGGCTATGGGCAACGGAGGAGGGTGGCTCGAGAATCAAGAACGTGACTTTCATCAACAACGTTATATACGGGGCGAAGAAATCGGGAATCATACTTGAAGGGAAGACGAAGAGCATCACCAACGTGCTGGTCAAAAACTGCATAATCGCAAATAACGGGGAATACGGGATATACGGTAAGGTAACGTCGATCTACAATGATGTCTGGAATAATGGTAAGGGGAACTATGGGGGCGGAGCTAAGCCGGGGGTAGGCGACATCTCCGTAGACCCGCTCTTCGCGGACCCTGCACACGGAGACTTCCACCTCAAAAGCGAGGCTGGCAGGTGGGACCCGAACCAGAAAAGGTGGGTTAAAGACAGCGTTACAAGCCCATGCATAGATGCGGGCGACCCCTCCTCCGACTTCTCCAAGGAGCCTGAGCCTAACGGCGGCAGGATCAACATGGGCGCATACGGAAACACCGAGGAAGCGTCAAAAAGCTTAAAGGAGTGAAAATGGAAAAGTCCAGAGACGGATGGAGGGGTAAGGATGGAACTTGATCAAGCCATAAGGGGAAGACGCAGCATAAGAAAGTATACCGACAAGGACGTGGAGGACGATAAGATAAAGGCTCTCCTAGAGGCAGCTTACTGGGCTCCCCGCGTGAACGAGAGATGGGTCTTCATAGTTGTGAGGGACCCCGAGACTAAGAAGGTGCTCAGCCGATATGACGCCAAAAGCGACAGAATCCAACCGCACGTCGCGAACGCCCCCGTGGACATAGTGGTCTGCACGGACCTTAGAGGCGCAAGTGAGAGGGATAGGAGGCTGTACGCCATGCAGGAGGCCTCCGCAGCGATCCAGAACATACTACTCAAGGCTTATGACCTTGGGCTTGGGGGCTGCTGGAACGGCAGCTTCGACGACGACGCCGTGAAGAACGTGCTGGGACTTCCCGAAGGCGTAGAGCCCATCGCCATAATATCCCTCGGATATCCAGCTGAGAGCGGCAAGGGAATAAGGAGAAAGAAGCTCGAGGATATCGTTCATTGGGAGCGGTGGGGCAACAGGAGACCGTTCTGAAAGGCTAGGGGAAAACGCAGCGCTTCAGCCCTCATTTTTATGGTTAGTCTCCGCGGAATTCTCTGGAAACCCCTTTTAGCGGCCTCGTCTAATGGTTTGAGAAGCCGGGTTCCGCCATCTACCTTTATATACCGCGCAGAACTAATAATGTAGAGTTACCGGTTCGGATGTGAGAATATGACTGTAGACGGTCGGACGGCTGTATCCTTTTATCTGGACGATGTAGGGCCTTACGTCACGGAGTTCTCTAAAAAAGGGAAGCCCATGCATCCCGTACCAGTCTCGGCGTTGGAGGAGTTCGCCGAGTTCGTGAAGGAGCAGGGGTTGGCAGGAGCCGTCTCGGTGATCCCCGGTTTAAACTGCCTCTTAACTGAACCAAAGAACGATGTGGAACGTGACTACGCCAAGTTTGTTGGGCGGCTCTCAAGGTATAATCTGGACGCTCACATGGAGATCATGACCCATGGACCGCTCTTCGACTTCGACGAGATGAAGCCTATAGAGGGGACCTCCGAAGCGGAGTGGCTGGACGACCCCAACGTCTCCTTAGAGGAATATCTGCGATACTTTAGAAACACTATCAAGGTTGGCAGGGAGCTAGGTGTAACGTACACAGGCTTAACCACCCCGGGCACCCACCCGAACATGAACCCCAACGTCTGGAAAGCGTTAGCCAGACTGGCTGACGAGGGAGAGTTCCCGAACCCTGCAGTTCCAGTCTTCGCTGTTATAGACGAGTCTCCGCCCGTCATGAGGCCGGTTCTCGTAGCTCGAAGCGGTCGAGGGGCGAGCTACGACATGCCTTCAGGAGTCTGGGACTACATAGCCTCATGGAGGAACTCCCCGGACTGGATCGACGTAGACCGCTACTTGACCCCGCAAGGAAAGGGAAGGATGGCCGATCTTATACGGAACGGCTCTCCCACAGCGATCTTCCACATGCACTGGCAGGGCCTTAACCCGGCGACAGGCCTCGGCTGGCCGGCGTTTCAGGAGCTTATTCGAAGGCTTAACGACCAGTTTGGAGACCGAATCGTCTGGAAACGGCCCAGCGAGATCGCGTTAGAAGCCTATAAAAGTTCAGATTTCTAATCCCTGCAAGTTGGGAGCATACGACTCCTGGAAGGTCTTTCCTGAAGGGTCTCAGTACGGGAGGAGCCACATCGATCGGGATATAAGTATCAGCAGGGCTCTCATCAGGTCTAGGAAGCCCGCCCCGATCACGATGCCCATCCAGAACCTTCCGGCGAAGTCGCTGTAGGAGCCTCCGAGCTTCTCTAGGAGCGGTTTCAGTATGTAGTTTCCGATTATTGACCCTGTGAATTGAGCTAGAGCTACGGGGATACCGTAGGTCATCCCTGTAACTATTGTGATCAAAATCCAAGGCATCTTGAAGACCCGTGCAGTGATCGCGTAGAAGACTGTTCCAATGACGAAGGACCAGAATATCACGTCTTTCCTGAAGAAGTAGCCTTTCCAGACCCATATCTGGAACCTAGCCCATTCGAGAGCTGTTACGGGCCACGTGATTATCGTAGCCGGGTAGGCTCCGGAAGGTATCGGCGAGATGTTCCATAGGTAGGAGACGAAGAGGAAGCTGCCTAACAAGCCGCCTATCACCACGAGTATGTAAGTCTTCACGTACTCGCTTCTGCTGGCTCCCAGCAGGTCCGCCTGCATGAACCTGATGGCTATGCCGGCGCCTCCAGTGTACATCGTTACAGGCGCAAACCATATTTCTTTTCCAGGCCAGTTACTACAATAAATCATCAGCTCTTTCAGGTAAGGTATGTCTAGGCCGGTCATTGTCACTCCCGCGGCGTTCGTTGAGAGGAACGAGAGGAAGAACGAGCCTAGAACCGTGAAGGGTATAAGTATCCAGAGCGGGAATCCCGTTAGGAAGTAAACGATGAGGGCTGACGCCAAGCACGCTCCCAAGAAGAGTAGCAGTAGGAGTTTGTATGAGCCTCCCGTCTCGCTCAGCTTGAGAGCCGTGAAACTCCTTATGAATGCTCGAGGCTGAAGAATCAGGGGCGCGGCGACCGCCGCTATTGAAAGCCCTATGATTATGCTCCAACCAAAGTAGAGCAGGGCTCTGGTCGATAGCAGATCGTAAGTCCAGGAGGTCTCGTAAGTGGCTTCAGCGGGCCACCAGCCTTGGATTGTGACTATGTGCGTGGCGAAGAAGTAGAGGGCTAAGGCTCCAATAAGGATTCCTAGCGTCGTTCTTACGGGGAGAACTAAACCGGGAGCTATGGTCAGCAGGTTTAATGTCGCCGCGAACCCGGCGCCCGGGAGGCTTCTTGCAAGTATCGTTGTGAAGTCGTAGATCTGGGCTATCGGGCTTATCTGCTGGTAGATTATCGGCCCGCCGGTTCCTATAGCGCTCAGGTACGGCCCGATTATGTAAGGTATGAACGAGACGAGGGCGTTGTAGACCATTCCCACGAATGCTCCTATCGTCAAGTATCTTATGTATTGGGGGTCTCCCTCCGCGAGGGTTATAACCGTCTGGGCTTCAGCCCTAGCCGCAGGGAAAGTCAGCTTCTCGGTTCTGGAGTACAGGGAGTAAGCGAAGTACCCCATGGCGATGTCGGCGACTATGCCTAGAAACGTGAAGGTAAGCATCACCAGGATCGGCTTCACCCAGCACGGGTGGAAGAAGACCCATTGAGTATGCATCAGTTCTTTAACTACGTTGGATGGGGGAGCGAACCAGTCCGGCATGTACTGGGATACACCTAGAGCCACGCTGGTAGGCGCTACCCTATAGTACATGTACTGTATCGGGGTTACGAAGGACATTGCGTAAGTGACAGCCATCGACTGGAAAGACAGCAGGATGAATAGTTCCTGCTTACTCAGCGGCGTCCCGATGGAACGGCTGATCCACCACCACAGAAGTATCACGAACCACGCTTGGAGGCCTAACGGCTCGTTCGTTAGGAGCATATAATAGATCATAGCTGGCTGAACCGCTCCAATCGCGAATATTAAAGCCAAGGCGGACCTCCATGTTAGACCTTTCTTAGGGGTTACAGTTTCAGTTTCCATTTTCTTAAGCCTCCTCGACGAGCTTCAACATCTCCTTTCCTCTTTCAATATAGTTTTTCTGTCTACTTGGAGATAGGGTTCTCCAAATGAGGAACTGTTTTCTCAGTTCGGTTATGAAGAGTCTGTTCGAGGACACCCAGACCGGCCTGTAGCCTCTTAACAGCCGTAGGTGAACCGAGAACGTGAAGCTCTCACCTTTAATCTTGGTTGCGGTTATGGTCACTTTCTGGGCTACACCCGTGTCGTAAGGAGCTAACCTGACGGTAGATTCCATCACCAAGACGCGCTTCTCATCCTCAGTCGTCGCCTTGAATCTGATGTCTTCAGGAGTAAACGTTCCAACGCTCTCGTCCATATGAACCTCGAGGAACTCCTTCAAGAAGGCAAAGATGCCTAGGGCTTCAGCCTCAGTGGTTACGACGAACGGCATGGGGAAGAACCATGTTGAGGCCGCTGGTTTAGGCATCTTCCACTTCCGCTCAAGCGAGGGCAAGACCACCTTAGAAGATTTGAACGCGGGATAGATCGAGGACAGCAGAGTCACTAGGATCGCGCTGCCTACCACAATGAGAACCGAGTACGATGCGTAGTTGGGAACGAATTCAGGCGGGTAGAGGTGGAGGTTCATCATCAAGATGGTTCCGGCTAACCCCACTATGTACCCGATGACCGAGCTGAATAGGCCATATATGAGCGACTCCGCGATGAACATGCTTGTGACGTGTAGGGGTGAGAGCCCGACTGAGAGGTAGATTTTGATGTCCCTCACCCTTTCATGGACCACTCCGAACATCAGGTTCAAGATCGTTAGGAACCCTATTAGGAGCGGGGCGACCATCATTCCGAAACCTCTACCTATGAGGCGTGGACGAATAAACAATGTGCGGATCGAACCCTCCAAACCAGTTGCCTGCGTGTAAGAAATCCGAGTGTTCAGCATCAGCGACAATTCGGATGCTAGTTGAGGAATAACCGAGACGTTGTAAGGTTTGAGCGCTATCGAGCTTATAGCCCAGTAGGAGTACGTCTGTACCGGCATTATCGCCGTCACCCACATTTGGGGGGTCTCCCTCAACCTTATCGCTAAGTTGAACGGGATTATTATGATGTTGTTGCCGCTGAAGTGGGGTGGAGACACGTATTGGGGTTCAGGAATAGCTTCACCGGTGAGTTGCGGCATTATGGGTGTGATTCGCTCTCCATCGAGGTCCTCGATCTCGTTGAGCTTGTTACCATCGAAGATGCCGATAACTTTGAGGTTAAGCCCCCAAACATTGATGGTGGAGCCTATCTTTACTGGTTTCCCGAGCTCCTTCGTCAGGTTGTTGGCTGTGACATGGCTGATCAGGCATGCGAATACGTCGTCTTCTTCAAACCATCTCCCTTGGATATACTCTTGGAGTCCACTGTTTATGCGAATTTCATCGGGTGAAAGCCCTAGTATCGCATAGACCTTCGTAAACTTCTTTTCGGTGAAGTATATCTCTCCCACGATCCCTACTGCCTGTGCAGTTTCGGGTAGGGGCGGGTATATCCAGATGCGCGGCGCTATTACGGCTGAATCACGGTACTTGGAGTATATTTGAACGTAGACCTCTTCGGGGATGTTTGACCACGGATACATTCTGACCAGTATACCTTGGTAGGGGATTGCGCCATACCTCTCCTCCTCCCATTTGGTTACCGTGAGAGCCGTAGAGGTGAACGTGATGAGCGCGAAGACTATCAACGTGAGGGAGATTATTGTCAGCATTGTTCTGAAGTACCTCTTCTTCATGTGTTCGATACCGGTTGAGAAGGCTGCGATGGCGGCGCTTCCACGGCTTATCTCGACCGTGTGGACACCTATTAACCTCTCCCTCACCATCCTAGCGGAAGATACTGTTTCGTAGAGGATGAATATTGCTAATGGTATGCATATGAGAAGGATGGCAAACGAAAGGATGACCATGCCCGCGTGGGTGGCTATGCTTAGACCCGGATGGAGAAGATAGAAGATGGCTAAGAACACGACCATTATCCCTATCACCGCAATTATCCTTTTGATTCCGGTCTGTCCTACGAGGAGCTTCTCCGCCGCCACCGCGAAGGGTATCAAGAGCAACGTGAAGAACACCGTTGAGAAGATCACCTGCCAGATCAGGTCCATCGTAGCGTAGTAAGCCTTCATCTCGTAAGCCCAAGCGGAGAAGGCTTGTCCGTAGGAGGCGCTGAATTTTCGGTTTGCCAGATTCTCTTGGGCTTTGTCTAGGGAAGACCGGGCTAATTCGTGGTATAACTTCATGGTGGGGTTGAAGGTGCTGTGTTCTATTGCAAGCCTGTATCTCCCATCGTTCATCCAGAAGAGGTTCCTTGCAATATTGAGGACTGACTCCTTTATGATTAAGGTTTCACCCTGTTTAACCGTGTAGCCGTATCCCTTCGGGTTGTCCTCGGTTGCGTTCAGGAGTATACCTTGGGGGAAGCGTCCGGTATACTTTATGATTAGCTCTATCGGCGTGTCAGGAGGCACGAAGAGCATCGTGTCGCCGTAGAAGGATGAGAGCTGGCTCTGCCAGATGGCTGGAGCGTGCGCCCTGTGGTTGTATATTTGGACGAAACTTATAGGTGAAAGGAGGGTTGGGTCGTAAAGTGAGAATAAGGCTATGCTACCACACTTAAAGATTGAGACTAGGTACGTGTATGGGTCGGCCGTTACTTGAGGCACGCTCGGAGCTGAGTAGACACCTCGATCCGTAGCCCATAAGATTCTTCCGTCAGTCCTGTTGACAACGTAGGCTTCAACCATGATCGAGCTGAAGGATTTAACACCTTTGATCACGGCTTCTCCGTTCTCGTCCGGCCGGATCATCATGTCTAAAGCTCCAACGAGAGCGCTTGTACCCAACATTGAGAACGTCGTGGCACCTACGCTTGTGAAGTGTATGATGAGGTCTTTCCAGAGGTCTGGGTAACGACTCTTAGTGAAGGCGTCCCAGTAGGCCGTTGTAAGGTTATAGACCGTGACCCTGATTTTGAGAGTTGAGAACCCCCTTTCTCCAAGAGTGTCAAACCGCTGGGGCGAATGTGGCAGATTGATGAAAGGTTCATGAAGGAGACCCCAGACTGTGCAGTAGATGAATGGAACCTGATAGAAGAGATTATCGAAGTTAACTTTATCCAAACCGTCGTTGGGAGTCTTCATCCATATCCGGAAATCGTTAGATGTATGGAAGGTGAAGGCTCCTCCGTAACATGCAAGGGTGTAAGCCTCAGAGTCGAAGGTCAGTGTTCCTTGAGCCTCAAGCATAGGCATCTGTTGGATTCCTCTAGGATAAGCGTTCGTGATTCTGTCGAGAAAGTTCTCGGCGTATTTCGGTCCTAGAATCCTCTGCATGGCATCCTTGTAACCTCCAGTACCAAATATCCTTTCAATTAACCAAGTGTAATGTGTACGTAGAGTTTCGATGTAACGGTACGTGTAGGTGCCTCCCGTATGATGTAAGCCGAGTATGTTGGTGCCTGAGGACAAGTCAAGCCCTATGAAGAGCTTTATCTTACTGCCGAGATCATCGAAGTGGCGGTCAACCCATTCCCTAGCACCCCAAAGCCCCTCCCAATGACCGGAGAGGACAACAAACATCACCGATCTATCGGGTTTATGTCTACTCAAGAATGTGGCCAAGTCTAGGAGAACGGCTAGACCCTGAGCGTCCGTGGCTCCAGGTGAAATGGCTGGAACGATCGACCATGAATCTAGGTAGGCTGAGACAACTATGATCTCATCTTTATGGGCGCCGATTCCCGGTACAAGGCCTACTATGTTGGGGACGACCACGTTGTCCCATGACATATTTAAGGTGACATGTATCCTAACGGGGCCGTCTTCGCATAGTTCCTTAAGTTTGACGCCGTCCTCGCTTGAAACGTATAATCTTGGAAATCTGAGCGGCACGTTGTATGCGAGCTGGAAGACTTCAGGCCTGAGTATCTCGGTACCTATGTATATGACGCCTTTTGCCCCTCTCATAGCCGCTATCCTGAAGAGCCAACGTGAGTTGAAATCCATCAACACAAATTTGCCAGAGACATCTTTTTCATCAAAGTCTTCTACGTATCTGCCCCTGACATATACCAATTCGTCTCCTTCAGGGGGAGACTGGTAGGGGCTTGGGTTGACATAGTTCGGCCATAAAGCGTACGCCTTGATGACCGTTCCGTTTGAGAGAACAACCTTTGAACCGTGGTCGATAGGAACCGTAACCGTGTAGTTCTCGAAGTATGTTCCATTATCCCCGTAAGGTTGAACTCCTACGGACTTGAAGTGGGAAACCACGTATCTGGCAGCTTCGAAGAAGCTGGGGTAGCCCGTCACTCTCGACTGGTAACCTGTGAGGACGGATAAATGCTCCCTTATAGCAGAGTAGTTTATGTTATTTATAACTGTGCCGAAGCCGTAATCGCCGTTGTAAGTGATAATGACATTATTATCGGCCTTTACCGGTAATAAGAACTGCATAGTAAGCATTGAGAAAATAAAGAAGATTATGATGGCCATTTTACGGTTGACGGCCATTTTGCAAACCCTTTTAGGATATCTGTTCTGTTGATGTAGTTATAACACTGTCCGATTATTTAAGTTTTATGATGCCGTGCGGTTGTTTTTTCTGCAGAGTTTACCTCACTCTAAGAGCTACATCTGTTCAAACATTCTCTTCAGTATACTAGAAGCCTCTTTAGTCTCGGATAGCTCCATCCTCCACTAGAGAACTCGAAACTATCATAGAATTATCGGCATTACTCAAATATAATTCTAAATAAAAGCGGTTATTGCCGAATTTTAAGGTTTAACGATAGAACGCTCTAAGAAAAATGGTCTGATTTCATAGATAATGAAAGAAAAAGTCTCCATGGATAAGGTTGAAGGGGCACTCGCGCATATTATAGGCGAAAGCTTTTTAAATTCAAAGAAAAATACTAATCAAATACTTATCGAGAGAGGGAGGAAAAGTTATGACAGAAGAAGCAGAAGCCCCCATTGTCAAAACGTTGGCATGGGCCATTCCGCTGTCAATCATCATCACAGCGGCTTGGACAGCGTTCATCGGTTGGACGCCCGGCGCATTCCTTGACATGGTAGACTTCCAAGACGTCCCCTGCCTAGGGCCCTACTTCGTCATAGGACTGATCTTCCTGTTGGCACTAGTTATACCCCCTATAAGGAATGCTGTCGGCCCCAAGACACTCGTCTACATGTATATGGTCTCGGGAGTTTCGTGGGCCTTTGCAGGGTACAGATATCCATGGGCAGATTATGCGGGTACCTTCATTCAGGGGAGGCTCAGAAGCCTTTGGGCTGACCATATTCCTTGGTGGTGGGCTCCCCCCAAAGAAGTTATTGAGAACACAATATACTATGGTGGCAGAGCTTTCATCGACCCTGTTTGGTGGCCTTCAATCTTCGGCTGGGCACTTCTACATCTATCGCTGTTCTTCTCGTTCCTCTTCGGATTCAACATCATACGCCGCATATGGATCGACATTGAACGAGTGCCGTTCGTGATGATCGAAGGGTTAACCCCCATCTTTGATTCGTACCGTGAACTCAGGAGTGGAGGCGGACTTGGGACGAAGGCGAAAATCCTCTTGGCCGGCATACCCGTTGGATTCATTGTGATGCTTCCCCCATACCTGCGGATGGTTGTTCCATGGTTCCCAGACATCTACGGTTGGTCCGTCACGCCACACTTCTGGGGCGGAGGCTGGTACGACCTAGGCTCTGCGGCTCCAGCATTATCAAGCATCATTGCAGGACCCTTCGGAGTGTGCGACAACCCCGCAATGTTCGCCATCGCCATGCTAACGCCGTGGAACATTCAGTTCAGCATCTGGATGTGGAACTTGATACTGTACTACATCCTCCCAACGATAGCGGCGTATATGGGATACTATCCAGGCATGCTTGAAAACACATCTTACAGGGTTTGTAGCAGAAGAGCTTGGCAGATAGCGAACCTGCCTCCGTTCTTCTTAGAGGCTTTCGGGAACGTGGGTGTACTGTCAACTCTAGTGTTCATGCCGTTGATCCTCAACTGGAGGGTCATCCTAGCAACGATTAGATGTGCTCTGGGGATAGCGACGCCCAAGGAACGGGAGGAATACGAGAAGGGTGAGCCCTTCAGCTACAGAGTGAGCTGGATAGGTTTCATAGTCTCGACGCTCGCCGCCATAGCATGGTACCTAGCCGCCGGCACCACAATAATCCCAGCGATATTAGCGGTCTTCTCGGCGTCGCTGTGGATCTGGGGCTACACGAGGCAGTACGCGTTCTGCGCCACCTTCAACTCAGCCGGGTTTGCGCACGGATACACGTGGCTTAAGCTGTACTGGCCTAGTGGAGATGTGCTTCCGCCTCGGAACTCACCTGAACTCTTCGTGGTTACACGGCCGATAGACACATTCCAGGGGAACTGTTACGGGCAAGGCGTAGGTGGAGCCCTCTTCAGGACAGGTGACAGCTACAAGTTGGCGTTTAACGAGAAGTTATCTTACCGGAACACGTTCATCGTCGTAGCGGTAACAGCCGTTGTAGCGGCTTTCACAGGGCTCATCACCATGCATGGCCTCATGGCTACTGTCGGATGGATGAACATGCCCGTCGGCAAGGGAGGATTCGGCGCTCCCGACCCCAGCTCGTGGGACAGGAGACCGGTTTCGGGAGCTTGGATACCGGCGGCTATTGCGGGAGCCATAACCTGCGCGGTCGTCGCCTTCCTACACTTCAGGTTCGTATGGTTCCCATTAGAGCCCGTTGGGCTGGTCTTGGGAGCGGCGAGGCAGTTCACCTATCTAGGCTACGCATTCAACTTCTTCGTCGCATGGGTGATAAAGGGCCTCGTGCTGAAGATCGGTGGGGCGAAAGCCTACGAAGACTACGTGCTACCATTCGTGGCAGGCTTCCTCATAGGCTACGGATTCACGATCTTCATAACGCAGATGCTGGGAATGTTCTACCAGCTCGGCTGGATAGTTGTCTAAAACGTATCCCCCCTTTTTTATTCATTGCTTTTTAATTTCTACTAGAAGATAGTGGAAAGACCCGTCCTGCTACGTTAGACTATTGATCTAGCTAGTGCTCTACACCGCATTAAAGGAGAAACCTACACGAGAAACCGTGGGAACACTCAGTTCGGCAACTCCAAGTTCAGCTGGGTCTTAAGAGTCTTATACCTGTTCCTCACGGTAACCTCGGTTATGTTCGCCGCCTCAGCGATATCCTTCTGAGTCTTCTTCTCGTTAGCCTGCATACAGGCTATGTAGAGGGCGGCAGCAGCCAACCCCATCGGGTCCTTCCCAGCCGAGACGTGCCTCCTCCTCGCTTCTTGGAGTATCTTCACGGCCAAGGCTTGAGTATGCCCCGAGACTTTACTCCTCTCAGCTATCTTGGGGAGATACGTAAGCGGATCCGCTATCGGCATCTTAATGTCGAGTTCACGTAGGAGTAGCCGGTAGCAGCGGGCTACGTCCTTCCTATTGACCAAACTCGCCTCCGAGATTTCTCTAAGACTTCTGGGGGTTCCAGTTATCCGGCAGGCGGCGTACAGGGAGGCCGCGGCTATCGCGGCTATCGACCGGCCTCTAACGAGACCCTTATCGAGGGCTTTCCTGTAAATGACGGCGGCTTTCTCCTTGACGGCGTTCGGGATTGCGACCTTGTCGGAGAGGCGGTCGAGCTCAGCCATGGCTTGAGCCAAGTTCCTATCTAGGGATGAGTGAACCCTAGACCTTATCTGCCACTTCTTCAGACGCCACATCTGGAGCCTCGTCGAGAGCGGAAGTTTACGGCCGAATGCGTCCCTATCGATCCTCCCTATGGCGGTTGAGAGGCCCTTATCGTGGACAGAGAAGGCTGTAGGTATCCCAACCCTACTCCTCGACTTCTTCTCTTCTTGAGTGAAAGCCCTCCATTCAGGACCCTTATCTATCATAACGTCTTGTATTACGAGGCCGCATCCCCCGCAAACAGTCTCACCAGTATCATAATCGTGAATAAGATTTGTGCTACCGCACTCCGGACACCTATCCCGGACCAGGGGCTTGGACTTCGCCTCTTTCACCATCCCTACCATCACACCTTCATATCCGCCAAATCCCCAACCACCAACAAGCCAGCGGGGAGGACCTCACAAATGATTCCTCATTCCGGGAAGTCAGAATCAGATATTTCTCATTAGTCCGTATCCCATTAAGGAATCTTTACTCCTATATAAAGCTTTCGGACATACCCATGAGCACGCCCTCATTCAAAAGTTTTATGAATCTTAGAGAACCATCACTGGATTCGAGAACCAGAAACTGTTAAGTTATACACTTTATCGCCATTTACTCCTAATCTTTATTTGCCGATTCCCCTTCCTGTCTACTTTTCAGCCTCGTGTTTCCGTATACGCGACGTGACGCTTAAACCCGTCGCTCCGGCTCAAAAAATATAGAGGGATCTAAAATTTTGGTTGTGAAGACTCCTAAAATTGCGCGTTTCAACGTAGTAGAGCCCCTCAAAAAGCCCCGGAGGAAGAAAACTCATCAATAACTGTTCTTCCGGAGACAACTTGACGCTCAATAGTAACTTGAGGATGAAATCTAAATTCTTTCCTTGGACACCTTTAACTGTCGGCGTCTTCCCCCCATAACAACCAAAGTGCTGTAAAGTTTCATAAGAGACATGCGTGTTTTAGTAATTGGGGCGTGTGAGGCTTGGTTAAGGTTTCACCGAACCTCGTTTTCAACCATCTAAACGAACCGAAAATCGCCAAGGCCTTTAAACTCTTAGAGGGCGATCTTGAGGTTCAAGCCTACCTCCAGATGACGAATGTTATGGCGGTCGGCAGGCTCGGATACAACGACCATGGACCCGTCCACTCGAAGATAACCAGCGGAAGCGCCTTAGAGATCTTCAAGATACTAAGCGAGGAGGCCGGGTCGACCCTCGTCAAGGACGGGGTGTGCGACCTTGAGGACGCTAAACTCGTCGTCCTCTGCGGGGCTTACCTACATGACATAGGGAACGCCGTGCATAGGGAGCAACACCACATCCACGGCTACAACTTATCCGCCTCGATCTTGGACAGGATTCTCCGGGAGGTTTACCCTAAAGACCCAGAGTTGAGGTTAAGATTGAAGACCGAGATTCTTCACTGCATCTTCTCCCATGACGAGAACGTTAAATGCTTGACTGTTGAAGCGGGCTCTGTGAAGGTTGCTGACGGAACCGACATGGCGGAGGGGAGGGCTAGAATCCCCTACGAGGCCGGGAAGGTTGACATCCATTCCCTCTCAGCTCTCTCGATAAGGGAGGTAAGGGTGGTTAAAGGCGAGGACGTGCCAGTACGCATCGAAGTAGACATGGATAACCCAGCTGGCGTCTTCCAGATAGAACACGTCTTAGGAAGGAAGATATCTACTTCCGGCATCGAGGAGTGGGTTGAAGTCGTAGCCTTGGAGAAGGGCAAGGAGATAAAAGTGATTCACGCCAAGCGTTAAAAGGGGTTCATAGAAGCCTACTGGAACCCACTCCTCAAGATGAGAAGGAAAAGACAACTGAGAACGCGGTGTTCAGTTGACTACTTAACCAGAAAGGAACTGAAGTATTACCCTCTGTAGCCTCTACTCCCAGGCTGGAACTGCCCGGCGCTCCTCCCTAGAACAACACGTTTCTCGTAGGACCTTCGATTGCGAATTCTAGGTATCGGTTTACGCCTCGGCCTCGGCTCGATCTTCGGAGTTTGAGACCTAACCTTCCCGGCCTTAGAGAGGGAACCGTGCGTCGGCATACATGCACCTCCTTAACCTTCTCTTTTACCGAGATATATAAACTTAGAGGCTCCTACCTTTCCAGCATGAAAGCCCTTTTGGTCACAGGTCTCTCCCTAACCTCGTGGATAAGCATCTCCATCCTCTTACCGGTTCCCATGAACGTACGCTCCTCAAGCATGCTTAGAGCCCTCTGAAGCTTCACAGCCTTCTCCGCGTAGACCGTGAAGAGCGGTTCACCCTCCTTCACGCGGTCTCCAATCTTCTTGTGGAGCAGGACCCCTGCACCCTTATCTTTAGGGGCCCCCGCAAGCCTAGCAACCTCAACTAGGTATGAGTTGTCTATCCAGAGAACGTAGCCGCTCCTCTCGGAACGGAACGTGAACCTCCGGTCTCCAACCTTGATATCTGAAGGGTTCACGGTTGGGTCTCCGCCTTGAGCCTCTATGATCTCCCTCAACTTACGTTCAGCCCTGCCGGACCTCAAAGCATCTACGGCTAACTCCTTCCCGTTCCTCATCCCGCTCATGTTCAGGAGGATACCGGCTATGTCCGTAGCCTTATCGGCTAAGTCTGGAGCTTCAGCCTCACCCATTAAGACGCTCAACGCCTCACGGGCCTCCAACGCCGGACCGACCGCGTATCCTACAGGCTGTTCGCCGTAAGTAACCGCGCATTGAACCTTTATTCCTAGGCGGCGTCCGAGTTCAATGAAGTCCTTCGCCAACAGGTCGGCTTCACCGATCGTCTTAACCTTGGTTCCTCTACCGCACGGTATATCTACGACGAGGAGATCCGCCCCAACGGCCTTCTTCTTGCTCATTATGGATGGGAGGAGCAACGGGTCTATGGAGAGGGGATGCTCCACCCTGACGAAGATGTCGTCGGCCGGAGCCAAGTATAGGGAGCCTCCCCAGACGATGCAACCGTTCGTCTTCTCCACAACCTCACGCATCTCCTCGATGTTGAGGCTCACGGGCATAAGGACCTCCGCCCTGTCAGCCGTCCCAGCCGCAGACGTTATGGCCCTAGAGGACGTCTTTGGTATCGTCAAGCCGCACGCAGCTATTATTGGGACGACGAGGAGCGTCGTCTTGTCGCCGGGAACCCCTCCTATCGAGTGCTTATCCAGGATGGGATGCCTATCCAGCTTGAGGGTGTTACCCGTCTCAACCATGGCTATGGAGAGACTTGTAGCCTCGTCTAGATCGAGGCCGAAGCTGTGTAGAGCGGTAACGAAGGCCGCGATCTCGATCTCGCTCAGGTTCCCCTTAACAGTGTCCCTAACTATCTCGAGTACTTCCTCGTACGTGAGCTTCCGGCCTCTCAGCTTGTTCCTTATGAAGTGTACGGATGTAGGGGAAGGCGCTATCTCAACCTCGAGTAGGTCGCCCTCCTCCACCTTGAGCGCGCGTCTAACCTCCTCGTATAGACCTATGACGCCGACGTGTATGAGGAGGCTCGTCGTGTTTATGATGGCTGTGACCTCCCTCCCCTTGAAACTGATCTTAACTCTTCCGAGAGGAGGAACCCCTAGGTCATCCGCGTCTTCCTTGTTCAGGACCACGATGGATTTGCCTCCAGCCTCCAACCCCAAGAACTTGGCTTTCAGCCTCATCAGAGAACACCACGCAGAGATCAGCTTCCAGACCGTTACCAGCTATAACCGAGACTCCTCATTTAAGGTTTGAGAAGCATCAACCAGTTCTTCTAAAAAGGGTTCAACGGGAAAATTATTAATGCTAAGCATAGTGAGACATATGGCGGGGGTCTGCATGTCTAAGGAGGAACGATTCTGGATTTCGAGGGACTACTCGAAGTGTAGTGGCTGTCGAAGATGCGAGATCGTATGCTCTCTTAGGCATGAAGGGAAGATATGGCCTGAAGCGTCAAGGATAAGGGTCTTCATGCTCGTTCCGGGAGTCGAGGTCCCCCACTTATGCGTCCAGTGCCACGACTACCCCTGCGTGAAAGCATGTCCGGTTGGAGCGCTCTCCATAAGTCCCGAGACAGGAGCAGTCCTAGTTGATAAAGAGAAGTGCACTGCCTGCGGAGTCTGTATAGAAGCTTGCCCGGGCAAGGTTCCGTATATACACCCAGCTGAGGACTACGCGGTTATCTGCGACCTCTGTGGCGGAGACCCTCAATGTGTCAAGGTCTGTAATGAAGGTGGATGGAACGCCCTCAAACTGCTGAAGGATGACAAGAACTACACCCACAAGGTTTACGCTAAGACCCCTGAGGAGATAACTCGCATGGTCGCCGTTCAACTTTACGGCGAGCTCGGGAAGGAGGTGGTATAGATGCCCAGAGGATACGCAGGTAAGTTTCTAGAAGTCGACTTGACGAGCCGAAACGTTAAGGATGTTAAGTTCAGCGACGAAGTTCTCAGGCAATACATAGGAGGAAGGGGATTAGCCGTCAAGATTCTCTGGGACAGGCTTGGAGCACATTGGGAGGAGATTGACCCCCTAGGACCCGAGAACATACTCTTAATGTTAACTGGGCCGTTGACGGGTTACGCTCTTGGAGCAAGGCTCTGCATCTCAGGTAAGTCTCCCCAGAGAAACGGTATAG
>Ga0209410_1000269_pt1 | contig 23134 bp, 26 predicted proteins | sample Mar14436cmmetaG_FD_184135 | JGI IMG/M metagenome (GOLD analysis project Ga0209410, IMG submission 184135) | Marine hydrothermal vent microbial communities from Guaymas Basin, Gulf of California to study Microbial Dark Matter (Phase II) - Marker... ... | reverse complement strand
AGACTATACTCCCTAGTGAGTGCCATAGGGCCCAAAAGGGTTGGAGAGAAACTCATGAAGGTAGCTAAATCCGTGAGATTGGGTTGACAGATAGGTGATCTTTGTTCTCAATCTAGAGAGGGATTAATCCGTTCTTCTCTCCCAGAAGGTGAGTGGAATAGCTCCTCCCACTTCTTCTTCCCAGAAATTCTAGCTATAGAATCTAGGAAAAGTACCACCCTGGATAATTCCTCTCCAAGATCCGTTAACCTCTTACCGGAAATCAAACCCATTTCTTGGAACTTTTCATAGACCTCATCAGAGAGCAAGTTTACTTTATTATTATTTAGGAGTATTGACGTCAGTGGTCTCAATTCTCCTATCTTAGAAGGATGATGGCCTTTGTTCTTCATTATTCTGAGATATTTGCTCGCTGTTCTTCCGAGTCTAGACACTGTCCTTAGTACTCTCCTGTACTCCTCCAGTTCTTCTGAGCTGAGCTTGTACAGATTTTCGCTCACAAAGAACTTCAGTTTGAATCTAGTTAGGTCTAAGGGTCTCTCCATCAGTTGGGATATCTCCTTTATCATATTAAACACGTTGCTCTCTAATATAGAAATGTCTATTTCTAATTTGCTCCTCTCCAGAGTGTTTCTAAGCCTGTTTATGTACTCCTTGGGAGACATTCTTGCTTTCTCGTAGTATAGGTACTCTGATTCCTCTAGGATTATCTCGTAGAATTTCGCTGAAGTCCTTCTGTCCACTGGACTTAAAACAGACATAACAATATAGATTCTCACAGACGACTTCGCTTCCTCTTCTAGCTTCCATATGCCTTTTTCCAGATTAAGGACTTCTAGGGGATCTACTTCCCTATCAGATAACCTTCGATCCATTTCGAAAAGTAACTTTTCTTCTGAAACTCTCTTATCCCTAGCTCTCTTTAATAGTGCTCTGAAATATGTAGAGTCAGAATACCCATGTATTTTTCCTTCTAACCACCTCTTCACCAGCTCCTCCGGAGACACCCTAAACCCTCTCAATTGGGATTGTGGGTAAAATTAGATGGAAGATGGAGGGGGCATCCATCTCTAGGAGACCTCACTATCACCTCTGTGGTTTTCGTCTTTCTCATCCTTAGAGATCATTTTCAAGAACTCCGGGAAGGTCATTCCAGACTTGACGTAGGTGATCTCTCTCATTCCCTTCCCCCCAGACCTTTCGAACTGACTTATGTATTACCATTCCCTCTCTAAACGTGTATACTGAAATGGGCAATCCCGATAGGGTAAAGTTTTTATATTACTGTTCGTGGAGAGCCCTGAAGCCCAATTCTCCCCTCTTGACAGGACAGTCAAAGTCCTTCTCTGGACATTTATCGATTCCCTCAACACAGGGAGGACCTGCCTTCTCAAAGATTGTCGGAGCCACTTTTTTAACTAAGCGTAGCATCTCGCAAGCCAAATTCCTTATTTCCCACTGCGCCTTTAGACAACACCTCAATCTAAAGAAATTCAGCAAAGATCTGGCATTCATTGTTACTACTAGCCTAGTGCTAGAGGCCTGTGGTAGTAGATATCTGGCATCCTCCAACGGAACGTTCCCTTTCGTTGTAACCTCCTTGTATATGGAAAACAATTCAATTAGTTTCTTTCTTAATTGCTCTTTGTTTTCAATAGACGGGGGAACAACGATGTCTCTGACTTCAACGAATCTCTGACTTTCTTGGGTGTAAGAGGCTATTCTATGTCTCACCAGTTGATGGGAGCACACTCTGCTTATCCCTTCCACGTAGAAAGTGAAGGAGATGTGTTCAATTACTGAAAGATGTCCCATCTCCATTACTTTTCTGAGTATTTCCCTCCCTTTTTCTAGTGCTGCCTCCTTCCAAAGATTCTCCTTGTCTTTCCTAGAGTGGGATAGCATCGCTGAGAAAGCAGCGACTCTCTCCGGCTCTGGAGTGTGTGCGATTAGCTCCACCCTCACGGGTTGCCCTCATATTAATGTCATATCATGCTGGTATATCAAGTTTTCCACTAGGCTTGTGTTACTCAAAAGCGAACTAAAAACGATTTAAAGGGGATTGCGGATTGCCATACCGGAGGGGGGACAAAAATGGCTAGGCGAGGGTTCTGTAACTCCTGTGGCAGATTGGTGGACTTAGGAGTCTCAAATGGTGTGATAAGATACAAGGGCAGAAAGAGGATGTTTTACTGCCTAGATTGCCTTATGAGAGAGTAAGTCCAGAGAGCATAAGCTGCAGAGACGGCCCTCTCTGGAGTAGGATAAACTGGTATCCCGATTTCCTCTAATTCCTTAGTTTTTTTCCTAGTGTAATTCGCTCCACTAGCTCCACATATAATAGGCTTCTCAGGATATTCGTCTCTTATCCTTAGCATCACCTCTATTATCCCTTCGTCTAGAGGAGTGTCTTGAAACACGAAGAAGGGCATGACTATGTCTACTCTCTCCTCTTCCATTAAGAGTCTTATAGCCACGTCGTAGTCCTTAGATGTTGCGCTTCCTGTTAGATCTACTGGATTTCCCGGAACACAGTAAGGAGGAAGTTCTCTTTTTAGTAGGTCAAGGGTCTCTTGAGAGAGTTCGGCCATTTTCATCCCTCTTTCAACTATGGAGTCTGCTGCCATTACGCAAGGACCGGCTCCATTAGTCACCATTCCTATCCTGTTCCCCTTAGGAAGGGGTTGCTTTACCAGAGCCTTTATCATGTCTTGGAGTTCCTCCATGTTTTCAGCTCTTATTCCCCCTGCTTGCTTAATAGCAGAGTCGAATATTCTGTCTTCTCCAGCAAGCCATCCAGTATGGCTTAAGGCCACTCTGGATCCTGCTTTAGTCCTCCCTGCCTTGAGTATAAGTACTGGTTTCCTACGAGAGGTTTTCGATATGGACTGCATTAGTCTTCTACCATCTCCGACTCCTTCCATGTAAACGGCTATTACTCTAGTTCTCTCGTCCTCTCCTAGGAACTCTATAAGCTCTGGTTCGTCCACATCTGCTCTGTTCCCATAGCTAACAAATCTAGCTACCCCTATTCCCTCCTCTGCAGCCCATTCTAGAAAGGAACACCCGAAAGTGCCGCTCTGTGTTATGAAGGAAACGGCTCCTTCCTTTGGTCTCATCATCCTCTCTCTAGATTGGAAAAACGTGTCTATTTTACTCCTAGAATCGTATATGCCTATGCAATTTGGACCTATTATCCTCATCCCATATTTTCTGGCTATTGAAACTATTTGCTCCTCTATCTCTCTTCCCTCGTCTCCTAACTCTTTAAATCCTCCGGAAACTATGACTATGCCCCTAACTCCCTTTCTTCCACATTCCTCTACTACTCCCGGAACAGATTTGGGAGGTATAGCTATCACAGCAAGTTCTACTTCGTTCTCTATCTCTGATACCGTTTTATAGCACTTCATTCCCAGTATTTCTTTTTCCTTTGGATTCACTGGATATACCTTCCCCTTATACTCATAGAGAGCCAAGTTCTTGAGAATCTCGTGCCCTATTTTCCCAGGGGTCTTAGAGGCGCCTATCACAGCTACTGATCTAGCCTCGAAGAACGTAGACAAACTCAACAGAGCACCCCCATCTCCCTCAGGATGAAAGAAGGTATTTCCTCTATCCTGAGCCTTATCTGCTCTTTAGTATCTCTATATCTCAGCGTTGCAGTTCCGTCTTCTAGTGTTTGGTAGTCTACTGTGACGCAATAAGGCGTGCCAACTTCGTCCATTCTAGCGTATCTCCTACCTATGCTCCCAGACTCGTCGTAGTATGTATATATCCCTCTTTTTCTTAGGAGGGAGTCCACTTCCTTAGCTACCTCTGGAAGACCGTCCTTGGAAACCAGTGGGAATACTCCGCACTTTATAGGGGCTATCTTGGGAGGTAATCTCAGATAGATTCTCTCGCCTTCTTCTAGGTAATTCAGCTCTAATATGCAATAGATGGGCCTGTCTATCCCATAGGATGGCTCTATCACATGCGGAATTACCTTCTTTCCTGTAACTCTTTCTTTCTCCTTTTTTACCTCGAAGTCTTCTCTTGTAAGTCTAACTCCATCGAATTCCAGTTCTCCCTTTTCATTTAGTTCTCTTAGTATTTTTTCGTTTTCCTTCTTTGTTATCTCTATCAGTTTGCCCAAGGCTTGTCCCTTCATTTTCTTCCTGAGTCTCTCCATTCTAGGATAAACTTTCAGTTTCTCGACCTCCCTGGGAGACTCAAAAGCCACGAATACTGAGAGATCCTCCCCGCTGAACTCCATATGCCTCTTTAGATCGTAGTCCGTCCTATAAGCATGGCCTGCAACTTCGACCCAGCCGAATCTCTCTGTCTTGACTTCAGCGTCCCAAGTATCTGCAGAATAGTGAGCTCTCTCCTCGTCCAACTGTTGCCTGAATCTAAGTGCTTTCTCGGGGATTCCTATCTCCAAGAGGAACCTCTTCGTGAGCCATATGTAATAGGAGAAGAACTCATTCAGGAAGTATCTCTCACTGGCCTCTCTTAGTGTAACCTCAACTTCCTCCCCTTTTTTTCTCTCTTCCTGATTTTCCGCCGGTAGTATCCTTATTTTCTCGTTTTCAACTTCCTTGAACTTTGGATGTGTCGAGTTCTCCTCCGGATCAAAGAATATCTCTACTTCTGCCATGTTAAACTCTCTTAACCTTATTACTCCCTGCCTGGGGGAAATTTCGTTCCTATAGGCTCTTCCTATCTGGGCTATTCCAAAAGGTAGTTTTCCTCTAGCTATTTTCGACAGTCTTCGAAAGGATATGAACATTCCCTGAGCAGTTTCCGGTCTCAAATATCCAGTCTTTCCACCGGCAGGTCCTATACTAGTCCTGAACATCGTGTTGAATTCCTCCGTCTTTCCAAAATCTCCTCCACAATTCGGACACTTTAAATTCCTTAGTTTTTCTTCTGTTTCTTCTGAGGTGAGACTCTCTACAGACATTCTAAGTTCTTCGAGCATGTCTTCTACCCTATATGCTTCCCCACATGACTTACACCGAACCATCTGCTCTACGAAGTGATCAACATGTCCAGAAGCAATGAATATTTCCTCTGGATTTACTGTTGGAGTGTCTATTTCGTAAAAGCCCTCCTCTATTACGAATATTTTCCTCCAGGTTTCTATGATGTTCCATTTCAGTAGAGTTCCTAGAGGGCCATAATCGTAGAATCCCCCAGCCCCACCATATATTTCAAAAGATGGCCAGAAGAATCCCCTTCTCTTAGCTAATTCCATTACATCCATTCTCTAGTCCCTCTCACAACAAGGACTTGAGCAAATCTATGTCTCTTATTATTCCGGTGAGTTCACCACTGGCCTCTATGACTGGGAGAGTCTCTATGTCGTATCTCCTCATCTTCCTAGCAACTTCGGACACTTTAGTCTTCCTAGTCACACTTATCACGTTTCTAGTCATTATCTCTGACACTGGCTTGTCTTCTGGAAGTTCCAGCTTTCTAGTAGTTATGTAGAGCAAATCTCCAGTGTCCCATGCCCATCTTTCACCTTCGGATGGAGCAGTGAGGCTAGAAACCTTAGTCTCCTCTATCACCTCTCCTAAGGATAACATGTCGTTGTCGTCCACTATTCCAACTATTTCTCCCCTAGAATTTATCACCGGTAGAACCCTCTGCCCAGAGTATCTAGATATTGCTAAAGTTGCTGATATGGGAGTTCCTTCCCAAACAGTGGCAAATTTGTCTAACATGTACTTCTCCACGGGATCAGCTATGTTCATCCTAGATATCGCCTTCTTTACCACATCGTCTACTGATATCACACCTATTAGCTCATCTTTCTCAACCACCGGAATTATCCTTATTCTCTCCTTTAAGAAGACCTCTGCAGCCTTCTTTATTTCATCAGCTGGGGAAAGACTCACTGGACCTCTCCTCACAAGAAGTGCTAACTGTTCTTCTTCTGGATTCTCAGCTAAGTCTGATATGGTTATTATTCCGACTAACTTTCTCTTCTTGGTAACTGGGATTGCTGATAATCTATACTTCTGCATCAGCTCCAAGACCTTTCCTCTTTCCCCCGGTATCTCCACATGTATTGGGTCTTTTTTCATCACTTCACCTACTTTTATTGAGATCACCTCCTAGGGAAAGGACTCTAGTCCCCACTATTAGATGGGATACGTTCTCTACTCCGGCCCTTCCAACCAAGGCCGAGAACTTGTCCTCACAATACCTCAGGTTTTCCCCGATTCTCATTAATAAAAGTGACGCCCTGTTCCCCTCCTCAATGTAGTTAGGTTCCAACCCAAGCAACTCCCTCCCAGAATAGACCATTTTCAGGACTGCCTTAGGCTCTAGTCTGTAATGTCTCATGATGAAATCCATTTCACGGAAGATGTTTAGTGAGGTGACCATTGAATTGTCTGTCCCAATAGCAATCAAATTTCTATCTATTAGTTCGTCTATGGGTGGTGGAGGCAACCCCATGGATAAATTGGCCCTTGGGCAGAAGACTACCGGTACTCTCCTCCTTAAAATCAAGTCTATGTCGCCTTCTGTAGCATAGTTCAAGTGTACCAGGAAATCCACATTCTCTTTGAGAGCTAACTCCACCTCTGTCTCCCCGTATTGGCTGAGGGCCATCAATTGGTTAAAGGGATCTTCCCCAACGTGTACTGCTGCCATTTTCCCTCTTTTCTTAGCTTCTTTTACCAGTCTGGAGTACTCATCTAGGCCTACATCCATAGGACTACTTATTCCTACCCCATCGCTTACTTCCAAGAAGGAGTAGTCCCCATCGGGTCTGCCTAATACTACTGAGTCTATTGGAAACTCAGAAATGGCTCTTCTAAACAATAAAACTCCGTTTCTGCCTTCCTCTCGGAAGTCACATACTGCCCCTATTCCAGATGACATTAATTCTCTGAGAGCTGTTTTAATCGCTAATATCTTCTCCTCATCACTTTTTTCTTTTAATATCCTGTGTTTTAGACCGTTAGGAGGTCTAAACAATTCTCTTATAGATCTACCAATCCAGATGTCTCTAGTTATTGTGTCTCCTAGGTGAACGTGCGCGTTGGTAAAGCTAGGTATCAAGAGGCTTCCTTTTCCATTTAGATCTCCTCTCCTTGAATCGGTTATTCCAGAAATGTATCCTTCTTCGTCTATCTCAAGCGACCCTCTGACGAATTCAAAGTCTCTATTCAGGATTTCCACATTATATATCAGCAAAATATTCACCGAAAATAGAAATTAGAGAAAAATAGACGGGGGAGAGGACTTCACCAGGGCTCCACCATACCTCTCGTCTTGAAGTAGACCACCACCGCTATGACCACTACTATTACGACTATCGCAGCTATCATCATGTTTCTCCTAGCCTTCTGCTTCGCCATTATCTCTTGCCTAAGCATGTTGGTCACTTCTTCTGCCTTGGATTTAGCCTCATCTGCTGTGTCTCTAGCAGCTGAAGCAGTGCTCATTGCAGTAGTACACTCACCCTTGTTGACTAATTCTTCTGCGCTCCTCACTTGTTCCTCTGCCCTCTCCACTGCCCTCTTGGCTTCATCTACCCTACCTGAGTATATAGTCGTAGAGACTCCCTTGGCCATTGCCTCGGCTAATACACTATCAGCTTTGCTTATCGCATCTTTTGCCTCTTCTATTACCCCTTTAGCAGATTCTATCTCACCTTGAGCTCTAACGCATTCTCCTCTACCAACCATTATTGGAGCATCGAGTTCAAGTTCGTCCTTCGTTCCTATACCTGGATAAGTGGCCTTAGTCACCACTTTTATCCCAGTTATCTTCTGCATGGCAGTTACCTCTGGAGTGGTTCCCTGAAGCCTAACTGTTATTCTCCTTATAAGGAAAGTGTTTATAGAAATTCTAAGTTCTTTGCTTCCTGCTTCTGCTCCAGTTATACTCTTAGCTGCATTTTCAGGTTCCACTGTGACCTCCCATTGAGTCTTCTCTAGGTCCGTGGTGAATATCACTGTAGCTACTGTTGGAATTATCACTCCCTTATTGGGCTCCAGAGTCACCTCTGTTATTATCAGTTTCTCTGGCTCAGCCGATCCTGGTGGTCTCTCCACATCAGAAACCCTCAGGAAGTCCGTTTGCTGGGAAATTCCGATTGCGGGCAGCAACATTAGGACGAGACCCAATACAGCAAATAGTCTCTTCATCACTCACACACCTCCTAAAACAAGGGTTCTATATCACTTTCCTCAAATAATTTAATAAATTCCTCCTTTCTGACCTTAAGTTCCTCCTTTTTCTCCCTTATTACTTCTGTTATCTCCTTGGCTCTTTTATATAACTCCTTTATTGCCGTTACCTCCGTCAATCCAGATAGGAGTACCCCTATCTCTACTTGAGTGGAATTGGGAACGTGATATTCCCCTCCTCTGACGGCTATCCCGGGGATTTGATTCTGAAGCCACTCTCTGGCATCGTGGAAGGTATCAGCTACTTTTTCCGGTGGACCAACTATTAGGAGTAGGGCTCTCTGAGCAGTCTTGTAGTCGCAATTGAGGAGTAGGCCTAGGCCACCTTTTCCCTTTATTACTTTGTTCATTAGAAAGGATATCCACTTCTTCCCTTTTCCAAGTTTGTTTATTCCAGATGAAACATTTCCTATTGTGCTAACTCCATCGAATGGGCTCATAGTTCCTATAACTGAACTAGAACCTATTATCCCTGACTCCACGCTAGCTCTGACTAGTGTTCTCACGAACCTGGAGACATATAGATTGACCTGCTCATATATAGGTATCTTCACTATTTTCTCCGTTACTACCCCGTTATCTACTAGTATCACCCCATCCACCTTCCCGAGTACACTCTTCATTGCGTCGACTGCGTTTAGTATGTAGATGTTGCTCTCCTCCAGAGACGGTAGAATCGAAACAGTATACACTGGGACCTCCAGTACTCTTCTAGCCACTTCAGATATTACTGGAGTTGCTCCTCCCCCTGTACCTCCGCCTAATGAATGCATTATCAGGCAGAAGTCAACTTGACCTGCCACATCTTGTAGTTTCGTTTCTATTCTGTCTATCTCCTTCTCAGCTATCCTTTCTCCCAAAGAAATGTCTGAGCCAGTTCCGTGGCCTTTGGCATCGTATTTCCCTATTAGAATTTTGTCCTTTTCCTCTATTGACTTGAGGTTTTCTAAATGGGGTCTCGATGTATCTACAGCCAAAGGAGTCAAACTGTCCTTGTAATCAAAGTATTTCCTCGTTCCAAAGGTTTCCTTGAATTTTTCTAGGACTCCCTCTTCTGGTCTGTGTAGCAGGAAATCGAGCATTCTTATGCCAGCACCGCCTACCCCTATGGCAAGTATTTGCATGGGATACCCCCGGGAAATAGGGAAGCAAAGGAGGAGGGGATGTGTCTCCCTAGAACAATGGCTCTATGTCTTCTGCCTCCTCGAACAGTTCTTCAAACCTTCTTCTTCCTTCTTCAGCTACCTCCTTTATTCTCTCTTGAGCTCTAGCTGCTCTCTCGAAGAGCTCCTTTAGTCTTTGAGATTCAGTAACTCCAGAAAGAGCTACTACTGCAGCCAAGAAGTCTGCCTTAGGGTTGGGGTAATCTCCTGCTCTTACCTCACTCCCAGCTATTTCTCCCTCTAGCCATTGTCTAGCCTTATCTAGACCCTTCCTAGTCATATACACAGGTGGTCCAGCAAATAGCACAAGAGCTCTTTCTGCAGTGGTGTAATCGCACGGGAGAGTGAGTTTACCTCTTACTGCCCTCTTAACTATGCTTATTACCCTAGTGGCTTTTCCTAGATCGTCTAGGAAAGTGTGTTTACCTCTGGCTCTCTTCTCTATTGCTTCCTGAGCGTATCCCACCGATGTTATTCCCCCTCTTCCTATGGTATTCAGCACCTCGGAGGCATCTACTACTACTTCTCCAACCTTAGCATGGGAAGTGGCCTCTCCTGCTCTTGCCAATAGTCCTATTCTCCTTACTATTTCTGCATTTATTCTGTCGTATGCCTCCTTGACTGATTCTCCGTATCTCAGGAATGCGCCGTTGTCCACCAAGAAAGTACCATCCACCTCTCCTATCAGTGTCTTTAGACTCCTCGCAGCATTCAGGGTATAGATGTCTCCCTCTGCTTCTGCTGGTAGTATGAACAGTGCGTACACAGGTTCGTCGTAAAGCTCCTTTAGGTGTCTGGCCACTACAGGTATGGCCCCACTGCCTGTGCCTCCTCCTCCAGCTGCTATGAGTAGGAAGGCGTCTAAGTCACTCTTGGTCATTCTGTCTATGGCCCCCAATATCACGTCTATTTCCTCCATAGCTATCTCTGCCCCTAGTTTGTTGTTAGCTCCAACTCCGTGTCCTTTAACTGCGGTCTCTCCTATTAGGACTCTGTTTTCCATCGGTATATTCTTCAGTCCCATTAAATCTGATTTGGCTGTGTTCACTGCTATAGCATTGAAGCACTTCACAGGTTGCTTCATCTCCCAACCTATGAAGAGGTCGGCAATCTTAGTCCCGGCCTGACCTAGACCTACTGCCAACATCTTCAAACCTCAACACCCCCTAACTTGGGTCTAGGGTTGTTAGGTTCCTTTTCTATATAAACGTTTTTACAGAATAGGAAAAAGTATAAGACATTCTTGAAGAGCAATTTGATGATTAGACTTGATGATGCCGATATCTCCTTGCATAAGCGCCAATCATCCTTCTGGACATACACATGGATTTTCTCTGCACTTAGGACATTTCCAATCATATTTGGATAAGAAAACTTCTTCTACATCTATCTGAAGGACATTAGCTAGTGAGAACATCCATGCTATTAGATCCGCAAACTCTTCAGATATTTTCTCCTCGTCTCCGGACATTATAGCCTCCGATAGTTCTCCTACCTCTTCCACCATCCACATGAATGTTCTTTCTATCCCTCTTCTCTTATCTCTCTCATAATATAACTCTTTCATCATCCTCTGGGCCTCTTTAATCCTCATGGGACCACCTCTGAGATGGAAATGCTTAAGTATTCATCTAATGTAATCCTAGGTGAGGGGAAGAAATGCCGAAGGGAAAGAAAGAGAGAACTAGACTCCCTCCAACAGGAGCTGGACTAATAAGGTACTTCGATGAGGATACAAAAGGTCTGAGAGTCAGGCCTGAGATAGTAATTGGAATAAGCGTTGGGATCGCCATTGTGATACAGCTCCTTAGGATGTATTATCCCTGAAGTCTCTTAACCTTCTTTAACCTTTTTCTCACGAACAACATTAGCAGGGACATCAAAGCGATTGCCACAGCCAAGGAGTAGTAAATCTCGTGTCTGTACCCCTCGAGAGATTCCTCATATGACTTCTGTGCCAAGTTCACCTCAGCCATTGCCTTCTCTATTAACCCCTTCTCCATGTATTCCACAGCCCTTTCAAGGTGTTCCTCAGCTTCACTTAACTTATCTAAGTTAATTTGTCCCTTGCTTATTTCTCCTCTTCTTATTTTGGACTTAACAATTTTTATCGCATTTTCTACGTCTATTATCCTGTCTCTAAGGTCTTTTGGTGGTACGACGAACTCTATGTAAGGTTCCTCTTCTCCGAAGACTTGTGGGCCAAGCCATTCTATTTCATTCCCTCTCACGTTACTGGGTGGAGGAGAGACCTCTATGACCTTGGCCTTCAGTGGCAGGGTAACTCTAATAGTTACTCCAGATACTATCGTTCCTCCTTGGAATTGATCTCCGAATACATACTTATACTTCTCCTTTAAGCAAAAATTAGATATTTTTGCTCTGAAAACTAAGTAACCGTAATCTCCGCTTATGAACATATCTATTTCCGATGATATCAGACTCATTTTCCTCCCAGTCCTCTTAGAATACTCCTGTATTTCTCTTAGTGCCTCCCTTCTCCATTCCAATTCCCTTTCTGATCTAGTAGTTTTGAACTTGTCCAATTCCCTTTCAAAATCCTCTTTGGATGCCTGATCCGGAAGGAGAACTCTCACCTCTCTTACGAAAGTGACTGTAGTTCCGTCTTCCTCTATGTAGTAATGGTTAGTTACTGTTCTTAGCTCCCCCACTTCCTCTCCTTGGCCCCCAACTAATGGGAGAGAGAGAAGTAAAATTAAAGTTAGTGGAATGGTCCTCAGGGTAACACCTCCTTCGAATGGATTGGGATTGAGGGGAGATAAAAACCCTTTCCATGAAGTCAAAGTTGGTGGTCAATTGTCGATAGTTGTATTGGTCGGGGATGGAATGAGTGACAGAAGAGTCAGTATACTAGGAGACAGAACTCCTCTCCAGTATTCCAGAAACAGGAACATGTGCCTGATCTCCAAACTTGGGGAAAATGGAATAATTGATCCAATATCTCCTGGAGTAACTCCGGGAAGCGATACAGCACACATTGCTTTACTTGGATATGACCCGTTCGAGATATATACTGGGAGAGGTGTCCTAGAGGCGCTAGGTTCTGGCATATCTCTCAAGAGGGGAGACATTGCATTTAGATGCAACTTCTGTACTCTGGACGAAAAGGGCGTTATAGTAGATAGAAGAGCTGGCAGGATAAGAGAAGATGGGGAGATCCTAGCAAAAAGCCTTGATGGAATCAGAATAAGTGGAGTGAAGATAAAATTTAAACAGGCTCTTGCTCATAGATGTGTTCTAGTGTTGAGGGGGAAGAAGATCAGTCACGAAGTTACAGATACTGATCCGAAGAGAGTGGGAGTAAAGCCTCTGATCCCCAAAGGTAGAGGAGAAGACGGGGAGAGAACTGCAGAAATCCTGAGAGAATTCCTGAATATAGCCAAAGAAACTTTAAGCGAACATCCCGTGAATAAAGAGAGAATAAGGAAGGGGCTACCGCCTGCTAATTTCATTCTACTTAGAGGAGCTAGTTTTCTTCCAGAAGTTCAGAAGTTCAAGGAGAGATTTGGGGTAAATGGAGCTTGCATAGCTGGTATGTCTCTCGTTAAGGGAGTAGCCAGATTACTAGGACTAGACGTAGTGGAGGTCGAAGGGGCTACTGGAGGATTGGACACCGATGTTTTATCCAAGGCAGATGCTACTATTTCCTCTTTGGACAAGTACGATTTCGTTCTGGTTAATGTGAAAGGGACAGACGAGGCTAGCCACGATGGAAAAGTATTTGAAAAGGTGAACATGATTGAAAAGATAGACTTGCTCTTGGGTAGAATCTTAGAGGAGAAGGGAATTGAGGAGCTCACTATCGCAGTCACGGCAGATCACACCACTCCACTGGAAACAAAGAAGCATACAGGAGACCCTGTTCCAGTAGCAATATACTCCAAATCAGCTAGGAGGGACTCAACAAGGTTGTTCGATGAAATCTCCTGTTCATCGGGGAGCATAGGTAGAATATCAGGGAAAAATTTACTTCCAATCATGTTTAACCTAGAGGGAATTGGCGAGGAGTTTGGGGAATGAATAAATCGACAACGATGATAGCGATAGATCTCTTCTCTGGGGGAGGTGGCTTCACGAGGGGATTCATCCAAGGAGGAATAAAGGTAGTCTGCGCTGTTGAAAACTCACCTCCTGCTATTAGGACGTATTCTGAAAACTTTCCTGACGTCTTTTTATTTAATAAAGACGTGAAGAAAATTCACTCTAAAGAGATAAGAGGTGTGATTAAGGATTTCGGCGAAGAGCTTGTAGTTATAGGCGGACCACCATGTGAAGCTTTCAGCGAAGTGAGCGTGGACAGAATGAAGGATCCTCTAGACAGACTATACAAAGACGAAAGAGGAAGGTTGGTCTTAGAATTCATTAGAATAACTGGTGACCTGAATCCGAAAGTTTTCGTTATGGAGAATGTTCCGGCAATAACCGATGGAGATCTCAGAAGTGCTTTGGAGTACGAATTCGAGAGAGTCGGATTTAACATACATTTCAATTTACTAGAAGCCTCTAAACACGGATGTCCTTCGAGAAGGAGAAGAATATTCATATCTAATGTGAAAATTCAACTAGAGCCTTCGAAGCAGATTACCGTCTGGGACGCTATCAAAGACCTGCCAGAACCTGGAGAATATCAAGACATCCCTAACCACGAATATACTCCGGTGTCAAAGAAACGTAGAAAGAGAATCCATAAATTGAGATGGGGACAATCCTTAGTTAGATTCAGAGGATCTAGTGGGAAGACATACACTTCTTGGACCAGGCTCCATCCCTTTAAACCAGCACCCACCGTGAAAGGGAACTCCAGATTCATACACCCGTTCGAGGATAGGTTGATAACTGTCAGAGAACAGGCTAGATTGATGGGATTCCCGGATGAACACGTGTTCTTGGGTAGTAGAGATAACCAATACGAGCAAGTAGGGGAGGCCGTTCCCCCTCCGCTAGCTAAGGCAATTGCTCTTTACCTAAGGAGGTGTCTCTAAATTGGGTAAGCTGATAGTGTGTTTACACAACGTCCATTCCGGTAGGAAAGTAGAAGAAATAGCCAAATTATCTTTTTCGCTGGGATGCGACCTACTCGTAATATCTAAGCCGAGTGGAACTGCAGCCCAAGTCGGAGTTCCAATTGCTAGTAGAATTGCCTTCGAGAGTGAAAAGTCCCTTCTAGTCACTCGAGACCTAGAGGAGGCAATAGAGGTTCTGAACCCTAGGAAAGTATACATAGGTGAGCTACCGGAAAGAGGGGGGAGGAGAAAACTAGACTACGAAGAGGTAGTCTCTCAATTGGAAGAGGGGGATGTGATGTTCGTTGTAAGTGGATCTCCACCAGGAGTCTCCTCTAGAGATCAAGAGCTGGGAGAAGTGGTCTATTTAATTGAAAGAGATCTTGGATCAATAGGGGCAGTAGCAGTCTTCCTGTATGAGATATTGAAACTAAAAAAGGAGGGGTAGACCAAATGAGGAATGGTGCTCTGTCGCTGTTCATTATCTCTCTCTTAGTAATCTCGAACTACCCACTCACTGAAGGTAGTGAGAGCAAATCAACAAAAAGGATACTATTTGATTTAACTCATTCTGAGAGCTACAGCCCTAAATCAACTCCAGAAATGAACGACATTTTCAATTTTCTCGGATTGAAAGTTGATCTATTGGAAGTAGACGTGAAGAGGGAACTAGGTGTAGTAGAGGGGGTTCTAGAGGCAGGAGGGGAGACTGAGTTCCAAGTGGAGGTTCCAGAAAGTGGCGAGTGTCTAGTCTTCATCTTGGAGAGCAACTCAACGGAAAAGTATCCGTTTGTGTTAGCTGTCGAGTCACCGAGAAAGGAAATACTCACTGATCCTTGGGGAAATGGTCTACATTTCCACGAATTCGAAAGAGGAAATTGGACCATAAAAATAAAGAGCAGAAGGATGCAAGCATACGAATACAAACTTAGATATGGATTGGGAGAAGTTCCTCACATAACAAGGGATGTTCTAAGAGGATATGATGTTCTAGTCCTAATGGGCCCGAGAACTAAGTTCTCGAGAGAAGAAGTGAGTGCAATAAGGGAGTTCGTTGAGGGTGGTGGAAAGCTAATATACGTTCAAGAGGGGACCAAGACTATTGAAGATGCCAACGAAATACTGAAAGGTACTGGAATAGAGTTCGTGGACTCCCTCGTGCTGGATAAAGTCTATAACCTCAAGGGAAGTCCCCATTTACCAATAATATTCAAGCAAGGAGAGAGTGAAATAGCTAGAGGAATCCGTGGAGTGAGGGCAATAGACCCTGTGGGAATGAAGTTAAGCGGGAATGCTATGGGTTTGGCTTATTTCAGTGATGAAAGCTTTCTGGACTCTAATTGGAATGAAATGCCTGATCAAAATGAAGAAAGGGGTCTTCCTTGTTTAGCCTCTTCTTCGCTGGGGAAGGGAGAGGTAATAGTAGTATGCGACTCTGACTTCTTCAACACAGCTTTAGTAAGAGGATTAGAGGGGGCTTATCAGTTTCTCTTGAATATATTTGCTTATGCATCTGGAGAAAGGGCCCCATTGGTAGTCAGAGAGTTTTACGCCCTGAAAACCATAGAAGCTCCTGTACTGATTGAAGGTGATGAAACAAACGTAACCATAGAGGTATACTCCAATGTACTAAGAGAAGAGGATGTTGTGTTAATGGACAAGATACCGAGGGAATTGGCTATTGGAAACACAACCATAGAGATCAGAATGAGTGTTCCTCCTAACGGTATGGTGAAGTACTCTTACAGGATCAAGGCCAATAAGCCCGGGAGATATCTACTACAGCCTGCCCTCATAAAGATAGGTGAGGAAATAATCAGAACAGGTGGTATTGAGCTGAATGTCCTTCCCAAAGAGAGTAAAGCATCGCATTCCAAAACAGTGCTGATTGCCGCAGCTGTAATAATTCTGGTAACCATAGCCTCAATAATAATGGTAACTAGAAGATGGAAGAAGGGGAGGTAGCATCTAAATTGATAGTGGAATACTCTAACCAAGAGGGGAAAATCAGAAAGGCAATAACTGGATTTTCTGGATATGGTCTAGTGGCTAAACAAATATTAGACCATATAATAGGTCTCGGGAGTGAGCTAATAGCTGAAATACACTCCTATAGGATGCCCCCAGTGTTCCTCCATCGAGATGGTGTAGGAGGCAACGTCTCAGTGAAGATATATAAGTACAAGGACTTCGCATTAGCGACCTCGGAAATACAACCCCAGACTCCAAAGGGACAATTCTCTCTGACTTGGGAACTAGTCTCGTACTTGAAGAAGCTCGGTGTCCAAGAGATTTACTCCTTAGCAGCTTACGTGGGTAGTGGTAATGAAGAGTGGGAAGTTGGAATAGTTACTACGGAAAAAGAACTCTCCGAGGAACTGAGAGAAAAAGGATACAAAATCGTAGACGAGGGTTCAATAACAGGAATGAATGGCTTGGTTTTGGGGGTGGCAAAGGTCCTAGGAATGCGAGGAGTATGCATACTAAGCCTAGCTAGAGAGCCGATTAGAGACTTCAAATCTGCGCTTCGAGGATTGAAAACATTACAAAGAGTGATAAATGAGGACCTAAAAATAGAGAAATTCGAAGAGGAAATGAAAAGTGAAGAGACTTCTCCTGAGGTCACTTAAACCATTCATCTCCGAAAATTCTTGATTGATTTTCCTCTATTCTTTTCTTGAGGTGATTTGGGTCTAATCCCTTTATCTGGGATACTTCAGCCAGAACCAGTTTTATATTTACTGGAGAATTTTCTATTCTCCTCCATGGTGATAGATATGGTGAGTCTGTCTCCAGCAATATCCTTTCTGTTTCTAGTATGTTCACGAGTTCTCTTAATTTCCCATTTCTTAGAATTAGGGTGGGTATCGAGAAATAAAAATCTGTTTTTAGTGAAAGTTTTGGATCTCCGGTGAAACAGTGGAGAAATCCTTCCAAATCGTAGGAGCCCAGTGTCTCTATTACCTCTTCCTCGGCTCCTCTAGAGTGTACAGATATGGGCTTTTCTAATTTTTCAGCTAACTCCAGTAGCTTTAGGAATACTTCTTTCTCTTTTCGCCTGTTATCTTTATCGGTTATCCTGTAGTAGTCTAGCCCTATCTCTCCTATGCATATTATCTCCCTTGAATTTTCCTCTATGAATGCCAGCTCTTTCTCCAATTCTTCTTCACTGAGATTGACTGCATACCTTGGATGTATCCCGATGGAAGGATAAACCACGCCTCTCTCTTTTTTGCAAAGTTCTAGGACGTATCTATTTGAGCTGGGATCTAGCCCGTGGGTAATACATCCGATTTTCTCTGCTTTCAACTTTTCTAATGCTTCTCTATGCTTCCTCATTAAGTGAAGGTGACAGTGCACGTCTACTAGCAAGGAACCACCTCCATAAAAGATATATGAGGATTGCCAGTGGAAGAGAAAGGAGCAACATCGGAGATTCAGTCAGGAAGAATGACAAGAGGTACAAGACCAAAATGGAAGACAGTACGAATCCAATCTTATTACTACCACTATTATTATTGTTGTTTATTGCAACACCTCTATTCTCTTCCTCTGTTTCTTTATCCTCGAAAGGCCTATCGAAATCGACTGCTGGTCCAATATATCCGCAGTCTTTACATGAATAGACTTCTCCACTCAGGTAACCCAAGTAATGCGTGACCCTGCTACTCCCACACATGGGACATCTCAGCAATCATCTCCTCCTCCCGATCAAAGTGACAGTAAATATCAGTGCCGCTATTAATCCTGTGAGTCCACTAGGAGCTAAGTTAGAGAGAAAGGAGAGGGTCAAACCACCTATGGAAGAAACTAGTGAAACCACTAGAGAAATCACTAAAGCATTCCATATCCCCCTACTTATCTGAAAAGCTATTACTCCAGGCAACATTACCATCACGTGTTCTAAGACTATTCCAACGCTTCTAGCCAGCGCAACAACGGCTACTCCCAAGAGGGTGAGGAGGAGGACATCGTATTTCCAGACTCTCATCCCCATCACTTCTGAATACTCTGGATCCACTGCCAGATACATGAACTCCCTATAAAAGGAAAGCGTGAGAACACACACTATAGAGGAAAGAAACGAAACGTATTTCACGTCTTCCCAAGTTGAGAGGAGAGGATCTCCTAGCACATAAGACCACAAGTCTGCTGATACTCTGAACTTCGTTAGAACTAGGTAAACTGATATAACAGACAGGGAGACTGTAATAGATAGCATTATCGCAGTAGCCATGTCCTCTCTCAAACCTCTTCTTCTGAGAAGTGCTATCAAGTACGTGGGAAGTATAGCTATTGGTATCGCCCAAACATAAGGCGCTAGCCCAATGGTCTCAGATAAGGCTATTCCCACAGATATTGCTAGGAGGACAGAGTGCATCATTGCTCCAGAGAGGAAAAGCAATCCTCTAGCAACTATTACCGGGCTGAGGGTTCCATAAGCCAGTGCTGAGAAGACCAGTATTAGAATCCACCTAGGGTCAATATACATGTGCGTCCCCCAAGACGCAGTATCTCTTCTCGCCTATGGAGAACACTTTTACGTGTGGCCCGTAGACCTTCTTGAGCAATTCTTCCCTCAGCACTTCCTCTGGATTTCCTCTGGCTACTAATCTCCCGTTTATTATTATGATTTCGTCTGAGAAGCTCATTGGGACATTGACGTCATGAGTAGACATTATAATCGTCATCTCATCCTTTAATCTTCCTATGAACTCCATTAGCTCGCCCCTTCCTTCTATGTCCACGTTGCTGAGGGGTTCATCCATCAGGAGTATTTCTGGACTCTTAGCTAAAGCACGTGCTATGTAGACCCTCTGTCTCTGTCCTCCAGAGAGTTCGCTCAGCCTCCTTCCCTCCATTCCACTGAGCCCAACTATTTCTAAAGAGTTTTTGGATCTCTCCAGAGCCAATTCGCGATCTATTCTTTTCCTTCCTATTAGTAGTGAATTGTATATGAACTCTAAGACAGTCATTGGAGTATCCGAGCTATCAATAGTCTGTGGAACGTACCCTATGTATTCTCCAGCCATTCTTGGATTTCCGGTCACTTCTCTGCCATTTATTTTTATTGTACCGCTCTTCGGCTTAACTATGCCTAGAATAGTTCTGAAGAGTGTGGTCTTACCGGCTCCGTTTGGTCCTAAGATCAATACTAACTTTCGATTCTCTATGGTGAAGTTCAGCTCTTCTAGGACTACTCTTCCACTAAGCTCCACTGTTAAATCCTCGACGCGTAACATGAAATTCCCTCCTATCTCTCGACAGATAAAATAGAAAAAGTGTTTCACCGAACGATCCTAGGGGATGAAATTGAGATGTCTCATCTCGTTGATATTACTCTCAACCATGGCAGCTAGTTCACCTTCAGGAGAGGGTATCAAGGTGATAACGACGTTCGGATATCTAGCCTCGGATGTCTCTTTACTCGCCTGCGATGGAGATGAGGTCTACTCCCTAATCCCCCAAGGTGTGGATCCACATGACTATCAATTGAATCCTAGGGATGTGGAATTGCTGAAAAGAGCAGATATAATAATTTCTACAGGTCACACCCCAATAGAAAGAGAAATAAAAGAAATGGTGTCTAAAGGTGAGGTGAAGTCTCGTCTAATAGAAATACCAAACCTCGATGGAATAAAGATATTGAAAAACCCAATGACTGGGAAAGAGAATCTACACGGCGTAACTTTAGATCCCAGGAACTACCTAGTGTTCATGAATTCAACTAAGGAAATCATGAAGGAGATTAACCCAAGGTGTTCCAAAGAATACGAGAGAAATTTCGAGAAAGTAAGAGCGGAAGTGGAGGAGATACTCTCCAGAGTTGGAGAAGTTAGTGGAGAGGTAATAGGTAGCAGCCCTGTGACCCAATACTACTTGGAATGGAGTGGTCTCAGTGTGAAGTGGCTACTAGTGAGAGAGCATGGGGTTCCTCCTACCACCAGAGACTTGCTCGAAATAGAGAGGGTCCTTTCGGAGGGAAAGGTCTCTGCAATAGCTGCTGTGAGGGGAGATAGTTCATACCAGAAGTCTCTAGAGTTGTCTGAGAAATATGGAGTACCCATTATATTGTTGCCCTCTCCTATTGAAGATGAATCCTCCTTGGATAGAATTCGCATTGTTTCCAAGGAGATTTCGAAGATAGGAATGGAAACTAAAGACAAGAGGGAGGAAAGGAATGTGCCATTTTCATCTCCTCTAGTAGTGATGTTTGCCATTCTATTGTCCTCTGCTGTATTGGGAGGTCGTAAGTTCCTTCTTCATTGACGTTCTTTCTCCTATCCTGGATTCATATTTACGTTCTGAACTCAGTGTTCATTGCAAGTGATTCTACGTTTTTCATTAAAAACCGCTTAAAAGCTCTCACCTCTGACCTGTTCCTCGACTAATGGTCGTTTGGACGCATGTAATCTGAGTCTTAAGAGTTGCGCTGGGACCACTTTTCGTGATACTTCAAGAAAATGTCCTTCCCAGTTATTTCATACATCCAGGCCATCTGTTTCACATGTAACTCATGATACTTAGCATTAATTCTTCCCTCTGAGTCGTAATAGCTTAAGTTTCCAGCATCGTACTCTGGCAGATACCTGATTAGACAATCCACACCCTTTTGAAATATCTCTAAAGCCTCTTCGTCTCCAGTGTACTCATAGTACTCGTATATCCAGATTAAGGATGTTATAAATCCATTTAAAACAAATGGTGGGTTCTCCTTTGCGTATTCTGGATACCAATAGCAATCTCCTCTTCGTACTAGTAGCCCTCCCTTCTCAACAGGAAGTTCAAAGGCCTTGAGTGCTTTCTTAGCGTAATGGAGATATCTCTCATCCTTCGTGTATTTGTGGGCCAGCACTAAGGCCTTGATTACCCCTGCCTGGATTAAACTTCCACTCCAACCCTTTTTCAGACCATAAGTTGGAAACTCGAAGTAATTCTTCCAAACGAAAGAACCTTCAACTTCGTCTGCCTGAGATATTATATACTCCACTAGGAAAAGAGCTCTATCTATTTTCCCTGAGTAGAAAGATTCCCTAGCCTCTCTAGCCACTTGGTGTACAGGTATCTGATAACCTATGTATTTCCCTTCAACCTCCCCATAGTAGGTTACTGGAATCAACTCGTTCTCAGTTGAGTATTTCTCCCTCTTGAAGTTCATAGATCCTGAGATCGTAGAGAATAGTATGAAGAAGAAGCACAATAATAATAAAGTTACTGCTCCAACAATCCTTCTGTATTTCATGCTACCAATCCCAGTTATCGAGGTATTGAGGTCTTTATTTCTCTTTCCCTGAGTGAGTGCCTCTGAAAGACAGCTTGAGTAACGGGGGAGTTATAAGAGTCGTCAAGAAGGACATGACCACTGCAACTGTGTAGAGATCTGGTCCTATCGCCCCAGAGTTTAGACCATAGTAAGCAATTATTAGGCCCACTTCTCCTCTGGGTATCATTCCCACTCCTATTCTGTTAGAGGCTTCCAAACTAAATCCACTCACCTTAGCTGCAACGAAACAGCCTAAGTGTTTTCCCACTATGGCTAGAAGAACTATTATCACCGATAGGGTTACCACTCCCTTTATTCCGAAGGGGTTTATTATCATTCCCATCATCACGAAGAACACTGGTACTAAAACTTCGTAAAGCGGTTTAAGAGCTTCTCCCAAGAATTCCTTGTGTGCTGAGGATGCTAGCGCTAAGCCTGCTGCATATGCTCCTATTATTGGTGCTAAACCAGCTACAGCATATGCCAAATATGAAAATATGAGACCTATAGACACAGCTATTCCTATTTGACCTCCCGGACCAAAAATATGTAGCAAGGAGGAGATCTGGTTAGAGAACTTTCTTCCAAGGTACAACAAAGCTAACCAGAAGGCAAACGCCTTCAGGGTAGTCCAAAGAACATGAGACAGTGTGAAACTACCGGTTTGAGTCAATTCTACTACTATAGACAGAGTTAGTATTCCCAAAACGTCGTCTATTACTGCCGCACTCAGAGTAGTCACTCCTTCAGGTGTATTGAGTTTCCCCATGTCTCTCAAGACTCTAGCAGTTATTCCAACGCTAGTGGCAGTCATGAATGCCCCTGCAAATAGAGCTGCTGCTCTCACATCGATTCCTGGTGGAGGTTCGTATAAATGATAAACTGTGAAATATCCAAAGACAAAGGGAAGCAGTATTCCTCCTAGACCGACTAAACCACTCGCTGAGAAGTGTTTGAAGAATCCTTCCACATCTGTTTCAACTCCGGCTATGAAGAGAAGGAGAACAACGGAGAAATTGGCTGCTAATTCCAATTCATCCGAAACTGGTATGGGTTTTCCTTTCACCAACTCGAATCCTACGTGAGGGCCCAGTAAGTAGGGACTTATTATTATCCCGGAGATGAGTTCTCCGAGAACTCCAGGCTGTTTCAGATATTTCTCCACGAGATCTCCACATATCTTCGCTAGGAGTATTATCACTCCCAACTTTAGGAGAAACAGTGCTATCTCGTCCTCACCCAAAGAATCACCATGGGGTTAGGGCTGGAGGACTTCAAATAAAAACTTTTATGCTCTCTGAAGAACTCCAATGGGAGGAGAATGAGAGGTGTAATTCCCATTGCACTAAGCTCAATCTCCTTGTTTCTCCTGATCTCTGTCTATCTATCGATGAAAGGAGTAATAAATCTCAAGGAGGGGATTCCATATCTCTTAGCGATGACGTCTATTTGGCTACTCCTAATTGGCGCTTCCAGAATCCATGGAGG
>Ga0209410_1000268_pt1 | contig 23184 bp, 25 predicted proteins | sample Mar14436cmmetaG_FD_184135 | JGI IMG/M metagenome (GOLD analysis project Ga0209410, IMG submission 184135) | Marine hydrothermal vent microbial communities from Guaymas Basin, Gulf of California to study Microbial Dark Matter (Phase II) - Marker... ... | reverse complement strand
TTTAGATATTTCTTCCAGAATTTGGTCCACTTCCAAATCCAGCTTTAGCTCAGGTTTTACGAACCTCTCTTCTTTCTTTTCTACACTTTTACCTTCCCCCCTTCTCTCTTTTTCCCCTTTTTCCCCTTTCTCCTCTTCTTTCCTCTCCTCCAGCAGGATTATCTTGTTTACCCATCTTCTGGAATCCCCTCGTCTTTTATCTTTGGTTTCTACGAGGAGCCTCTCTCTTTTAATTATCCCGCTTCTCTCCAACTCGGAAAGGACAATACTTACTTGGGAATCTGTAACCTTTCTAATCTTTTTTATCTCGTTGGTTAGATCTCTCTGAAAGATCTCCTTCCTCTCTTTGATTATGCTTAGAATCAGCTCTTTCACTTCTCCGTCAATCAAACACAACACCCCCTAAAGCTTTATTAAATTTATATCCTCTTCGAGCAAGATCTTAATCCTGTTGCGTATTACTTCGGGCAGACCAACTTTCCTGTCGTAGTACCTGAGCTTCTTGAGTCCCGTCTTGGTGAGCCTGTACCTGCCCCTTTCAACTCTTTTGATGTCGCCTTTGTCACAGAGCTTTACGAGATCTAGGCGCAACATATTTCTGCTTCTGGGGTGTGGCACGAAGAACTTCCACGATCTTTCTAGCTCGCTGATGTCAGCCTCGATGTAGCAGGCGAGCAGAGCTAGTGCTATAATCTTCTGGGGTAAATTCTTTGGAATTTTATATCTTGCATATTTTTCGTACTTCTCCTTGGTTAGCTTGTATTTTCTCGGAAGCTTTCTTCTATCCACAAATTATTAGTTGAGGAGAGGTTATAAAAAAGCTTCCCTAGGGAAGCTTAGAAAAGCGTAACAGCGGGAAATCAGGGGAAATCTGGGAAATTGAGCCGTCTTGACAAAATCAATCCAACTTCAGGGCGGAGTTCGCCAAAAACAATCTAATTATTAGTAACTAGTTTTAATAAAAATATCTGCTAAAAATAAACAACCATTCCTATAAACAACTCTTACTCTTCCCAATCTTCCTCTTTTAACTCTTTGACGTATTCTTCACCCCTTGTTTCGTCTAGGACGCAGATATCATCTACCATTCTACCACCAATCCTCTTACACTCCAGCACGTTAAGCCCAGTTAGTCCTTTGAAAATCCTATCACCCTTCTGCATTACAGCATACCCCAGTGCTCTGTTTTTGAAGTAGACTTGAGGGTATGCTCCCGGCTCTTCCGACTCAATTACTTCGAATTTCACTCCCTTCTCCTGGAACAGGCTCTTCAGATTGTCGCAGCTCTCACAACTAACGTTCTTCGGAATTACGAGTTTTAGCATCTAACACACCCCGGGAGCGACGTTTCTCAACTTCTTCAACTTACCCAGCATCACGTTTTTGTTTAACCTTACGTATTCCTCTCCTATTCTGACGATTATATCTCCTTTGCTTCTCATTTTCACGGGACACTCCTTGTAGTCCATGGCCTGCTTGCAGCTTGACCTGCAGATCTTCGCTCTTTCACACCCAAAGCACTCCTCTCTTATTCTGCCATGTCTTTCAACCCAGAGGTTTGCGGCCCTGATTATTTCATCATCATCCCAGTTTACGTGTGCGAACTTCTCCCAGCTCCACTGGCATCCGCCCAAGCTTCCATCAGGATACATGACGAGTCTGAGCCAGCCTGCCGGGCAGGTGACATCTATCCCGAAGTAGTTCTTGAACGACGGCAGCTCGTTATCTGCTTTTGGTAGAGCGCCAAGCAGGGCGTAGAAGTTCTTGGCAAAATCGGCCTTTAAGGGCGGTGTGCCTATTCTCGGTGCAACCTCGACGGGTATGTCTTCCTCGTTGAGCTTTTTGGCCATGTTAAGAACATCCATGGGTTGGTTTTTTACGTCGGTACTGCCGCAGAATATGCATCTGCTGGTAATGGACTGGGACCTCCCGCACGATAGGCAGACGGCCTCATCCCAGTAGCTCATTCTTGCAACGGTGCTGGTAAATTCTCTGGCTTTGTCTAGAACTCTCATACACTTTTCGAAAACCTTTCCCCTTATCCTTCTGGTCCAGAACTCATCCCCCTCTATTGAAACGACGAGGTAATCCAGCACTTCAAGTATCGATGGATGGGTGAAGACCCTCTCCTCGTCTTTTACCAGGAGTGTTGCATTTGTGTATATGCAGATCTTAGCGTTGCTCTTGTCGGCCACTATATTCAGGAGTTCCGGAAGGGCTGAGGAAAGAAAGGGTTCTCCCCCCAGAAACGTTACTATCTTGACCCCCCAGTCCTCAACTCTGGCAACCATGTCGGGTTCGATGTGTGGATTGAACGCATCTGGAGGGGATTTCAGAAATCCGATCGGTCCGGAGGGTTTTGATACGAAGCAGTGCTTGCATTTTAAATTACACTCAAAAAAAGGGAAGATTATTAGATCCCTGAATTTGCTAAGGTTCAGTTTTCTCTCTTTAATCCTGCTCATTCTTCGGTCAGCTCTTCCACGAGGTCAACGTACTCTATATCCGGCCTCTCGGAGATTATTTTATTTCCTTCAATAGTTTCTTTGACTATGCACACGTCTTCCTTTCCTATTCTGACGTATCTGCCTCCCTTGAGTTCACATGTTTTTTTATCCAAACCCCTGTATATCCTCTCAACGGTCTTGATTTTTTTATCCCCATTCTTCCTAAATCTTATCTCAGGCATTTCAATCACCTAAGAATTACTCTCTAAGCCTTAGCTCCGCTTGCTCGGGCCTCGGCTTTAGAATTTCAATCTTGTTTGGATCTTTAAGATCGAACTTGGTAGTTACTATGCAGCTACCATCCCTTTCGTCGAACTTTCCTCCGAAAATTTCACAAACTTCCTTGCTGAGCTTGAGTCTGTAAGTTTTAACCCTATAAGTTTTTTCGGAAATTTCCTCGATTTCTCCTCCTCTTTCCATTTTATCCATTTTACCTCACCTCTAGAGGTTTCACAACAACGTACTTATCCTTTACGACTTCTCTAATGTAACCCTCTACCTTCAAGTAATTTATATATTTTCTCATCTTTGTTTCTGCGCTCTCCTTAGTCACGACGTCCCACTCAACCCACCCGAGAGTTTTTATCATGTAGTCTGAGACCTTCCCGAATGTGTCTGCACCACTTTCAATTGCTTTTAAGATTTGGTCAAGCTTGGGATTTACCCCATCCCTGAGCTTTATTCTCATCTGCCCTATGGGCCTGCTTCTTTCTCCCAGCGTGTAGAAACCATCCTCGTAGTTAAGCCAGCCTTGGTTCGTCAGGTAATCCACGAGCTCCGAGATGTACCACCTGTAGTAATTCGAATTCGGTAGGTATTTCTTCTCAACCAGTATGTAGGACAGGATATCTTTTCTTGTCGGTGCTCTCTCCTCGGCGAGCATGCATATTATCTGCTTGAAGGGATCCCAACCGTCTGCCGCGTAGTCAGCCATTATGGGAGGCTCTAAGGGCAAACCCCTCCCCTCAATATCAAAAACAACCCTTCTCGTGAAGAATGAGGGGTGAGGTTCGGCGTTATATCTTTCAGCGTTTTCTGGAGTGTACCTGTGAATCTCAACCCATAACCCGTTTGAGATTTTAACTATTAGGGAATTCTCGTAATTGAATCCCGTGAGCTCTATATCCTCGACGGCGTATCCCGGTCGGGGAACTATGTAGTACTTAGACATGCCAAGCCTCCTTTTACCGTGAATTCACCACTTCATCCATCTTAAATAATATCTCTCATCAACTTCTTTATTATTTCATTCCTCATAACGTCGTTCTGGCTAAGATACCTTTTTTCTCCATCAGAATCCTCTACTTTTACGGTTTTGCACAGGTGGTCGATTAAATTAACGGCAACCTCCCTTATCGATCTTGTTATCTGATCCCTTCTGCTACCGTAGTTGTGTGGAACCCAGTAGTATCTGATTGCTCCCAGAGAGTCCGTGCAAGACACGTCGAGAACCAAAGGGGCCAAACCCTTGGGTTTACCGAAGGCCTTACCTATTCTCCTGTTTGCTGCCAGGTCCTTTCCTACCAGAAAATCCTCGATGTCACATCTTTCGACGACGATAATCCCCATTTCCTCTAGGGGAGTCAGGATGTACTTGTCAACTCTCCTGCAGTACGGGCAGAAGTCCTTGTAGTGAAACTTCAAGTGGTGGGGGTTGATCACCCGCACGAGCATGCTTAATCACCCGATTACCATCCAGCATAGAACATGCTGAGCTCCTTGCTCCAGAAGGACGGTGGGCTTATGGTTTTGAAGTATTCGGAATCGGTGTTGAGATCGTAAATGTAAACGTACCTGGCGGGATTGTCGAGCTTGCTTATCCTGCTGAAGTACTTCTTGGCCTTCTCGCTGAATTCATGCAGCTCGTCTCTCTCATACCTAACTCTCAGCAATGTCGGTTTTTTAATGCACAGCACGTCCACCGCCCCAACTATGTTTCTGTCTATCTTGCTGGCCTGCTGGGCCACGTAAATCAGGGTCTGATTCTTTTGCCTGGACAGCTCCACGATTTGGTCGTGAATCGTGCTTGTGGCGGAGTACGTTGTTCTGGCGTGATACTTCTGGTAAACTTCATCAAACAGCGCAACGGAGTTTGATGGGATCTCCATGGGGTCGTTCACAACCGTAATCCACTCGGGCAGGAGTTTGTATTTTTCCGGTGGAATCGGCCTGCCCTTTGTATTTACCAGAAATGCCTTGAGTCCGTACTTCTTCGCGTAGTATTCCAGGAGTGCATAGCCCATGCAGCTTTTACCCATGCCTTTGTGTCCCGTTATCAGGAAAATTCTTGGGTGCTGGAGTATTGCCTCCCATTCCTCATCGACCCAGTCAAATTCACCCTCGCTTGCCGGAGGTGGACTGGGAATTTTAATTTCTTCCTCCTCACCAACCTCGTATTTAGCCCTTGTAAAGCTGAAATTTGTAGTCTTCTCGAACACGCTTATGCTCGCCTCAGCTCTGATGTCCCTCCTCGTCGCTCTCGCAAATTTTCTTAGAGTATTTAAAAACTCGAAGTAAGAATCGCTGGCGGCTTTGTCCTTTCCAACCCTGGGTAGCATGGCCCTGAAGTTCGAAATTGCAGTTAACGCCAGGTCTGCTAGCTCCATGACATCCATCCTTTCATCCTGGTACTCTTCGACCACTTTTTCCAGCGTGCTCAGGTACTTTCTGATCTCTCTCAACGTCTTGCTTTTTCTATCTATCGGGCTCTCGTCGGCAAGTTCTGCAACCAGGTCATCTATTATTTCGAGAAGACCTGTAATTGTCCGCTCTGTATCGCTTCCTCCCCTCCCAACGGCCAAACCGTATCTGCTGAGTCTGTCATTTATATCCCTTATAACTCTCAGAACATCTTTTTCCTTTACCCAGTCTGGAGTGTTCTTTCTCAGTCTTACTATCAGAAGATCGAAGAGATCTCCAACGGCATCGCATTCGCAATACGCTTTCAGCAAAATGGCCGTTATGGATTTCTTCCACTCTACGGCATTTACGAGGGCATCGCTCCAGCTATGCTTGGTAACGGAATTGATCAGTTCATCGAGCACCTCTATATGTTTGGTGCCAACAGCCATGCTAGCTCTGGGCTAAGGTCTCAACCTCTTTCTCCTTTGTTTTGGCTTTTATTTCGTTCCTCAGCTCGTTTAGTTCTCTGTGTATTTTTTCCAGTTGCCCTCTGAACTCATCGATTTTTGGAGAAAGATCGCCGTTAGACATGCCCGCGAAGGTGGATATTATTCCCTCGCTAATGCGCTTGTACTCGTCGATAATATCCCAGATCTTCGCCCGCCCACCGATGACCAGCTCCAGCCCGGCAGAGTCAGCAACTCTCAGGATCTCGTTTAGAGCTTCGGTGGATATCTCCGCATAGGACATGTACTTCTTCAGCAGAACTTTAACCTTGGATATCGTCTCCTCCAGCATCATTTTTTCTCTGGACAGTGCCTCGACATCCTGTTCAAGTACCCTTACCTTTTCGGACAGCGTATCGATTTCCCTCTCCTGCCTTTTTATCACTCTCCTTGCCGTGTCAAGCTGCCTTCCCAGGTCGTCGAGCTCATTCTGCATTCTCAGCACGGTATCCTTTAAGTTTATGTACGACTCCGCCTTGTATCCAACAACCATCCACCTGAAAGACTCCTCTGAATCATCCCACGACGGAGCAACTCTGCTCGTGAGAACGAACCCACCGCTGAAGACAATGGGCCTTACATCCACGGGTTCCGGCACGGTTTTGTCGGGGAGGTAATCCAGGGGCTCCTTATACACCTTCCCATCTTTGACGTAGTGAGCAATTAGCCTGATACTGCCATCGATGACTCTTCTTTCAAGCTTGAAGCCAGTGCCAGCGTACTCGCCGGTAGTTCTGATCATGAAGAACATACCCCTCTTAATGAATTTGTTCCGGAACCACTCGTCAGTCCTCCAAGCAAATTCGAGATCTTTCAACTCGTGTTTCCCGTACTCCGACTCGTACTCCTTAAGGTTCACTCTCATCACCACCGTCGAACTTAATTCCCGTAACCTTTACCAACCTCAGCCTCATTTTTATTTGCTGTTCGATCTCATCCTCCTCTATTAAAGCGTAGTAATCGCCCTCTTTTAGGTCCAGTTCCTCAGCCACCGCTTTCGGAACTCTAATCCTACCACCCTGCACTTTGCTCGTACCTAAAATTTCACTGCTTTTTGCCAGGAAGATCTTTCCGTTACTTTTTATGAAGCACCCGTAGTCTCCGTTGCTGAATCCAGCGTCGCTCACGGAAATTCTGAGGTTGTTGTCAACCTTACCTAGGTGTAGGTTTTGCAGCTTTTGGGTTTTCGCTGTTTTTACCATATCTGTATTTTTTAACTCATTGTATTTTTAAGTTTTTTTGGAACTCTTCAAAACCTGCATTTTTACAATACCTTTCTATCGAAAATCTTAAATAATTAAGTGCCTACTGATTTTTGAGGTGGTCGTATGGCGCAGTTTACCTTGGAAGAGTTGGATAGAGTGGTGTTTATAACCAACATCCCAAGCCACGCAAAAGACCAAACAGCTCCGTGGTTTGCTAAGAAGGCCAGCTACATGGAGGGAGAGTACCCATCTCAGCTGGTACCATTCGCGGGCCAAATAGCACACTGCCCAGTTGAATGTGAGGGCAGAAAAGGGCAGGATTACAGAGAGTGCTTGAAGATGTGTGCTGCTGAGAAAGCGAGACCTGAGGAGGAGAAGAGAGCAAGGAGAAAGGAGTACAGCAGGAAGTACAGAGATTTGATTAAGAAGATGAAGCCCAGACGCATTGTGAAGCCTAAGATTGCTCTTGGCGTTACTAGGTTTGGAGAATAATTTATTTTTACTTTTATTATTTCATGAAGTGACTGAAAATGGGAGTAGTAGTTAATCCGGCAAAGGCGTATTTGGTTTGTCATGGTTACAAGATAGACGATGAACTAATTCTGTGGTCAGAGGGGGTTATTGGAACACTAAGTGATGCTGAAGAAGAACTATGTAAGAAAATCGTACTTGAGAACGTCAGACCGCCGAGGGTGTTCTCATCCAAGGAGGAGGCATTGAAAGCAGAGGTAGAGGAGTTGCCCAAGGGTAAAGTCAAGCAGATGGCTGCAGTAAGAGTTTGCGCTAAGATTCTGGATGAGGCTGAAGATAGGGGCTTAATCCTTGGATTGGAAGACGTGTGGGCTACAATGGATTACTGTGTCAACACTCTGCTGGGGGAACCCTATGAGCGAGTCCCTCCAGTAGGGTTGAGGAGGTTTATTGACGAGAAGTTGAAAGAAGTGAAGAGGAAGAGACTGTGGAGGAGCTAATGAGAGAGAAATTCAAACACGCTGAAGAATTTGCGGATTTTTGTCGTAAAATTGGTGGAGAAGTTGAATACAGGAAGGAAACAGTAAGATGTTACCTTGTTGGAGAACCAATAAGGTATAGTCGCGCAAGACTAGAATCGAGGTGTGGAGGGAGAGGTAACCTCACAGTCGAAGTTTACAAAGAAGGTCGTCTTGGTCCCCGTCTAGAAATTACAGATGAGTCTAGACAGGTTGAATTGATAAGTAGGGGAAGTGAGGTACACGAATCTAAGACGTTGGACTCTTCAGGATTTCAAGCGGAAGTTATAACAACAGTAAAAGAAATAGAGTTAGAAGAGGATGAAGATCGTGTAAAGCTGTACATCAACCCTTAGCTATGGGGAGTTAGGGGTGTGGAATAAATATGAAGGAGAAGAAACTGGACGAGCTGTGTGAACTAATAGATGCAGACCCCCACAGCCGGGATTGCTTAGTTCTAAAATCAGTTATGTATTCAGCAGGATCCACACTCAGACCCATCGATAGACGAGTCTTTGCTCAGGATTTGGCTGCATCCTTGAGTAGGAAGGGTATACTTTCCAAGGAAAGGTATGATAGGTTTGTTGACCTTTCTGTGAGGATTCTGGATGAGTTTGCGAGAACCCGAGAGGAGCGATTGGCTAAATTTATTGAGTAGAAATATGTGATCCTGCATGCCCCGTCTTAAAGGAGTGAACGTCGAGAAAGAGATCCTAGACCTGCTATCTGACGGAAAACCCAGGTCACTTAGACAGATCCAGCGCGAGCTTAATAGGGAGTGGTATGCAGTATACTATCACATAAAGGAGAAGGAGGGGAATTTAATAGAGAGGGGTTGCGTTGAACCAATAAAAACCAGAGGGGAACTCAAGCATGTGGCCCAAGACGAGTACGTTTACAGAATCACTCCAAAGGGCTTAGCTGGTTGCCCGGTTGAACGGCGCTAAGGCGGCTCGTCTCCCCTCTTTTTAGGCACAACTCTGAGTATTCTGTCTCTAAAGCCTTTAATGTTGTTCTTGTAGGCAAAAATCCCCGCAAGCAGAGTTGCTGATAGTGCCAGCGCTATCAGAGGGTAAGGTGGGGCAAATCCGGGATCGACGTAAAGCGTGAAGGTTGCCGGATCCGTGTAAGCGTCACCTTCAACCTTTATGGTCATAACTCCCTTCTCATCCGGCGGGATTAGGGTGAGTGAGCTTACGGCCGTCCTCTTTGCGTAGTAGGGTGTTACGCAATCGCTTCCCGTTTGAGACAGGAACCACTGCATCATAATAAATCTGAAGAAGTTGTCCTCGTTCTGGCTTTCTGGAATAAGCGTGTACTCAACGTCAACCTCAGCGGGCATTCCGTTCTGGTAGGTGAAGCCGAACTGGATCGGCGTTCCGGGCTTCACCGTGCTTCCCGGCTGGATCTGCTGGTTGTTGGCAGTGGCCGTTATCATTATCTTCCCCGTCGCTATGAACTTGCAGCCCCCCTCGTAGGATGGTGAGGAGAACTTCAGCCTGTAAATTCCAGGCTTGTCGACGGTGAAGTTGCAGTTTTCGTCGACGCTGAGCTCCTTAACTAGGACATCATCCCTGTATATCTCAAGGGTTCCGGGTTCTGGGAGATCTAAGGGTACAAGCTGACCCACCTGTACCTCTCCGACGTGCAGGTCGATCCTGTGCTTCGTGACGTTCACGGTTCTCTCGTACTTCACGTTTCCGAAGCGGTCGTAAACCCTGATCGTGTGGATTCCGGCGCGCTGCGGAACGAAGTGAGCGATGCCTGAGGAGTCCGTGAATTTTATCTGATCGTCCAGGGCCACGGGAACTCTTTCGAGGGGTTGCCAGCTGTTACTGATTAGCCCGTTCACCTTAACCTTCATCTGCTGGCCCGCAATCGGATTCTCCCACTCAACCTTTATCCTGTCCGGGAGCTCGATCGACGTTTGAAGCTGGCTGTACTTTTCCTTCAAATCTTCGAGCTCCTGCACGTACTCAGGCTTGTAGGCTCTGACGTGAACGGTCTGCTCGAACGTTTTAGTTTCTGAGGGATATTCGAATCTGTAGGTGATTTTACCCGTGCTCGCGCCTGTGTTGCTGCTCGCAAGCTTAACGTCAACAGCCCGTCTCTCTCCAGCATCCAGGGTGAAGTGGAGCGGGTAAACGTCCCTTATCACCGCTCCGGTGTAGTCGATTCTCACCTCAACGTCGGCATTCGAGGGGTTTGAAACGAGAACGTAGCAAACCCTCTCCTCGCCGACGGGTATTTCAACGTCCAGATCCTCGGGATACACTACAACATCCTCATAGCTAACGCTAACGGAAACGGGCTGCTCAACAACACCGCTATACGTTGTGTTGTTTGCCACGTAGGACCAGAAGTAGTAGATTTTCCCAGAGTAGGAGCCTAGGTGCAGCTTTACTGACACGTTTTTGTGTGAGTTGGGAGGAATGTTTAGAGATGTTGGGTTTACATCAACATCAACGTCAGCTGTTTTTGAAATCGTGACGCTTACGTTGTAATTGAAGGTATTTTGAACTCTAACGGTAATGGTTTCCTCTTGACCAATCTGCTTGCTTATACTGGGCGGGCTGACGGTAACGTCTGCCAGTGCTGGAGCAGCTAGTGCCACCGTTAGTATTAGAGCTATAACAAACTGGCGCATGGTAAAATGTACAAATCTGTATTATTTTAATTTTTTGGCGAATTGCTTTTTTTGGAAATTTTAACAGAGGATTGAACTCTATTGGGAAAGTAAAACTTAAGTAAATTCCAAATAACAAGTAAATACCATAGCTGTACAGCAGGGTTGGTTCGTATGCTGGGAATGTGGCTGAAGAGGGCTTGCTTGGTTTTAATCTTTGTCACCATCATTCAATCTACAGCAGCAACCGCTTCAGCCGCATCCATAACTAAAGTTGTGTGGTACCAGATACAGGACGGAAAGGAAGTCAAAACGAACTTCGTCACGCCAAACATCCCCTACAAAGTCGTTCTGACTGTTTACTCAGACTCAGCCGAGACCGTCCGCGTGGAGGTCAAGGCCGACGTCATCAGCTGGCCCGACCAGGTTATAGCTTCGAAGGACGTTTCGCTCAGGCCGGGCGAGAACAGGATCGAGCTACCCTTCGTGTACGGGCATAGGTCATGGTCTGAAGACAGATCAAAACCCTACGGCAACGTCAGAGGGATCTACGTCAGCGTCAGCGGAATTAGCATGAGCGTCGAGCAGAGGTTCGCAACGCAAACAGAGGTTGGCCTGTCGGGCTACTACTGGGTTGCGCTGAGGATGTACGTCAACGGAAAGGAGTACGATCCCGACGAATACGCGCCGGTGGAGAGCGGAGATACGGTTAAGATGTGCGGGTTCCTGTACAAGGATGGAGAGCCTGTTCCGAACTTCAAGATAAGGTGGATTCCGCTCATAGGCTCCCCCTCGTACTCCTACACGGACTCCAGGGGCTACTTCGAGAAAATCACCACGGCTTGGGACTGGGAGAGGTACGGCCTGTGCGGGGAGAGGGCAAGATACTACGCGATTCAGGCGATAGACGAGAACGGGAACGTCGTGACCTCGTGGGAATACAAGTGCACGTGCGTTTGCCCAATGCCGGCAGCTTGGGTTAGCGTTGAAGAGGTGGCTGGCTACGTTTCCGCTGCGGCCATCGCTTGTGCTCTAGTGCTGCTTGCGCGAAAGGCTCTTTGAATTAACTCAGGGCTCATGTAGAGTCAAATAAAAGCAAAGGTGAAGGAAAATGCCAGTCGCCAAATCAGACAAGCCGGACACGCTGAGAAGTGCCCTGGTAGGCGCAATTGCTCTGCTCCTTCTCGCCCTAATCAAACCCCTCGAACTCTGGGATTTCCTGCTCTGGGCAATAACGGGCACCTTCCTTTCGACCTTCTTCCTAGTCCCGATAGACAGGGCGATAATAACCGGAGAGCTCAGGGTGAGGGAGGTCACGTGCTTCGTTGCCGGGGCAGCGATTTTCGTCTGGATGTTCCTCTTCGTTTACGAGAGCGTGCTGGAAGGTGTGGTTTTCGTTCTGGAGTGGCTTGTGATCTACAATCTGGTTTCGCTGTTCTTCGCCCTGCTTGAAGCTTTGTTGCCTTAGTTGGATGAGTTGGAGCAGTTATTTAACCTGACCTCCTCCCACCCTAAATGAAGGGCGAAGTTTGGATCGATTTTGTCAAACCCAAAACCCAAACAGACCCACTGCAAAAGAAATCTTTTTATCTTCCCGTTGCTTGTAAGACCCCATGCGAAAGCGTGGGATACGCAAGGGGAGGTGGGTGGGTAGTTAAGTTTTAAATACTTCAAGCTATTAGAAAATAATAAGATGAAATTTGAGAAAGTAAGAGAACCAACAAAAATTACATACGATAAGTTCGGCAGAGAAAGAACAGTTAAGATTTCAGAACTCTGCTAGTATTGCCCAACAAAAATTGAAAGAGGTTGGAATATATGTTCAAAACTCAGAAGAGCTCGAAAAGGAGTGGGTCAGGCGTTATGAAGAGGAGTACTTGGGGTGGGGTATGAGGGTTAACTCAGACTCAAAGCCTCAGCAGTTCGTTGTCAGCGAGCCACCTAGCGGGTACAGGAAAATTACGAACATTTATTATAATATAGAACTTGGAGAGGTGGAGTATGAGGGTTAGCGTTTTTGTCTTTCTTCTATTGCTCACAATTGGAGCTGCGTCGGTTGCGTCGGCTCAAAATATAAGCCTAGAATTAGTTTCGCATTATTCCTTCGGCCCAAGTTCTGATGTTGTAGCCCATAACGGTTTTCTGTATGCAGGAACTGGTTGCGAAGTAAGGATTTGGGATATAAGAGATGAATCCACAATACCAGAGTTAAACTGGAATAACTCGATAGCAAAGATTTATACAAAAAGTTTGGTTAAAGGATTGTATGTAAAGGATGATTATCTTTACATAGCTGCAGAAAAACATTTTGTAATAGCTGATATTTCCGATCCTTTCAATCCAGAAGTTATTGGAATTTTGGATTATCCTAACAGTATAGGAGAGTTTAAGGATGTTGAGGTGGAGGGAGATTATGCTTATTTGACTGGAGGGATAAGCGATAAGGTATATGTGGTAAACGTATCGGACAAAGCCAATCCTTATCTTAAAACTACTCTAACCATAGAAGAAACTCGTGGGTTAAATATTTCTGGAAATTATCTTTATGTAACAACAAATACAGGATATCTGTATATAGTAAATATTTCGGATCCTGCAAATCCTATTGTTGAAGGGAACTGGACAAGTGAAATTATTCAAAACGCAAGCGATAAATCCCTTTCGGATGTTGCGGTAAAGGGAAGTTATGCTTTTGTTATATGGTACCATCATGGCTTATTTGTTTTGAACATCTCCAATCCCGAAAATCCAGAGGGAGTTTCAAGTATTTATGAATATCCTAGCGAAACATACAATTACAATAAAATAAAAATTTTCGGAAATTATGCATACATCTCTGTAAGATATCAGGGGATAGATATAATTGATATCTCCGACCCCGCTAACATTCATTTGGTCGGAGAGAACAATGAATTCTCTTCCTATGCCGAGGGTATAACAGTCTATCATACTGGAAATATAGAATTTACCTTTATGTCTGGATATACAGATGGGATAGGCATATTTAATACGACTAATGTTTCTAATCCTTGTTTTGTAAAGAAGTTTTGTGTTTTGGGTGAGGCTTGGCGAACAGCATTAAAAGACAACTATATATTTCTGGGTGCTAGAAATGATGGTGTATGGGTAGTAAATGTTAGTGATCCTTATAAACCAAAAGAAGTAGCATTTTATTATTATCCTTCTACAAGAGCTGGAGGTCTGAAAATTCAAGGTAACTACCTTTATTATGGTGCTTGTTGGGGAAATTTAAATATAGTTAATGTTTCAGATCCCTTAAATCCAAATTTTGTTGCTACTGATTACGGAAAAGCTACAGGTCTTTTGCTTCCAGATGGAGACTGGTTGTACGGAAGATCTACAGTAAAAGGCTATGTTATCTATATTTATAATATTTCAGATCCGGCTAATCCGCAACTTTACTATGAATATAACGGAAGTCCCTATTTGAGTCGTATCAATGACTTTGCTAAATATGGAGAAGATTATCTTTTAGTAGCTGACGAGAATGGACTAGTTATTATAAATGTCAGTAATAAGTCAAATCCGTATGTAGTCGGAAATTGGTCAAACCATTCAGTAGAGGCAGTAGATATCTATGAAAATTATGCCATGGTTGTGTATCATGAATATTTAAAAGTAATAGATCTCTCTAATCCTACAAATCCTGTAGAAATAGGAAGCTTGTATTTATCTGGGAGGACTTGTGAGGAAGTTTTGATTCTTTCAAGTTATGCCTTTGTTGGAGCTTTTGATCATATAATGATTGTAAACATTTCAGATCCATCAAAGCCTGTACTTGAGGACGAAATAGTTTTAGGTGGAGGGAGAGTTCAGCGAGACGGATTAGAAACCGATGGTATTTACTTGTATGCTTCTGCTGGTAGATACGGTGTTTATATTCTTCAAATCCAGGGCTTACCCCTGACAATCTATGATTTGAAAATAACAAACATAGATCAAGATCGAGCTACAATAACATGGAGAACGAATTATGAGGCAGACAGCTTGGTCAAGTATGGCTTGGAATCAGGAAACTATTCCTGGCAGGTTTATGATGGAACTTTAACAACCTCCCACTCAGTAACAATCACCGACCTGCAGCCAAACACAACGTACTACTTCGTCGTAAACTCGACGGATGCGAGCGGAAATTCAACGGAAAGTCAAGAGCAAAACTTCAGAACTAAAGAAGCGGATTTAACCCCACCATCCATCACAATAGTTAACCCAGTAAACAACTCGGAGCTTTTAGGAGGAACGAAGAGTACCGAAATTACAATTCAAACAGATGAACCAGCTTGGTGTCAGTATTCATTCAGTGATTTTGTTTATGGAGAGGGAATTAACTTTACCTATGGGCAGGGAGAAACTCTGCATAGCTTCAATCTAAGCTTGGAAGACGGAAGAACCTACAGGCTTTATTACAAATGTGCAGATGAGAAAGGTAATGCGAACAACCAAAGTGCAATCCATGTTTTTGAAGTTCCCGCTAGCTGGTGGGATGAATTTGGAGATGTAAGCTTGATAGAAGAAAAACAAGCAACTGATGTTAGTAATGATCAAGTAAAAATAAAATTCCCAGAAAGCAAGTATAATGCAACTAAAGATACAGCAATATGCCACATTATTGGATGTGAAGAAGGAGACTACTGGAAGTTTTCTACGGGAAGCTGTGACAGAGCTAGAGCTTTGCTGGAATTTACTCTACCAAATCAGACAGGAGAAATAGGAAGCGTAAAATTGTGGTTATATGGTTACAGATCATCTAGCTACGATGAACATAATGTACTGGATCTTTACTTGCTTAACGGAACCTTCGATGAAATGCAAGCTAATTGGACTCATAGAAATGCTAGTGAACCTTGGGATAATCCAGGAGGAGATTATTCACTGCTTATAGATAGCTTAGAGCTAAAAGAAAATGAAAGCTTAAGCGAAAAATGGATTAACTTTACTTTAAAGGGAAGTGGTGCGGAAAATTCGACGAACATAACCTGGGGCTCTACAGTTGGTCTGCTTTTGAAGATGAGATATGGAGCCAAACATTATAGAATGGAAGAATTCTATTCAAGAGAGAGTGATTACAAACCCTATTTGGAGATCTATCCAGAATCTATGCAAGGTTATATAATTTCAAAACCGATAACTCCAACAAAGATAACTGCATGGGATAAGTTCTACGCTAACTATTCATTGCCTGAAAATACGTCGATAGAATTCTCAATCTTGGATGCCGAAACAAATGAAACCCTATGCACTGGCCTAACGGGGAACGGTGACGACATATCTGGTGTTTTATCGGGTGTTAGGTCGATTAAGTTGAAAGCAGAATTAAAAACAACCAATCCACCGGCAACACCCGTTTTACACGACTGGGCTGTGACTTGGATTTGCAGCCACAAAGTACCAAAAGGACAAGTGTGCTGGCTTTGGCCTAATGGGTCAATAGAGTATAGTGCTTATCCATTAGAACTTCTCGACATGTACGTTAAACCTAGTGTTGAAGTTATCAAAGTGTACGACGCAGACTACGACGCATCAACCAACACATGGACAGTTACAGTGCATTCAGATATTTCTCAGGCTGTGAGCTTCAACATCTCAACAGGGTTAGCAAACCAAGAATTCAACATCTACCGCAACGGAACGCTTTACGCTACTGTAACAACCACAAGCGATGGATGGCTCAACTGGACTTACACTGGCGGATTTTCAACTTACACATTTACCTTCGAGCCTGCTGAGGAAGAGGTGAAGGAAGACTGGATCACTGTAGAGCCGACCTCGATCAGCGTGGAGGTTGCGAAGGGCTCAACGAAAACGGAGCTAATCAAAATAAAGAACAACATGGACATTCCGATTACCGTAACCCTGGGTTTTTCGGGGATAAACGAGGACGAGGTTTACGTAACCTATCCGAAGCTCGTGTATCTCAACTACTACCAGACGAAGGAGGTTGGGATAAAGTTCAGGGGGTTGAAGGAGGGGACTTACGAAGGAGTACTTTTCGTGTGTGCGAATGGTTGTTACAGAATTCCGGTTACTGTGAAGGTAACAAAGTACATACCACCCATCATCATACCTACACCTAAGCCAGCCATACCAGGATTTGAGGTGGTTGCTGCTGTCGTGGCTGTAACGGCAGTAGTTGCGCTGAGGATGGGAAGGTTGAAGGTGAGAAGGAGAAGTTAGCTACTTTTTAGGAATTACCAAGTTTTTAGCAAGTTTCAAAATTTTAAACAAAAGCCACGGAGAAAGAAGCTTAACACCCGTCATCAGCCAGGAAAACGCGTAGTGCATCCTCATCGTTTTTAGATACTCCCTTTCGTAATCCTCAATCCTCCCCTCCTTTATCTTCTCGGCAAGTATTCTGGCCGATAAAACAGCTTTCGTCATCCCCTCTCCGAAGAATGGATCTACAAGCCCGGCGGCGTCGCCAATTAAGCAGACGGGAGTCGAGTTGTAGTACCTCACGAAGGGCCTGTTGAACTTAACTCCAAGCAGGCCGGCTGTCAAACCCTCCACCTTTATCTCCGCCCCCGCCTCTGCTTCGAGCCAGGCCAGATACGTTTTCAGCAAATCCTTCAGACCGCACGGCTTTCTGGCGTAGTAGCCAACTCCTATGTTCGCCCCGCCCCTAGCCTTCGGAAAGACCCACAGGTAACCGTCGAGCCCCGGCAGCACGTCGATGCATATATCCTCGCACTCATAATCCGTTATTGCTTCCAGGGCGATTCCTCCCTTTCTCCATCTCCTCCCATCTCTCCCGCCGAACTCCCTCTCCCACTGCGATGGGTGGCCTGAAGCATCTATTATCAGATCGTAGCCTGAGAGGTCCCTTATCTTCACCCTCCTCCCCGTTAGTATTCTGGCTCCCTTTCTTCTGGCAATCCAGGCCATTTTCTGCTCCATTCTCGGCCTGTCTACCGCCAGAACCCTGCCGTCGGTCTCGAAGACGACCTCGTCCCTGACTTCCAGGTTCTTATCCGTCTTATCCATCTTAAGCCTCCTGAAGCGAAGCCTCTCTATTTCCCTCCCCTTTATGTAAGGTCTGATGTCGTGGTGGATTATCCAGCCCTCTGCACACCTCAAGGGCAGCCCGATTTCCTCGTGCTCCTCGAAGATAGTGACGTCGCAGCTGTCGCCCAGCCTGATTCCGGCTTCGAGCCCGGCTATGCTTCCGCCTATTACTGCTACTTTCAATTTTTGTCACCTCCGCTTTTGGTTATTCTGTTGGTAGGGATGATCTAACCCAACTTGAGGTAAAATATGCAAACTAAACCAACCCAAAACGAAATCTAACTCAGCTCAGTGGAACCGTCTGAAAGTACCAGCACATGAAAGCGTAGAGGTTCACCAGTTTGTGGGCCGTTGCGCTGGGCAGAATCGACTTGTAAACCAGATCGACGAATCCCGCCACCGCACCGAAGACGAAGACCACCACCAAGGCCGGAAGACTCAGATGGTACACGTAGGCGTGGAAGACCGTGAAGACGAAGGAGGAGATGATGGCTCCGTGGATTATTCCCGCATCCTCTGCAATCGAGGGGGCCAGCACTCCCCTGAAAAACCCCTCCTCGATTACGGGTATCATGAGAGCCGTTACGATCAACGACGCCAGGGGCATATCCTGAACTTGCATGACCCCAAACCTCAGGGAGCTGAACAGAATTTCGACGGCTATGAAGGGCAGGGCAATCGCGAAACCCAGGAGGATCTGCTTATCCCACTCGCCGTACCCCCAGAGCATGCAGGCAGTAATTTCCGATCTTCTTGGCGCCACCTCCTCGACCAGAATTACAACCATAGCCGCTACCCCAAACACGCCGTATATGGTGGCAACATCTCTCATGGCTGGCACGTTAACAGCCACCCATCCAAAACCGAGCAGGCCCACTATGCTTCCGAACCATGCGAAGGCTTTTTTGAACGGCTGGTTTGCCGAGTAAGTGCCTTCGGGCATGGAGCCCACGAGGTAGTCGAGAGGGTTCACGCTGGTGTCAACCATTCTGTCGGTGTCAACCATTCTGTGCTCTCCCCTCCTCATGGCCGCCCAGATCTGCATCCCCGCAACGATAAAACCGAATATGACGTCGCCGAGCAGGATGAACTCTATCCAGTTCAACTTTATCACCTAGTGGTACTTTTACTGATGTTCAACCATCTTTCTTTTTCCCAAAATTTTTTAATCTCCCAAATTTAAAATTATTTGTGTTCGAATCAATCAACAAAACAATCGAATACGCAATCAATCTGGCATCGCTGGGTACCTGGTCTGATCTCTCGTCAATCCTGCAGAACGCCCCGCACGAGCCTTCAGCTACAGCCCTCGCATGGGCTCTGGCGATACTTAAGTGGGGGCTGCTCTTCTCAGCTCTCTTCTTCTTCTTCAGAACGGTCTGCGACAGGCTGGGCTTCACGTCCCTGGTCGCTTTAATTCTGTCCGCGGCAGCCTTGATCCCCATCCTCCTCTTCTACAACACGCCCTGGAACGATGCCGATATCATGGCGGGCAGAATTTCAGCCTTCATGCACGCGTTCGGCAGCGAGCACAACTACACTCCGGCGCTGTGCGAAGCTGTTAACCTGACGGCCCTGCCGATCAGAACCCTCAACGAGAGCGCATCCGGATTCGCTACACTTCTGCCGAACAACACGACCATGCCGGCCATAGTCAGCCAGCAGGGCATGCCTGCGGTTGCCGTGGTGAACGTGGATCTGTCCTGGCTGGGATTCGCGCTCTGTCTGGCGATGGCTGTTGCGGCAGCGTACCTGCTTTCGAGGTTCAGCAGGATCGTTGCCGCTCTCGTCCTGTTTATCATAATAGCAGCTTTAATGGGCTTGAAAGCAGAGCTTCTGGCTAGCGTGGTTTTAATCATCCTCTGCATCTACCTCGCCTGGCTGGCTGTGAAGCACAAACCCGTTCTCGCCTGCTATCCGCTCGCCGTCGTACTCGTGCTCTGCCTTTACATAACTCAGCCTCCGGGCTGGATTTTAACGCCGGGATTGATTGCAGCCCTGATCCTCACGCTCTTCCCGCTCTTCTACGCCGTCGGCATGACCTTCTACGCCGTCGGCGAGATCATGGAGAGCAGGGAAAAGCTCGGAATGAAAGTCAAGCCCAAGAAGGTGATCGAGGAGCAGGTTGGAGAGTGGGATCCGGTGATGGTTGCGGCGATCCTCACGCTTTTGTTCGTCGCGGTTGTTTCGCTCTTCGGCCTGACTCTTTCGGGTTTGGGGGTATTTCTTTCAACTTCCTACGGGATTTTGAGGATGTGATTTGTTAGATGTCGACTTCGTAGAGCAAGACGCACCAAATTTTAAATACCTGCAGAAAATATTCAGAAATATGAGAATTAAGAATATCTTAGCGGCGCTTATCTTGTTGTTCGTCATAGCAAGCGTTGCTGGGCAGCAGTTCTATGGAACAATATCGGGAAACATAATGGGAGTTGCATCGGCTCAAAACGTTACAAGCGCCGAAATAAAGCCGGAAAACGTGCTGGTGGTTTGCGCTGGAGGTTATTATTATTGCCCAACTTATGCCTCACTTTACATGGATGTCTACGGCATTCCTGACGAGAACGTGCTTGATTTAGGAGCCTTCGACTCGTGGACTGTTAACGAAACAGTTTACAGAACCGAAATTGCAGACCCGATTTTCAACAAAATCGCCGAGCTGAAGTCAAACTACGACAGGGACATCTACGTGATAATCCTCTTCGGCGACGTTCCGCACAAGCTTCAGGGAACTCAATCACCGGGAGATGCGGGCTACGATAGCGATTACGCAAGCGTCGATTCGGCCTTGGCTGCAGGAGAAAACACGACGGTTGCCAATGCTGTGAGTAACCCGTTCTATAACTCATCCGTTAGATTTGTTGAAAGCGATGCGAAAGGGAACATGTACCTCGTCGGCAGGATGACGTGGCCTGGTTTTTGGATGTATATTCAGTACTTCTGGGCTAACTCTCAAGAAGCTATGAAGAATCACACGTGGCGAGGCAACTACGGAAAGGTCTACATCGACAAAGATCCGGATGCTCCAGACTTCCACGGCTTGGTTAACGACCACTGGCTTGAAGACCTTCGAGAGCTGATGGAGGAAGAGGGGTTTGAAGTGATAGTTGACAATTCAACAGAGCTTTACAGCGGAGATGGCAGTGATGCTCTGTTCTACGCTGGCTGGTACGCTGGAGGCATCGGCGATTACTCGAAGATCGACGTGTACAGCTGGAAGCAAGGAGCGGCAGCGATTCACATTTGCAGTACTGGCGCAGGAAATTTGAAAGAGATGGCATACTTCGTTCCGGGAGTAACTGTCGATACGCAAGGCGGGATCAGCATGGGCTGCGTTTACGAACCTTTCCTTGAGAGGTTCATAAGACCGCACATATTCTTCGACAGGCTGCTAAAGGGCTGGACTGTGGTTGAAGCTTTCTACGCCGCCTGCCCCAAGCTTTCGTGGATGTACATTATGAACGGCGACCCACTCTATCAGTTCAAGCGAGTTGCCGAGAACAAGACGGTCTATCCCGGTCAGAAAATAATCGTGAACAAGCTGAACATGACCCTCGACTTCAACGAGAGCATGACGTTTCAGCGCATCGGCGGGCAGAAGGATCACGTTGTGGTCAATGACATGGAGGTAGCTGTACACGGGCTGGAGAACTGGGCGAACGTAACGCTGCTGGAGTGCTCACCGTCAAAAGCTGGCTTTATCGTTCAGTCCGAGGGCGGAGCTGTCGAATTCAGGTTGCACGGTGTGAAGTCAAACTACAAGTACAACATCTACCGCAACGGAACGCTTTACGCTACTGTAACAACCACAAGCGATGGGTGGCTGAACTGGACTTACACTGGCGGATTTTCAACATGGGTGTTTACCTTCGAGGCTGTTGAAGACTGGATAACAGTCACACCGACCTCGATCAGCTTAACCGTTACGAGGGGCTTAACCGAAACCGAAACCCTAAGAATAAAGAACAACATGGACATTCCGATTACCGTAACCCTGGGCTTTTCTGGAATAAACAGAGATGAAGTTTACGTAACCTATCCGAAGCTTGTTTACCTGAACTGCAAGGAGACGAAGGAAGTGAAGGTCAGATTTAAGGGATTGAAGGAGGGAACGTATGACGGCAATCTGTTCGTATGCGCCAACAAATGCTACAGAATTCCGGTTACTGTGAAGGTGAAGGAATTCAAACCACCCATAATCGTCCCTACTCCGCCCAAGCCGGTTATACCGGGCTTTGAGGCGATTGCAGCTCTTGCTGCAGCTCTCGTCGCGTTTGTAGCTGTGCTGGTGTTGGGACGAGTGTTATGACAGAAGTAGTTTTTCTTTTCTTTTTGGGTTGAGATGTTTGACCGTCATGATCAATCAAAAATAAATGTTAAATATATTCCGCTCGACATTCGATCGATGCTCGGTAAACTGAGACTAAAACTGAAAACACATCTGAAAACACACAGAAATTCAAAGATAAGAACTGGCTACCGGGACGAGGAGGTTGCGGAGAAAATCGTTGAGGTTCTGGAAGACATGGGTTCTGCAAACCTCACAGAGCTCTGCAGAATTATAGGCTGCGGGAAGAGCACGATCTACAGGGCTGTTAGCATTCTGGAAGGCAGGGGGATAATAGAAACGAGGCTGATAAGGGGAAGAAGAATAGCGATTCTGAAGGAGAGAACCCCTGCTTATCTGAAAGCTCTGGCGGGTCTGACAGCCTTGGTATCCTTCCTCTGCTATCTGGACTTCAGATCCGCGAGCGTCGTAACCGTGAACATGCACTCAAATCCGAGCGTGGGTGTTGTTTTGCCATCTGTTGCACCCGCATCCATCGTGGTGCTGTCCATCCTTGCCGGCTACTGGGCTGCGGTATTAATGCTGAAACCGAACGACGTTGCAGAAGCCTGTTCTAACCTGAAGAAGTTTTTGGAGGAAAGTCTGCTTAAGGTTGAGGGTTTTCTGGGCTTAAGAGGTAGAAAGACCTGACGGGACTTCGGAAGACTCGGTAGGACATGAAAATATTAAAATAGCTGAATTAATCAGTATCTGATTAGTTAAGGCCGGAGCATTGCGATGACGGCAAGCAAATCGAAGATGAACCGCTGCGGTTCGGGGCGGATTAGAGGGCGATGCAGCTAATGCCAAGCCCTCAAGTCGGGTTGTTTAAAACCCGACAGAACCCACGGGGATGAGCGTCAAAATAGGAGGTGGTGCGCGTGAAGGCGGGACAAGCTTTGGTTTGGTTTATATTGGGAGCGATAGTTACGGGAGCCATAGCGTACGCATGGGGATGGCAGGGCGGATATAACATCGGCTGGCAGAGCGGCTTCGCTTCAGCACCCACAGCACCAACGGCAGTCACGCCGGTTAGCCTTGAAATAACCCAGACCGGAGGAACAACGTTTAACATATCCGCAAACGTTTCGTCTGACGGCAGCGCAACTGCGGTTGAGAAGAGCCTCGCAGTAACCATAGAGAACGAGGACAACGAATCCGCAACCGTGCAGATCCTCCTCAAGAACCCGAAGACAGGCGAGGAGGGCTTGCCGTCGGGACTTGAGAACTCCTACTTCAACGTCTGGGCCGGAAGTCCAACTCAGAAGGTCTACCTGTTCAAGGACGGCTCCTACACCAGCGGCTACACGTTCGAAATCCTGCCCGATACTGTAATCACCGGCTACATCGGTGTTGAGGTTGAGAAGGCTCCTTCAGGC
>Ga0209410_1000267_pt1 | contig 23197 bp, 26 predicted proteins | sample Mar14436cmmetaG_FD_184135 | JGI IMG/M metagenome (GOLD analysis project Ga0209410, IMG submission 184135) | Marine hydrothermal vent microbial communities from Guaymas Basin, Gulf of California to study Microbial Dark Matter (Phase II) - Marker... ... | reverse complement strand
TAATATATCTCAAGAACAACCCGCTCATTTAATCTCTGATATAAAGCGGCTTGGGGTGCAGGAAGCTCTTCGTCAAAATACGCTCTTTCAAATGGTAGCATAGAATAGTTATCAATGGCTAGCGGCTTAATTTCTCGCATGAGAGTTATGATGCCAGTAGTTGGCATGCGATTTATATGCACAGAAGCTGCCGTCATGAATATGCTGAGAACATAATAATGAGAGGACTTAAATATCGGAAGCTTCACGAGCTCTTCGGGAGTTATGATATAATAACCTTCAAATAATATCTTCTCTATTGGCTTAACGAAAGCACAGTAATTAATGATGCCATCGGCAGGAGAATAGAATATGAAAGGATTATAAACTGTGTGTCTCATGGGGTCTCGGAGAAAGAACTCAGAAAATATGCTTCCCCAATCCAGCCTTTGAAACTTACGGAAATCCGAGCTTCTGAAGAAATCGTTTTTCATTCCGTATTTGCGGAATTTGAGAAATTTCCTTTGAGATAGAAGGAAACAGAGAATAGAAACGCCATTTTAAGTGTCATATAATTTTGAGAACAAGCTCTCCAAGACATATAATATTCGGGAAGTGAGTTTTGCCTTTCAATATGACAAATTCAATCACAAAAGAAGACATCCTCATTCGTATTTCCTTGATTACTCAACAGAGAGACGCCTAAACAAGTTAGTTTGAGTTGAGAGAGAAGATTTCAGGAAAAGAAGAGTTCTCCGCTCTCCATTTGAACATCCCAAACTCGCAGGAAAATCGTCTCTCATTCTCTATGGACAACTCATTCCTCATGCCTATAGTTGAGAGGCGCTACTAGACAGGACGCCAGCGCTCCGCTCTTAAGGAACTCTGACAAATTCACAAAGATAACTTCCATGCCTGCAAGCTCTGCGTATTGCTTCAGCTTCTCGTTTTTTGCTACTTCAATTTTCCTCTCCTCGCCTTCTAGCTCATCTTCGTTAGAAGCGTTTATAATTATCCGCCTCAGCCTAATAGAATTACAGATGCCTTGCATAGCGTCATTATGGTCTGCTGGCAAAATCTCAATCTCTCGTGAAATCGCCTTCACTGCTTCTTTCGGAATATCATCCACAGCTACGATAGCATACTCATCGGAGAGCTTGAAGAATAAACAATCAAGATGGTAAAGATAAGGGCTTGTCTTCACTGGAATAATTTTATAATCAAACGCCTCCGCCAGATATTGCTGGGTTTTGAGAGTTGAGCGCTCACCATATCCCACGACATAGATATTATCATGTATAACTTTCATTTCGGGCCAGCCCTCGAAGTAGGGAGGCGCTTGAAATACTTTAAATCCCAATCGTGTAAGCAAGCCCGCGACTTCTCTCTCCTCTCCTGCTCTGCCTGGCGCTCTAAAATTCGATAGAATTGCGACATCAGGCCGATGAGATAGCACCACAAAAGAATTAATGAATGTCTGGTCTTGAAGATTTGGATTGGGAGCAAGAAGATAAACTATAGCATCCGTTGTCATCAGCTCATAGAGATTATTCCATTGAAAGAGGGCTCTGCCCACATTTATGGTTGAGTTGTCCTCCTCCATCCACTTGTTGTTTTTGATTTTGTTAGAGAGATAAACTGGAGGACACATTACGAATGCAGGCTTCCGAAGTGATGAAATCCAGGTCATAATTGCCGAGATACTTTTTAATCCTAAAGAGAAATACTCACTAATGTCTCATTCCAAGCTCCACTGTCTCTCCATATAATTTTCCTTTGAAATGAGGCATTTTCCCACTGAGAAACTACAGCGCACTCAGCGTCGGGATTAGAATTTTCTATAAAGAATGGAACTCCTTTCTCAAGACAATAATCTCTCAGGCTTGCGTTGAAATTACTTACTGCTGATGTCCCCGCTGTTCTCAGCTGAGGTGCTCCGCTCATCCAGTAGGCTTCCCCATCAATTTCCCAAGCTCTAAGCTCTGTGTATGCTACTCCACTATCAGTCTTATACCATACGCCGAGACCTCGCTTCCTAACATTCATATCTATGATAATTCTCAGCGGCTCACGATATTTGATAATTATGTCTTGATTTTCGCTAAGAAATTGACTTTTCAAATCTTCTCAATTCATTTTTATGCATTTATTTCAAAAAAAGAAATAATGTTTCGTTTCATTATACGCTCACAGAAGGTTCCGGGGAGGTGTATTTACGGACTCTGACAATATCATAAAGTTCATCATAACTACCGGCTCTACTTAAACCTAATTTATTTGGGGTTATATACGTTTGAGTAGTTTTTAAAATATTACCTTCGTATTCAATACTCATATAACCGTTTGTTTTATAAATTGCTTTGAAATTATACCAAGTATTACCATCAAATGTTTGGGAGGCAGATACCTTAGAAAATAAATTAGATTCTATCCACATTTTATCTAGGTCTGCAGTGAAACTCCATCTAATCCAATTTCCACTAGAATCGAAAATCTCAACTCCGCAGTATCCTGCACCATCTTCACTATTACCAGCCCATTCAATGACAATATCAGAATCATAAGTAAATGGTTTCCTTGGATGAGGGTCAGAACCAGCAGGGACTTTAGCTGCGTATTGCCCTTGATATGCATTCGTTGTAATCGCTATCGGATTTTCCCAGTCACTCACATCCCCATCCTCAAAATCATCAAAAAACTCAAAAGTTGCGAAGCCATCACTTGCACCTGAAAAATTCCTGTTACCATAATACAACCAAAAAACTTCCTTGCCTGGAATTATCTCAGAAAATTTAAGCCAGACTATTATCTCCGTGCTATCGGCTTGCTCTATCCAATACGGAATCGGCTCATTATTATTATCTACAAATAATAAATCTTGTTTATCAGCTCGAAGCTTTTCAAAAGGGATATCTGATGGCGTAAGGACACATTTTACTTGAAAGTCTGTTAGTTTCTCTGAGCCATCATAATTTAACCAGAGAGGTCGCATACGGAGAAATTGACTGGTTGAAACTCTATTTGGCCCGTCATATCCTCTTCTTATCGGTAAATCAATCATCATGGCTCTGCATAAACAACTATTACTTTGCAGTTATCAAGAGTTTCATTCGCATCTAAATTTTGGAATTTCGCTTTCACATAATAGAAATCAGGGAGAAGCGCAACAGTTGTTCTTACTGTCTGGCTTTTATTAACAGGAATATCCCATTGTGCGATTGGCTCAGTATCGTAGCTGGCGTTATTATAGGAGCTAAATAATTGCACTCTTGCATTGTCTGAAGCATTCCTGAAGGAACACTCGCTGGTCACCGTGCATTTCACAGCATCTTTCAGATTAACCGGCCCTGAAAGAGCAGTCTCCTCATTCGGGCCGAGCGATGCAACATCCAATATAGTAGTAACATTAATATTCATCTCTTTGCTCCTTCATAATTTAAGATAATCATTTTGTTATCACTTTCAATGGCTTAGTAGCGGGGTTAGCTGGATTCGGGGTAATGGAAGTTTCTATGAAGTAAGCTTCCTCGATCTCAGTAAAGCAAACATCCCCTAAGCATACTTGTTTAATTTCATCACCAGGCACTCCTATTTTTACAGAAAAACCAAATTCGGCGGGATTTTCAATAATCTTCTTAGCTATTGTCTTTGCAATAGGGATATCATATCGAAGCTTACCTATTATATACCAGCCCTTCTCATCCACATAAGTCTCTTTATCTTCGTGTTTCTCGAGGAGAATACCAATTTGAGTTGAGGTGTGATCCCACATAAGATTTCTGAATTCCGATGGCGTTTGCTTAAAGCTCTTAAATATAGATCGGAGCGCCTTTTCAGAAATTCTTTCTTTTACAGCATCTATGTCTGATGTGGCAGCGTATCCGCCAACTATCAATTCCTTCCGACTTTTCTCTATAATCTCCATACCAGAATGAGACATGCGAAATATCTTAACTGGCTGACGAGGAACCAGCGCAAGAGAGAATAGTGGTATATAATCAGTGTAAGGCCCATAATCATTTATTGTGATATGTAGATATTTTGGTGTCTCGTCATAAGGGATATTAAAATGCGAAGAGAAAGCCCTGAATAATCTGAACAAGATAGCCTCAGTAAGTGCGGGAGGAAAATCGCCAGCTCTAATCACCACATCCACATCATTTCCCTCGCCACGCACTACAGTTCCGCCAACGAGATACACTAGTTCACGGATAAGAGCTGGCTTGCTGAAACACTCTAATACATCCTCTAGCTTGAATGTCTTGCCTGTCTTCTTGCCCCCCGATGGCACTGGAAGAAATTTTGAATCCGACATTCCTTCAGATTAAATCTTTAAGCCTCTCCAAGCTTATCCGTTTGCCCAAGCGAGTTCTCACATACCTTTCTTCTCTTATCTCCTCTCTATCAAATCGCTCATAGCCATTAGGAAATTCTAAGCCTAAATCCCTGTAATCTTCTTCACTTACACTTTCTTTTGAAATCCATCCTTTCTGATAAAGCCACCAAAAACTCCTTCTTAGTATTTCAGCATTGCCTATGAGTCCTGTAAATTTTAGCTTGCTCATCTCCAGATACATTGATTATTTTGATTAGCAAATACGAGCTTGCCTATTCGGAAATATCCATAGCCGTCTGAGGACTTTAGCGTAATTTTAATAATTGTATTTTTATATACATCCGCTGTTAAATTTATTTCTCCTCTAGCGGCTCCTTGTGGAGAACGCCATCGAGCTACCAAATCATCCCAAGCAAATATCTCCACTCGTCCATAAGAGCCGCTCTGCAGATAGCTATCATAATTAAAATTTAGAATTACTGGTATCCATTCTCCGAAAGAAAAATTAAGATAATATTGTATTTGGGAATTTGGCTCTGTGAAAAGATTTAATGCACCACTGAAGGGTTCAAAAGACCAAAAGTGTGAGGCGTTTCCGCTGATTGATATATTAAAATAATTCAGAGTTTCATGAGAAGCAAACTCTGTGAAGAAATAAATGCCCAAATCTTTTAAACTTACTGGAGAAGCAGAATATTCTGCATCCTCTCTAATATTTAATTGTATTTTCTGAAAGGCACTTACTTCGCCTAAGTGAATTTGAAATAAAGAATATGTTTCAACTGATTTTAGGGCACTACTCATCCGTTTCAATCCATCATGCGTAAATATAAAGTTTCTATATGGACGAAAGCTATGAAAATTACCTAAACCTAGCTCGCATATTGCGTAGCCATCAGATATATTTCTTCCGTATTTTTCTGATAAAGATATAGCGCCGATGCTGGGCTCACTTTTAATTTGTTGAGAGCATGCAGATTTTGGAAGAATGCCATCCTTTGGAAGATGCAGTAGATAAGAATAGCCGAATCGTTTATAAGGAGTTTCGGCTATCGATTCCCTTCCGTATCGTAGCCTCACTTTCATGGCTCCGCAATAAACGCTCGCACTCTCACATTATAGAAGTATCCCGAAATATTTGGATTCGAAACTTGCGCTCCAATATATTTTACATCTGGAAAAAGAATTTCTGTCTTTTGACCTCGAGAGCCTGGATTGGCGGAGACAGCGATAGTGAGAAGAGGATCAGTATCCCAACACTCTTTATCTGGCGAGGAGCGAATATAAACATACATTGGAGAGGTTGCATTTGAGCCAAAGTTCGCTTCAGCGGTAATTGATAATTTAACAATATTCAGCAAATCAATTATAGAAGAATTACTAAGTGCAGTTTGAGTTTGGGGTGTCATGTTTGCAACTTCCACCAGCGATACTACTCTTCCCCACATAGCTGCTTGCTCAAATCAACCTCTTTTTCATCCCGATATATTAATTCTCCCTTCTTTCTTACTTCAATTATGACCTTCGCCTTCAGCGGAATTTCATTCATTTTATATCTCCACACTTACATAAAATTTATAAATATCACTTGCATTTATACTTATTGGATCCATCACCAAGCGAACAAACCCATCAAATCGTCCATCTGAGGCGTTCCGCACCACTGCTATCTCTGCTATTGTATTATTCCATACATCTCCGCTAATCCACTCACACTGCCATGTTGCTCTTACTGTCCAGTTGAGAATCTCTTTGCCAACCCAAGCGGATTTAAATACATATTTATCGCCGATTATTGGATTGTCATCAGGGTCAGAAGAAAGAGTAGAATTACCGAGGCCCATGCCTTTAAAATGAGAAATTAGGAAGTTTGCAAATTCCTCTTTAAAATGCTTATGAAGAACTATCTGTCGGAGAGGCATCTTACTCACCTAAAAAAAAGTCTTTGATGGCATCCAAATCGGGAGACCAATTCCATCCCCAAGTCAAATAGCGCTTTAATCCGGTGTCTCCTTGCCCATAGATCCCTGCACTTCCAATAGTATATGTATCTCCAGTTTTTAAATTAACTCCTATAAATTTATTATCATCAGAAGGATGGCCCGCAACTATAGCCCAATCGCTAGTCCAGGGCCCAACTTTATAAGGATGTGAAATCAAAGAAATCTCATGAGCTAAGGAATAGTCTTCATCATCATAAAATACGAATGCTCGCCCATTTTGGTAATCAACTGCTATTATATCATAATTTGAGCTCTCTCCGATTCCTCGCAATACTGTATCGCTGGGCAGATTAATCGTTGTAATATGATCCAAATTTGGTGAATAAACATAAATTTCATTGCTTCTAAGTTTATTAAACCAATAATATCCACGAGAATCAATCGCACATTGCTGGACAGGACCCGGCGCCACTGCGGAGGCATATACGCTTCCATATCTACTTACTGCTTTAATATTATAAGGAGATTGATACGAGCCACAAATGCATTGATATTCGCTGCCGTCCCAATAAATATCATAGGGAGCTATGTCAAGCTCATAAGTGCTAAAATCATCAAGAATCCATGTATTGCCAGAGCGACGAACCGTTGTAATTTCTAACTTTCGGCCGGATGTCGGTGAGAAAATCACCATATCACTATTATATGCGTTACCGAGAGTGAAACAGTTTGTTGATTCTGACCATTTGCCGACACCTATCATTCCATAGTTGCCGACATCTCTTAAATCATAATAATACAATTCACCGTTTTTTGAGCCCGGCCTTATCCAAATACATCCGAATCTATCTAAATATATATTTCTGTTTGCTGAACCCGCTACGCTTAAGGTTTTTGTATAAGGACAATGAGCAATTAGGACTTTTGAATCTGTCCAGCTCGCTCCGATAGCGAACCAGCGTTTTTCTTCTGGTGGCGGCTCAGGCGGAGGCCGAGGCGGTTGTTCTGGTACGTAGCCTTCTCCGTATAAATCTGCATAAACATCATTACAACCATAGGCATCAACAAATAAACGAGCACTCTTGGAGCCCTCTGAGACGGGACAGAATTTAACTTTGGCAGTCAATCCGTAAGGCCCGCCACCTGGAATAGTATGCAAGCCCTCGTTCTCGGTGATAGTAAAATTCGCTTTATCCTGCCCCACCAAATAAATATCTATGATAGCATCTCCAGCACCAACATTTCTTATACTAAACGCTGCTTCATTTGAGCAAGTGCCTACAGATACGCTTCCAAAATCTTTTGAAGATGGATAAATCTCTAATTTACAAGTAGAAGGAGTTCCAGGTGCCGAGGCGTTCCATCCTAAAATTACATATTTCTCTTTTCCGCTCTCAATAAGAATGCCTCTTTGTGTCATATTACTTTAACTTTATCAAATTCTTGTCCTGTCTCAATAATCTTTACTTTCACAGTCCCGTCATCATAGGTTTCTAGTATTTCTACAGGTTCAATGGAAGTCGGTCCAGATAAGCTCTCCCGTAATCCATGGGGAAGAGCACCAGGATAGTTTCTTGCGATAGCATTCATTATTTTATTCGTTATAGATTCATCTAAACGCCTAAATGGATTTTCTTCTGCTACGAAGGGATGAGATAAATCATCAAATTGAGCAACATAAAAAGTGGTTTCGGGCTCCTCGCCTGGAGCCCATCTATGCGTAACTTTGTAAATTCGCCAGTATGTTTCGTCAAGAACATCACTGAACGAAGATAAATCCAAACGAAGACCAGGAAGCCAATACCGGCCGCCTATGGAAGCTTTTAATCTGCAGCGAATATTTATAAGCGGGCTTCGGCTTTGTAATCGATCAAGAACTTCCTGAGCGTATTGCTCTGCTAAGTCTATATTTAATTCTGGAACTTGATAAACATACTCCACTGGTCTTACTTCGCCCCAAGTAACAAAATTTATTTCTTTTTCTGATGCTATATACGACCAAGAAGAGCCGCCTTCCAGACCTACAGCTTTTACTCTATTAAAATTCGAGTCGAGAGAGAAGTCATGATAAATTTCGATTGATTTAACATCCCTGTCGGGCTCCAATTGCAAATTATAGCCATTAAAAAGATGTCGCAGCCAGCTTGTATTTCTGAACCAAAATTCATAAAAGTCAATTCCGTTCTCCAGACCGGAGCCGACACCTTTAGGCTTGAAATAAAATCCCATATTATATTTATCACATATGGCTAGCAGCGCATCCCATTTCGTATGCCTTGCTGGATTAAATTGCAAGGAATTATGAGCGTATTCTTCGCTCCAATTTGGAACCTCCTCAAGGTAGCCGCTTTCCCAATCTAGCCCCGTGGTTTCTCGCCAATGCCTTCCGCCAAGCCATTGCTTGATATATTCTCTCGGATTATCTGTAACTCCAGGTATGAGATAAGAATAATCCTCTGGAACGTATTGTTTTGTGAGGAACCATTGGGGCGCTGCAGCGAAAATCTCAGTATAGTAATCTTCGCCCGGCGCCCGTCGTATTTTATAGTTAATTATTCGTCCCGAAAATATACAGTCCCACCAGCCCGATAGTTGAACAACTATGCAGCTTCCTCGGGGCGGCTGAACCGGCCCTAAAGCTGTTATTCTCGCTGTATCTATTCCCATCCATTCCTGCGTAACTTCCACTGAAATTGGATTATCTAAAGTTAGCTTGGTCATGATCGAGGTATTATTACCCACGGAGCTTTTAAATACGCATCCACATATTCAAAAACATTTATCCAAACATCCATAAGAATATCTATTAAAAAATTAAAATCTAATCTGACAGAATAAGTCTTAATACTCGTTTGTTGGTAGCCTGTGCGAAAAACTGTCTGTTTGCTTCCCAGAAGAGCCCTCGCCTGCTCAAACCGTGATTTCAAATTTAAATATACTGTAAAGAGCTCAGGAGAGAAGAAGCTGGTAATGTTCCAATCTAACTGCGTAATAAAGAGCTCAGGCTGTAATTTTTCTTTTAACTGAACACTAATAAGAAGTCTGTTAATATCGGCTAATTCAGAAAGAAATATCTTTGCTAAATCAAGAGCTAAGGTAAGCAGCTCTTCAAAAGTAAGTGATACATGAAAATCGGGAATTTCTTGCTCATCCTCAAAGAAGATTCTAACACCCGAGACATCAAAGAACTGTGGTAAAAATAATTTCCAGCTGGCTTTGTATTTCCAAATATAATGAAAAAACTGACTTAAGCTGGGAGCTAGGAACAGTGAATATACCCAGAAATAATCAGGTGAAAAGAGAAGAAAGGGCGGATATGGACAAAGGACAAAAATAATATGAAATCTACTTGGGATACTTAATTTTGTCTCATCAGAAAGCAGCCAGGGCCATCGTAACCGAAACTTGAGCGGAAATTTTTCATACACAAGATACTGACCACGATAAGGCTCGGTAATCAAGAGCTCATCTATTAATTCTCTCGGAATCTGGAAAGACCTTGGCTGGAAAAGAACCGCAGAGCTTGCTAGAAGCGGCCAGTATCTGACGAATTCAGATTGAAGGATTGCTGATAAATAATATCTACTCTCCGCCTCACTAAATAATCGTGAAGTTAAATCAAGATCGGTTGAATATATAAATCCTTTAGAAACTACAACCTGAGCGAGAAATGGTAGAAAATCAGTATCCAGTTTCCATGCAGATAAAATCCCGCTATAAAGCTTCGGTGGTAAAATTAATCGTTGAATATACAGCTTGGGTATCTCGTCTGCTAATAAGGAGCATTCAAGACGGCTTAATCCTGTGTAGTCTCCTTTTTCCACACTTTTTGAAACAATTGATAGCGGCTGCAGAGATCGAAGACATCTAATTAGATAAATATTAGGTTGTAAATTGAGGAATGCTAAATATAATTTGTAAGGAACAAGTATTTCTGATGAATAATAGGAAAAAATCAATAAATCAACTAAATTTTGACTTTGGAGCTTGGAGCTGAAATCTAATAGATGCGAGATTGAGGCACTCTCACGATCCTTATAAATATCCAATTTGTGTGGAAGGAGAGCCAGCAGTTCAGGAAAGAATAATCCTCTAGTTGAAAAGTAATCTGAAAGAAATCTTATATTCTGAATACCTAAACCAGAAAACTGAAATACACTCTTTGAATCTAATTCTAATAAAGATAGCTTTTCAAAGAAAATATCTTGAAAAACTTTAAGCGAATGAAAAAATTGAACTCTTTCCTGAAGCTCAAGGATCCAATTAGCTTGCGTTAGAAGACCGCCCATCACTTGCTGTCTATCTGTTACCTTGGTGAGAGCGAGAGCTCTTGATAGAGAGATTTGAGCTGCGAGCTGCTGGATGCTGGGAATGAACGCCCTTTGAAACTCTATTAATGAGATATATTTCCAGTAACTATGAGATATTTTTCGGAAGGAGAGTGGAACCAGAATTTCTTCGCTAAAGTTTGATAAAGCGGAGTGGGCTAATAGACTTCTTAATGGAATACCAAAGCTGAGTTGCCGTGTTAATAAGCCAGCGACACTCGCAGAAAGAATACAATCATATTCTAATAATCGAATGAGCTGAGTGAATGCTGATAAGCATCCTGATTGAGAAATTGTCTGGGAAATTTCAGAAATATGAGATGTTCCTAAATCCAGCATTGCAAGAAAATATGGATATATTACTTCAGGAATTCCCCTAAGACGCAATGCTGAAGGCGTAAGCCAATTAAAGTGGAAAAATTTAAAAGCTTTCGGAAAATTACTGAATTTTAATGAGGGCACATGCGAAATTAAACTGAAATAATCTTCCTTGAAGTCAAGCACGGTGAGGAAACCCCAAGACGAAGCAGGCGTTCCCACAATAATAAACGGAGTAGCTGAGGAGACGATCCACTGATAGGCTGTTAAAGTTTTATAATTTAAAATCATCCTTGCTAAATCTTTACTATTAAACAGCCAAGGTGTTCTTAATAAAAAATTAGACGAGGAACACCTCCGCGCCAGATAAGTCTTTATAATACTCCTTAGCAAATCTATCTTAGAAAGCGATACATCGCTATAAGATGAAAACCATGATGGCGCAGTTAATATCTTTGTTAAATTTCTATCTTTAGCTAGTGCTTTCCATGCGGCTGCCAAAAAGCTATATATCATTCGTGCGAGAATATATGATAAAGACAGCTTGATTAACACGCTGAGCGGCACGTCGCCTTCGCTTCTAGCTGAAAAAACAGAATGCAGCTTATATACCAGCGCAATGCTTTCTTTAAAATCGAAGACAGCAATCGAGTATGCTATTAAATCGAATGTTGTTCCATCAAGCGAAGAAAAAATAGGCGAGCAGCGAAATTGTAGCTCAAATATTTTTTGGACAGTGTCTTCTGCCATAAAGACTCCGTTGCGAGAGAATGACAATAGCGCTCTTGCCCATTCTGGATAATAGGAAAGATAAAGAGAATAAAACAAGCAGCCTAATGGCTTTTCCAATTTAAACATTAAGGAACTATCAGTTGCAAGAGTAAGCGGAACAGCGGCCTCTAACCTCGGCTTTAATAAAATATTTAAAAGATGAGGCGGTAATCGTGTCTGATAATCAAACAGCGGCTGGATAATATGCTCTGTAGTCATGGAAACTCATTTAGTTTTAATCTTAATATAAAGGTCTGTGGATACAGTGAAGTATTACGGATACGAAGCGGAGAGCGAAATACTCCTCGGAAATACATTTGCCTCGCACACTCGTCTTTGAATAGACCGATTTCATAAATATCAAAAGCGATGTCCTGGGTAAAATTTAACCGATAATAAATTGTGTTACCATCTGATTTAGGAGATACCTCGCAATAAAACTGGTCTTCACCGAGAAGACAAGTCTGATTAGGATTAGCGGGTATGTTGGAGGAGCCGAAGCCTATTCCTTTTATTAGAACTGGCTTAGTTGCCGTAATGGATGCAGCCCAATTCGTGAATGCGTAAGATTGAAACATCGTTTTAGAGCTAACTCGAAATTAGCTTCTGCTTCTATCACTTGAGAAAGAGATTCAATATCAATATCCGAGAGAGCATACAATAAAATAGATAAAGCCTTAGGTATCTTTGGTCTAGCTGTTTCTGCACTATTCAGGATGGAGATTCGAGTTCCATCTTTCCTAATTATTTCACCAAACGCAGAGACACCAAGACCGCAGGACTGCATGGTTTATGCCTGAGTCGGAGATACCTGCAATATCAGGCTAAAGGATGAATCTGCATCAAGATAAATCGTATCAAAAGTGCATCGCAGCAAGCAATTAACAGTGCCATTCGTAGCATTCTGTGCCACCGCAGCTTCGCTGATTTGATTTGACGGCAGATCGTTATAAATCCATGTAGAGTTCCACTGCGCTATATACGAATTATTTGCATTCTGGAAATATGATTGGTTGCCATCCTTAAAATTCGTCTCAGAACCAAGAAGATGTTCATCCGTCTCAGCCGCTGCGGTTGCATCGTTGCCGACCCCTATCGCAGCATAAGCATATCCGCCTAAGCCCGTCAATAGTTTTGTTATATTCTCTTTGCCTGTATTTAAAATTTTTATGCTCTGGAGAGCCATGATCCTCACCTAATTTTAATAAAAATATCATTCTTTAGTAGTGAATTCGATGGTGTATTTATACCAAATATCCCACCCTTTATGTTTCCAAACATTCCAAGAAAATCCAGTAATTATAGACCTCCCATAAGATTGGCTTCCGATGTATAAATAATTCTCCTCACCTAAATGATTGCGGATTGTGTTAATGTCAGAGAGACCATGCGAAACACCTTCAACCCGTATTCTGCGATGGACTTTATCTGATTTCCAAAGATAAACTGAGCCATCCAGCAGCATGATGGGTGCATTTACTAAAACTTCCTCCACAGCAAAATTTATTATGTTATTCAACTCAACCGAGCCCCACTCCAATACCGCCATCTTAAGTAACTCAAGTGCTTATCAAGGGTTTCTCGGATTGTTTCATTCTTTGTTATTATTGCGGGCGAGATATAAGGAAGAAGATAATCACCATCACGATATTCTTTTAGATTCCATTTATGGAAGAAATAAATCCAGCTTCGTGCCGCTTTTTCTTTTGAAAACCGTTGATTTTCATATTTTTCGTCCTCCCTGTCGTGCATGTGGTATAAAAATACATTAAGACAAACTGCAAATTTCCACTCTGTCGGCCAAGCCTGCAAGGCAATGTCCTCATGCTCTCCTTCTACGATAAAATGCTCGTCCCATTGAAATTCATCAAAGAATTTACGAGACCAAAAGCCCTGATTTGGCACGAAATCGAATGGCAGAGCAAATACGAATCCATTTATGCTTCTTAACTCCTTGGGCCATCTCAGCTTTTTAGAAAGTATTTTGCCGTCTTTAATATCAACATCCCAAGCATCGATTTGGAAGAAAATATTTTTCTCCAGCCAACCGAAAGTCGCAGCTGCGATTTTCTTTTCAGTTCCCATTATCGGTGATGCATACCAAATATTAGTTGTAACCACGACATCATCATCTATCATCAGAAAATAAGGCTCTGAAATTAATTCTATTAATCTATTTCGGCAAGCGCTTAAACCGTAATCATAGGGAAAACGAAAGATTTCAGCATCAATTCTTTGATTCGCCCAATAAACTATCTCACGATGGACATCCCAATATTCAGCAGGGCCATCGAACGCTACCAGGACCTCTTGTGTGCCCGAGGCAATTAAGGATTCCATGCAAGCTTTAAATATATTAGGTCTCATAAAGGTTTTAACTATCGCAACTCTCCTCATCTCAACCACCTGGCGACATACAATATTTACAGAGAATCTCGCCTTGTTCTAAGCCAAGCTGTCTCAAAATATAGGATTTCCGTTTCTCTCCCTGCCAGATTTCCTCAAGAGGCTGCTCAAATAAGTTTCCCCAAACTTGGTCAAGTGCATAATTCATACAGCAGGATATTACTCTTCCATCGGCAAGGATGTGAATCCACTCGTAAGGACGAGCACAAAAGTGAGGTCTGAAAATATTTATTTCCCTCTGGAACCTCCAGTCCCAGTATTCTACCTCGCCAGCTCTGTTGTGAAAGGGAATATATGATACCTCTATATTATGCACCCGTTGTAAATCAGCCTCTCTTACTAGCGAGTAAATAAAGCTTTTATATTGATTAGGCGTAAAAAATTTCAGTTTCCCGTCTTTTGAACAACCACATCCAACGAATTTAAATTTACAGATTTCGCCTCCCGCCGCTAATAAATCTATAGCTCTTTTACGAACTTTTTCAAAATCACGATCGCAGAGTTCTGAATATGTTTCTTTGTTTATTCCGTGTATGGAAATCCAGATTTCATGCAGCTTATTGCTGAGAGCTTGAATTAGCTTTCTGAAGAAATTTAGATTGCCAGCGCCTAGTGCGGAGGATACCTCTATGAGAGTGTTGGGAAAATACTGATGCGTTATTTCTATTCTCTCAATAAGATGCTTATCAAAAAATGAATCCGACATCAAGTAAAGGCAAATCTTATATGGCTGCAGTTTCGCTTCTCGCAGTCTTTGAATGATAAACATAAATTCATCAATGCTCATAGTGCGCTTGAGTTGCGCGACAGGCGAATGAGCATAGGGACAAATCTTACATTTGCCATCGCAAAGAGATGAGCCTTGAATTTGAATATATTTTATTGTATTTCGGGAACCGAGCATGTCCCATCATAAATCTTTAATTATAAATGGTATCTCAAAGAGCTTAGGATGAAAATATATGTCTTCGGAAATTAGATTATGATGATAAGCTCTTCCATATTGGGTTTCCTCACCGAAAAGCTCACCGTGGTCAGCCGTAATTATTATTCGTGTATTCTTAAGAGAAATCAGTGCATCATATAAATACTTCCCAAAATTTTTATCTATGTGCTCAACACATCGGGATTGAACATCTATACCTTCCAGCGGCGATTTGAACATGCGAGGATGCCCATAAGATTTCTTGCCATCCCAAAATGGTGCATGAGTTTCCATTAACAACAGTAAGAGAAGAAAGCGTTTCTTGGTGCTCTCCAGAAAAGACTTAGCATCTGTAAAAATCTCGGCAGAGGAGCGAAGATAGTCGTATTTAAGTCCTTCCACATTAAATCCTTTGAATATGCGAGTTCGCTGTGCAACTACCAACGGATTAGGTGTTAGAATTTGCTTTGTCTCAAAATCTTTTAGATTAAATAATTTACAACGAATTGGACTGTTGAGAGGCGGCTGACTATAAAGAACTAACGAGACTAAAGACGGAATAGTCCAGCATGCAGGAGAATAACATTTGTATAGATTGCCGAAGCTCTTCAAAAATGTTGCATTAGCTTGCTCAAAGGCATCAAACCGACAACTGTCTAATATAATTAATACGACATTCTTCATTTAATATACCACCGCTACAGGAATAGTGTTAAGAATATAATGGCTGCACTCATCAAATGAATGGCCCCAAAGATTATCTTCGCCTAGCAACTCTCCATGGTCTGAAGTTATCACAAATGGTTTGGGAAGCTTTGCATAATATTTAAATACCGCACTCAAAGCATAATTTAGATTTTCAAGATAATATTTACAAGCTAGTTTCCGATCAACTGTTTGATAAATTTGGCTTTCAATACCTATAGGACCGAAATGTCTTCCTTCAGTTTCTAATCGCATTGAAAAATCAAGTTCCGACATAAGATTTTTATAGACTTCCCTTCCAGCCTTGCCTTGCCAGGGAATATGAGGAGGAATGAGATGAAGATAAACTTTATCTTCCGACTTTAGCAGCTCTACGCATTCCTTCAAATTATCTATCGGATTAATGGATTTCGTATGGATTACTTTCTTCCATTTGTATTCTTGTCCGTGATAAAAAGGTGCAGGATTTGCAGTGAGCAATACGAAGTCTTCTACATTTGTTATATTCTTATAGAATGTGGGCGTGTTGTGCGAGCCAGAATACACTGGAAATAAAATGAAGTTTCTTGTATATTTTGGTAATTCGTTTTTTAATGCATCATATCTACATGCATCTAATAAAATAATGAGGTGCTTGCTCACTCTAAATCACTCCCTCGATTTCAAGCTCATGTTTTGCATCCAGCAACATCTGAATAATCTTACCTCTGTCCTCCTTGGTTAATATAGGAATACGCAAGCGTAATAGATTATCCACTTCTGCAACATCTATTTCGCCTTCCATGAACCAATCGAAGAGGTCATCAAAGAAAGCTCGCAGCTCACGCTCTCTTCTAGCCCAAATCAAATCCGCCTTTCTAAGAACTTCCTCTCGCTGCCTACGCCTTCTTACCGAATACATTATGCACAATAGATTTTAATTCATTTTTAAATAGCTGGAGAGCTAACAGGCTAAGAGCACACACAGCAATTCCGTGAGATGTGAATAAAGCTAATGCCGTAATAATCCCTAATAAAATTAAGCCAAGAGAGCTGTCCTCAATTTCTATCCCCTCAGCATTCATGCCGCTTCACCCAGGTCAATTTCCTCAAACAAATAAGTTGAAATTAAATGCCTGTAGCTATCAAAGTGCGGCTTGGAGAGCAAATAATAAGTAAAAACACCAATCATAGCCTCAACAGGATTCTCTGGTGTGCCAGCAAATAAACTCTCAAAATATATTAGCAGCGCATCAAGCTCTTCGTCTTTAGCTCTCTCAGTCAATAGATATTTTGAAACAGTTGTGATTACATGAAAGATAAGCTTCTCTGCTGATTTCACTTCCTCCTTATTATATTTTGAAATAATCTCCTCAGCAAGAGAGGCTGCGTCCTTATCAAGATTTTTGAGAGTTTGGGGACAGAACTTATACATTTTATCGAGAGCGTCAGTGGTCAGATAACTCATATTCTTCACCCAATAACTACCGCCTCCCAGGTTATCTTTATATTATCGCTTCCACTTACAGGCGGAGAACCAAATTTTATTCTAATTTTTGTATTATCACTCTGAGACACGTAACCTATACAAGGCGAAGCGTCTATTGCATCCTGCGAGACGGGCGACACTTTCACAACTATTTTTGAGGGATCAGTTGTAGCTAAGCCGTGAGCACCAATTTCGAAGTCGGTTGTTGAGCCATCCCCACTGAAAGTTTTAGAGCCTGAATTTCTATACTTGGTGCCGAGTAAAGGGTCATTCGTATTGCCATAAAATATATTACCTTCTTCACGAACTCCATTCAGAGAAGGAGCATTTATTGAATATTTCAAACCCACGAATTCATTTCCTTCTATCGTAATATAGTAGCCGTCTGCATTTATGCCTGTGCCTCTTGGTGAGGGAACATTGCCGATAAATATATTTTCCTCTATTTGTGAATGACATGTGGTGCCAGACAATCCGACCGCTGCGTCCGACCCAAAGCTAATATAGTTACCGATTATTCTCAATCTATGATTATTTGCACAATATATTGCAGTCCCTAGTAAATGCTCAAACCAATTGCCCACTATTATATGACCTCGTGGAGCCCCATCCAAATATATGCCGTAAGCATCCGCTCCTACATTTATGTAATTTCCTATGATTTCGGCAGCTTCGCCGCTATTTTTCATGTATATACCATCAATTTGCTTGACATTTATGTGAATTCCCTTATCAACCGCCGCTATATTATTATTTGAGATTATCGTATTTTTTCCCTCAGAGTATATTCCTACATTAACCGCTTCAATCCAGCAATTATGTATCTTTATAGTTCCGACAGCACCGGTGGAGGTATCCTCATTTGAGCTGAGGACTTCAATGCCACGACCGCCGGGATTACTCCAGCTATTGCTAAGCTCGCAGTTTATAATTTCAGCAGCATTCGGTTTATATGCGACGCCATCTATATCAAGCGTAACGAGTTTTATCCAGACGCCTTTAAGGTCATAACCCCAGCAGTCCCGAATTGTCGCATCATAGCATGCTCCACGAATCTCTGCAAGATTATTCAAGTCTTTGTGCATTATCTTTTCAAGCAAGAAGCCTCTTCTAATCTGCGAGGCCTTGACAAGTAAAGTATTTGAATTCGAGGAAGAAGCCGTGACTTTGAAATTTCGCATTCCTGTAAGCTTCAAATCCGCAACTCCATCATCGCTTCCGAATTCAAACGCCGCATCATTCAAGCTACTCAAGTTGAGTTCGGCGCCTTCTGACTCAAAGAATATTCCTGCGGGGCAGGAAATTTTCTGAGTAATCTTGTAGGCTCCTTTTCTTATGTAGATTTTACCTTCGCTTATGGCAGAAACGGCGCTCTGAATCACACTCGCATCATCCACTCCAGCTTGCCCTAACGTTATCTTCCGGCCCTTCCAATCTTCGGCTCCCACTTCATCCCCTTCTTTATAAACTATTGCAGAATAAGGCGGAACAGGCTTTTCCTCGCCTAGTCCTCTAGCTCGCAAGCTCGGAAAGAAAAATCCTGCAAATCCGCTAGCTGCGCCAGCTCCTTGAGCTATCTTTCTTACTTCATGAGGATAAGAGGATGGCATTATTTACAATCCTCTTCTCTTTCCCTCCATTCAGGATAATCTTCCTTGTCTATATATTTCAAGTCTTCAGCAGGAGTTAAATGATAAACTCCTTGATCGATTCCGCACCACGGCGAGTAAGGACGTGGATCCTTAATAGCCATCCAAGTCCACCACAGCGGACGAGGTTTTTTAAACGCTCTAAATATTATTCGTCCGTTCATTAATTTTTGGTTTCGAGAAGGCAAATCTGGCGAAGGATAATAGAAATACTCATGAAGGGATTGTCGCTGAACACCCGGCTGAGTGACCCCAATAGAGATAGTAACTAAAACACCCCAAGCGTATGGCGTGCTGCCGACATCACCTGGCGGCAGCCAATTATCGTATTCATGGAGAGCGTATTTCTCTATTATTTTAGTATCTTTTTCGGAAATTAATAATTTATCACGGGTAGTATCTTTCGCTTTGCTTCTCAACGCTTCGGCCTCTTTCACTAGGGCAAGACTCTTTTGGACGTTGCCTGTTCTTGGGTCTCTCTTCCCTAAATTATATCTCTCGTATGCTTCCATGGAATCATCCAAAATCACCCATTCCACAGGCTTTGAGAGTCCCTGGAACCACATACGGAAATCTTGATGAAGCGAATGCCCTACAATTATCTCCGAAAATGATTTCTTGCCTTTATCATACGCTTCTTTATCCTCTGGCAAAATGCCACGAATATGCCATTGTATAAAGGCAAGCTTGCCAGGTTTAAAATCAGCGTAATACTCGGGAGGCAAAGGCCTTCCTTTATATTGTTCTGCGAGTTTTTTCCATTCTTCCTTCGTGAGCCTCTTGGGTGCTTTGAATGAAAGAATATCAAATGGAATTTCTGCCTCCTTTCCGTCTTCCAAGAATCGCACTCTGACTATAGACATTCTGCATCAAATTTCAAACTCAAAGGAAATCTCGCCATTTCCTTAAATCTCAATTCAGGTAAGAGATATGGAATACGGATTTTCCTTCCGCCATTCATGGAACGGCGAGCTCCCCTTCCGCCGTTCAAAAAATTTTTGTTCTGGTGAGAAGGAAAACTCACATCCTAAGACGTATAATATTTGGATGAGTTCTTTTCAAAATTTCGTGCCTTGAATATTGCATATCCGCTGAGATTTCAAGAATGGAGGCAAGAGAACTCGCCAACGTCTTAAATACTATCTATAAAGCTATATTTCCACAAGAATTTCTTTATTTCTTCCTGAATATTCTCAAATCGCTCCTTTATAAGATTTCTTGACGCTCAAGTGTTTTCAAGTGGAGATCAAAAGTTTCTTTCTTCTCAGAGAGTTCGGCTTTCGCTTCTCCTTGCCTGTCCCTACGAGGATTTCGCCGATGTTTTATAGACTAGTGCACCATTCTCTAATTTATCCAGCTCCTCTAATGCCACTTCGGCATCTCTAAGCAAAGTTTTTACCCGAAATCTCTTCCTGCTCATTTCCTCTAACATCATGCAGAGATGAAGTAACTCTGATAACTGGATTTCTAAGCACAGGAGGAATTTCCTTAGACATTTTTTTTCGTTTAAGATGTTTTTTTGAATTTGAAGTTTCAACAAGTCTCATATTAAAGAAACGCAGAAGAGCAACAATGATTCTTCAACTATATATAGTTTCGGAAAATACTGAGAGCTTTTTTTTCATCTTTTCACGCCAACTCCTCCTCATGGATGCTTACAGAAGGCTCAGGCGAAGCGTATCTGCGGACAAGAATCCAATCCGCCCAGATTTCCGATCCCGTAACAGGCACAGATTTAGCAAGCCGGACAAATAAGTCTTCATTAGGTATATTTGTTGTATGAGTGTATTTATGTGTGCCATCTCGCCAAAAGTCAACCCTTCCCTCTATTAATGAAATTTCATCTATATGGAAGTTGCTGAGCTCGGGTGTTTCTGTGGCATATGTGCTCGTCCCCTCATTTCTACTTGTAAAATATCTTTTGTTGCTCACATCTTCGGCAATACCCACATAATCATCATCCACACTATCAATATTCGCAGCACCAAAAAGTGCAGTTGGTGCTACATATCTGACCTTACACCTAAAGAGATGTCCGTAGGAGAAAGGTGCTAACGAGGCTATGCCTGCAAATCCTTTTGAACCACCAGCTATTTTGATAATACTATCTGTGAATGTAATATCTGGCGAATTGTATGAACGCCATTTTGCATTTGTCTTATTTGCTTCGGTATAACCTACATGCCATTCGCCATTTTTGCCGAGTGCGGAATACCAAATCTTTATAATAGGGTCAAAGAACAATAATGAGGATTTGTATATCTGTCTATCGTCCCAACCATCAGAGCCTGGTCCCAATAACATTTCCCGTTGTAATGTCCAATTAACTCTATCGCTGCTTTTTGCGAAATACAAAACTGTATCCTCACTGACTGCACCGTAGTCACAAAAAGAAAACAAGCCCCAGTATTCGTCTCCCACTTTTTTAACTTCAAAATCCCAAACCTCCTTACCTGAGGGAATATAATCAAATGAACATTGAGTTGAATGTGTCCAGATTTTCCCGTCGGTCGATGTATATAAGTGAAGTGTCGTAACATCCCCATCTATATGAACTCGCCACATATACCAGTTATTCCCCTCCTTTACAACTGCGGGACTACCGCACTGAAGATATTCGTCTGCAACCTCTTCTTTCTCTGTCCAATTTATACCATCCGAACTTCTTTTCAAATAGATTTTAGAGGAATCGGTTCCCGCCCAAGCAAAGTAAACCCATAATTCATCTGTATCAGGATTATATATCAAATTAGGGTCAGCATAATGCCCCGAAGCAGGTTCTGGCTCAATCGGATTTGTCAACCCTGGTGGTTCTTCCCAATTCAGACCGTCATTTGAAGCTAATATAGAGGGGTTCTCTTTTGACGCATCGCCCCCAGGATAAGGCGTCATCGCCATCCAGTATTTGTAGCCATTCCAGCCGGCTGGGAAATAAATCACACTTGGATGGACTACCTGCCCAGAGCCGTCGTAAGTGGGAGTTGTCAGATAGCTGGCCGCATTTTCCGCCGCCCACTTTAATTTTGCCTCCTCTCCCAATTTCCCTTCGAAATCATCAAAGAATACGAATGTTGCCTCTCCATTGCTTGCTGAATCCACTGCTGAATTGCCGTAATACATATAAATTTCGACGCTTGAGTTCGCAGGCATAGAAGGCACTTTCACCCATATCGTCGCCTGCTGGGCGGAGATGTCCATTTTTTCAACCCAATACGGAAGTAGATTCTTAGATGCGTCGGCAAATCGTAAATCTTTTCCTTCGTTCAAGAAATGGGAAAAGTCAAAGTTCGTCGCATTCAAATCTATACGCACCTGATAATTACTTAAATTATTCCCGCTCTGCTCGGTGATTGTGATTTTTCGTCTGTATTTGAAGGTGGTAGAATCAATCAGGAAGCCCCTTTTTTTCCGAGTCGGCTGAAGACGAAATATCAAATAACCAATAAATCCACTTTTACCTTCCCAAGGAAACTTCTCTCTCCGATGTGAATATAATGAATTCATATTGGATATGATTATTTAGATTAATTAAGATATTCTAAAAGTTCCACCGGTCTTTCACCAAGAAACGCCACATACGGTAAAGATGATCCCTCAACTATATAATCAGCTGCATCAAGAAGGAAATTCTGAACGCCTCGTGGAACTTTCATTTTCTTAGGTCTGGAGAAGGGCATGAATTGGATGACGGGGTAGGCATAGACGGGGAGCTTCCATTTATACTTCTTGAATTCTTCTTCCGTTACTTTATGTAGAGGCTGAAGGTTAATGAATTCTGTCTTTGTATTGATTTTTATTGGCTTGCCTAGCATTGCATAACCGTATGCCTTATCATGGTCAAAAATCAAGAATACTTCCCCACCAATATTATATTTCCTATCTTTCAATACAAGAACCTTTTTGCCTGCATAAATCAATTCAGCGTGAGGAGCTGGCAAATACAAACCTCTGCCCTTGAATTTCTTTTCTTTAATGCTTTCCTGATGCCATCGCATTAATTCCTCAATAGGCACTCGCTTCGGCTCAAGCAGAGAGAGCCTATTAAAGACATCAAGCGAATCAGAAACATTCTTCTCTGGAATAGGTTCCATGGCTCTATTAATGTAACCTCTGAAGAGTGGAGCTTCAGGATGAGCTTCATTTTCGTATCTAATCACCTCCTCACTTGCAACACGAAGGACATCTCCAACATCAAGCTTAATCTTTGTATTATCGGATTTGCCATAATAAATGAAGTATCTAACCTTAGCTTTCTTTTTTAGAAGATTACGGATGTTGGTAACGCCAGTGATTAGCTTTCCTTTTTCGTCCAGCGCTACTACCCATTTCTTAAGCTTCTTGTCATCAAGGAGTTTGGCAGCATACTCAG
>Ga0209410_1000266_pt1 | contig 23236 bp, 15 predicted proteins | sample Mar14436cmmetaG_FD_184135 | JGI IMG/M metagenome (GOLD analysis project Ga0209410, IMG submission 184135) | Marine hydrothermal vent microbial communities from Guaymas Basin, Gulf of California to study Microbial Dark Matter (Phase II) - Marker... ... | reverse complement strand
CCCCCATACGGGGGTGCTCGCCCTTGTGTTTCGTCATGTCTATCTCCTCAAAGGCGGCTTTGAGGAGCCTCCGTCCCGCCTCAACAACCCCTTCGGGGGTGCCCACGTAGGTTATAACCGTCCTATTGTAATCGGCATCAGGCTCGTAAGAGAGGAGCTTCACCCCCTCCACCTGATCGATCACGGAGACTATGCGCCTGATCTTCTCCAAATCTCTGCCCTCGCTTATGTTGGGAACGCACTCCACTATCCTGTCCATCTTATCTTCCCTCCGGGGGTAGACCAAAAGGAAAACACAATTTAAAGGTTACCGGGGCCGGCCTACACCCTTCTATCTGCAGGTGTGGTAATAACATTAATAAGAGGGGTAGTATAAACACACCCATACAACCTGAGGGCAGCTCAGGGGGTGTCGGCGTGCTCAAAAGGGCCCTTGTAATGCTTATATCCGTGCTTGCAGCCTTGCCGGTCTACTTCTCACCCGGCGAGGCTATCTCTCCAGTGGGAGTTATGACCCCGGGGGACGGGGGGAACTACACCATGGACGACCTAGCTACTCTAGCCCCCGATGCAGTGGAGAAGACTGGGGGCTATTATCTTGTGAAGGGGAACATCACCGTCACCTTCCCGGACACCCTTTCCCTCCGCCCGGGGGACGTGCTGAAGTTCGATTCCTCAGCGCATCTGAACGTCAGGGGCAGGCTCCTCGCCCTGGGGGAGGAGGGAGATGAGATCTACCTGATGCCCTTCAATCCCCTCCTCTCGTGGGGCGGGATGTATATATATAGCCCCAATCCCCAGTATACATCTGTTCTTAAGCATACAGTGATCATTGGTGGGGATGTAAGCATCTTCTGCGAGTCCTCTAGGCTCACTGTTACGGACTCCGAAATATCAGATTTTCAGCGCTCGGGGGTGGAGGGCAGGGAGGGGAGCAATATAACCCTTCTCGGAACGCAGATACACGACGGCGGCTACTACGGCGTCTACCTTGAGGACTCAGCTCTTCAGATGGAGGGCTCCACAATCACCAACACCTCAACCGGCATCAAGACGGCCAGGGCCTCCCTTGAGCTGAAAAGATGCACACTTGAGAGAAACAGGAACACCGGCGCATACCTCTTCACCACCACCGCAAGCATGCAGGACACCCGCTTCACCGAGAACCCCTCCTACAACCTGCTCCTCTCTCGCTCGGAGGTGGAACTTGAAGGGTGCTTCATGAACTCCTCCATTTACAATATATACTCTCTTTACTCCGAGCTCATAGCTAGGAACTCCACCCTCAGGGATACACTCAAAGACGCCGTACACTCCATCGGTGGCAGCCTCCTTGTAGATGGGCTTGTGGTTAAGGGAGCGGCGCAGAGCGCATTCGACCTCAACGCTACCGAGTTCGTGGTGAGATTGTGCACAATAGAAAATGTAGGCCACCCCCCCTCGGGCTACCCCTTCTCCGCCTTTTATATGACAGTGAGCCGCGGTGAGGTCTCCTATACCACCATAAGGGATGTGGGCTTCGCATACCTTGAGATGGTACGCTCCTCCGTCCAGTGCTGGATTTCCCGCATGGAGGGGGCTGGAAGGTTCTCCTTCGCCCTTGACCTCAACTCCTCCGTGATAGTGGTAGAGAGCGAGACTTCAGGGCCTCTTCTCTTCAGGGACTCCAAGTCCCGCGTAACCTACTCGAGGATGTACAACATAACCGCCGTAGACTCTGATACCGGGCAGAGGGTTGAGAACCTCACCCTCGACCTATTCCTCCCGGGGGGGGAGGTTCGCAGCTTCTTCGGTCCAGAGGGTGAGATACGGCAGGTCACTTTGAACATAACGGTTGAGAGCATAAGTGGGACGGCCCACTTGGGAGATGCAAGGGGGGTCCTGAGCTCCCCAGGGTATATCCCCGCCTCTTTAACTCTGGAAGAGGGGTCCCCAAGAGAGATTACTGTTGAGTTATTCCGGGAGCACCCGCCACCATTCCTAGTTGTCTGGGAACCCGGGGAGGGGGAGGTGGTGACTGGCACCCTCACTCTGCGGGGGGAGTATCAGGGGGCCTACCCCGCAAGGTCCGTTGAGATCAGATTTGACGGGGGGGAGTGGATACCCCTGAAATGGAGTGGGAACGGGAGCTTTAACCTCACCTACAACCTCTCTGCTGTCATCCCAGGACCCCACAGGCTGGAGGTGAGGGCCTACGACGGCTCCCTCTACACCGGTGTAGCTGTAATCAACATAACCGTTATGGTCATGCCCCTAGACAGTGACGGGGACGGACTCCCCGACTACAGGGAGGAGGAGCTGGGCACCTCCCCCTTCAACCCCGATACAGACGACGATGGGCTCCCGGACGGTATTGAGGTGGATACCAGCGATGGTGTGGCTACAGACCCTACAAACCCCGACACCGACGGAGACTTCCTTCTGGACGGGATGGAGGATATAAACCGCAACGGAAGGGTGGATAAAGGTGAAACTGATCCGCTAGACCCAGATACCGACGGCGACGGTATCCCAGACGGGAAGGACCCCTCCCCCCTGGAGCCCGAGAAGAAGAGAAGCAACGTTGACTTTATCCTCTGGACAGAGGCCCTCCTCCTTGCTGTTCTCATAGTAGCCCTTCTTCTGGTGGTGATCAAGAGGTGGAGAGGAAGGTGATACCGCCTAAGGGCGGCTACCCCGGGGGAGCCGCCGTACGGTTCATCTACCGGGGAGAGCAAAAGCACCTTTTCCTCATACCCTACGTGAAGGGATTAGTTAGGGAGGGGGAGAGGGTCAGACGCCTCTTGGAGGAGGCCCGTCCGGAGGTCCTGCTTCTCCACATATCTCCAGAGGAGCTGGAGGGACTTAAAGATCTTGTAGAAAACCACCGGAAGGTAGGCAGGGAGGCCTTATCAGCCGCCGACAGTGTCTATCTCGCGGTGCTCGAAGTGTACGGGGAAGTAGAGCTCCCCTCCCCCTCCCTCCGGGCGGCACTTGAGTACGGCCTGAGAGAAGGTAAGCCCGTGAAGGGGGTGGACATAAGTGAGGCAGATTTCACAGAGCTCTATCTGAAGCACGTCAGCTTCCTCACCCGCCTGAGAAGGGATAGGGCTCTGAAGGGAGCCTTAAGATATCCCTTACCCCCAGGGAGGCCTCAGGAGGCCCTCATGATACTCGACAGAGAGGTCATGAAGCTTAAGGGTTTCAGGACTGTTGAGAGTGAGAGAATGAAGTGGCAGGGGAGAGCGGTTTTCAGGGAGGCCCTTCGTTGGAAAAGGGCGGCCTTCCTTCAGGAGGTGGAGAGGGCAGAGGAGAGTCTTGCAGAGCTGCTGAGGCGCGCCGAGAAAAGGGGGGAGGCGGTGGAGGTAGAGAGGTTCCCAGAGGAGGGACAGGAAGAATAGTTTTTATATAGGCTGTGTTATTAGGGCCCGCTACAAACAAGTGGAGTGGTGTTGGGAGATGAAGGTGCCAAAGACAGTGAAGACCTACTGTCCGTATTGCGGGAAGCATACGGAGCACGAGATATCGAAAGTGAAGAAGAGAAAGGCCTCGGAGCTCAAGTGGGGTCAGCGGAGATTCAGACGCGTCACAGCGGGCTACGGCGGTTTCCCTAGGCCCAAACCGGAGGGGAGGGAGAAGCCTACAAAGAGGTATTACGTGAAGTACACCTGTAAGGTCTGCAAGAAATCCCACAACGTTGAGGGGAAGAGGGCCAAAAGATTTGAGATTGTGGAGGTCTGAAGATGGCTCTTCAGGAGAGAGATGTCGTACCGATGCCAACGTCCCGCTTTCTCAAGGTCACCTGTCCAGACTGCGGAAACGAGCAGGTGATATTCTCAAAGGCTTCAACCCGGGTCCTCTGCCTTGTGTGTGGCTCCACCTTGGCAACACCCACCGGGGGGAAGGCGAAGATAGAAGGCAAGGTTGTGGAGGTGCTCGATCAGAAGAGCATGTCCAGATGATGAGGTAATAAAATGGTCAGCCCCGTGGAACAGATAGAGGAGGGCGAACTGGTCATAGGGACCGTAAAGAAAGTGAAGAACTTCGGTGCCTTTGTTAATCTGGATGAGTACCCCGGGGTGGAGGGATTCATACACATAGCAGAGGTGTCCTCCGGGTGGGTGAAATACATAAGGGATTTCATAAGGGAGGGGCAGAAGGTCGTCTGTAAGGTCCTCTCTGTGGACCCCAATAAGAGATACGTCGAGCTCTCCCTGAAGCAGGTGAACGAGCACCAAAGGCGGGAGAAGATACAGCAGTGGAAGAACGAGCAGAAGGCGCGTAAGCTCATGGAGCTTCTCGCAGAGGAGCTCAACACCACCAGCGATGCCCTAATGGAGGAGTTTGGATGGAACCTGGTGGAGGAGTTCGGCTCCCTTTACACCGCCATGGAGCAGGCATCTGCCAACGAAGAGGTTATACGCTCGAAATATAGCGGCGTGTGGGTGGAGCCCTTCCTAAAAATCGTCAGGGACAACGTAGTCCCTCCCTTCGTGGTAATCTCTGGCAACATCACCCTTTCGATAAAGGACCCCAGGGGAATCGAATACATAAAGAGGGCCCTTGAGGAGGGGGAGAAGACGGGGAAAAAGCACACTCCCGAGGGGGTAGACGTTGAGATCAAGTACCAGGGCGCCCCCAACTACCTCGTAAGGGTGAGGGCACCGGATTACAAAACCGCAGAAAGCGTCATACAGGAGGTAGCGGAGAGCGTCATCGGCACAATCAGGAAGGCGGGCGGGGAGGGGTGTTATACAAAAAAGAAGTAGGATTATGAGGTCTAAAATCAAAAGATGTCCCTCGTGCAGGATATACACCCTGAAAGACATCTGCCCAAGATGCAACCAGTCTACCGTTTCAACCTTTCCACCGAGGTTCTCTCCCGAGGATCGTTGGGGAGAATATAGAAGAAGGGAGAAGCTTAAGAGGTTAAAGGGGGTGAGTGAATGAGAGAGTTCGAGTTCAAGATGTATGAACTGCCCGAGTTGAATAGCCCCATACTCGTAGAGGGGCTGCCTGGGGTGGGAAACGTTGGAAAACTGGCCGCGGAGCACCTTATAGAACAGGTGGACGCAAAGCTCTTCGGTGAGATCTTCTCCGTGGACTTTCCACCACAGGTCACCGTGGGGGAGAAGGGGCTCATAAGCGAGGTGAAGAACAGCCTCTATTACAAGAGGTTTCCCAAGAAGGACAACGACCTGATCATCCTTGTGGGAGACTATCAGGGGCTTACACATCAGAGCCAATACAGATTCGCCTGGTCCATGATCGAACTAGCTAGGGAGCTTGGTGTGGAGAGAATCTTCACGCTCGGCGGCTACGGCGTGGGCAGGCTGGTAGACTCCCCAAGGGTCCTGGGCGCCAGCTCAGACCCCATGATGATAGACGAGCTTAAGGAGCTGGGCGTCATATTTAATGAAGGGGAGCCCGGAAGCGGCATCGTGGGTGCCTCAGGGCTCCTTCTGGGCATCGGAAAGCTTTTTGGGATATACGGGGCCTGCCTGATGGGGGAGACCTCAGGCTACTTCGTGGACCCCAACTCGGCCAAGGCGGTGCTGAAGGTCCTGACCTCCTACCTTGAGATTGAGATAAACTTCGAGGAGCTAGAGGACAAAGCCCGGAGGGTGGAGGAGATAACCGAGCAGATAAAGAGCGTGGAGAAGCAGTTCTCCAAGGAACCCTCCCAAGAGGATCTCAAATATTTCGGGTGAAGGGGCGGCTCCCAGAGCAGTTTCACTGCTAGCCCCGGCCCTCCTCCTCCACAGTCTTCTCCTCACCTACCTCAGCCTGCTGCTGGTAGGTCTCGCCGTAATAGCCCTCCTGCGGATACTCCCCGTACGAGCTAGGCACCTCCTCTGGTGGGGCAGCCTGATATCCCTCCCAGCCACTTCCCCTTGCGGTGTATTCCTCACCGGCTGAGGGGTAAACCTCCTCTGCGGCGTAGGCCTGCGGCTCCTCCGCCCAGCTAACAGCTTCCTCCACAGCCCCGTACTCCTCAGGGTATCCTGGCTGTGTCTCCTCCACTGGAGCGATGTACACCTCAGGGGGTGCCGCCTGAGGCTGAACAGCCTCCGTGAGCTTGGCCGAGGCCCTCCTGTAGAAGGAGTAGCCCTTCAAGAGGATGACGAGGAGCACAATAGCCGAGAGGAGAAGAATCAATATCAGTATGGAGTTCACAAGGGAGGTGCCGGGGAATATCTCCAACGGCCTAGAGGAGGCTGAAGTCGGGTCCGTGCCATGGCGAACCTCATATCCGTCGCTGTAACCATCATCATCGCTGTCAGGGTCGTAGGGGTTTGTCCCATTCTTCCACTCCTCTAGATTGGTGAGGCCGTCGCCGTCGGGGTCCTCCTTCGCGTCCTCGGGGTCTTCGGGGTCAAGGAAGAACGTTCTCTCCCACTGATCGTTCATGCCGTCACCGTCGCCGTCCTCGGGCGGAGGGGGCTGGGTCACAAAGATCGTAAGCAACACCGGCAGTGAGGAGAGCTCCCCGTCGGATACCACAACGATGATGGTGTAGTTCCCTCCCCGGGGATAGGTGTGCACTACACTTGTGAGCTCCTCACCCTCCACCGGCTCGGAACCGTCCCCAAAGTCCCATATATAGGTGAGGATATCCCCGTCGGGGTCTGAGAAGCCCTCCGCCGTGGCCAGAATGGTGAGGTTGGAGGCAGGGCTGTAGGCGTTGATGAAGCCAACAGATGGTGGGTCGTTCAGGTTCCTTACTATCAATCTTACATAGGCTGTGCTTGAGAGACCTTCCAGGTCCGTCACTGTTATGCTCACGTTCCACTCCCCCACCATCTCCTCCCTGTCGACTATTAGGGTCAGGTTGCCGCTTGTGGTGTCGAAGAAGTAGTTCTTACCCCTCACCGTCCCGGGAATCTTCTTTATGGCGTTTGTGGAGAAGGTGAGTACATCCCCGCTGTCAAGGTCGGGATCGCTGAAGACTGGCACGATTGGTATTGTATCCCCCTGATAGGCCTCCACAATCTCCGGCAGCTCGATGACGGGCGGATCGTTTACGTTTTGAACCTCTACCAGGACCTTTACTGAATCTCTGCTTCCGTCCTCATCAGTGACGGTGAGGGTCAGGGTAAAGCCCGGTACATCCCCATCGGAAGGCTTCACGTGGAGCTTACCGTCGTCATCCACGTAGAAGTTCTCCCCCCACACCGCCCCGTAGAGGACCTCCTGCACGTTCCAGTGCACCATAGGCGTCTCCCCGTCGGGGTCCTCAACATCTATTGGGATTGTGAGCCAGGAGCCCTGCTTCACCCGCAGGGATACCTCCTTCTCCTCGGTGGTATCCACACCCGCCACCCTCCTGATCTGCGGCGGGTCATTTACGTTCTGAACCTCCACCCTAACCTCAAGAGGTCGGGTGAGGGTGAGTCCCCGGGGATCGGAGGCGTTAATGAGGAGTGTCTCGCTGCCGAAGGCGTCGGAGAGGGGGGTAATCTTCAGATAAGCACCCTCCTCTCCTATCTCTCCCCCCATTACAATGTCTGCCTTCACCACCTCCCCCATAAAAGTGCTTGTCCACGAGCCGCCCTGCCAGAGGAAGAACTGAAGCGTCTCCTCGGGGTTGGGGTCGCCTATCCAGTCGCTGAGAGAGTAGTAGTGGGCCCCGGAATCCTCATCCATACGCAGGGTTACGTTCTGGACCTTGAGATAGGGTGGGAGGCTGTCATCTATTATGGGGCCCACATGGCTCCCTATATCCCCTGTGGCGGGGAGCTTGCCGTCGCTGGCAGAGAAGTTGAAGGTGTGTATCCCCTCTCCTAAAAACATCCCTGGGATCTCGGCCACATACTTCTCCCAGTTGGTGTAGTTGCCGTCCTCGCCTGCGGCCCTGAGCATCCTGTAGTTCACACTGTCCACTGTCACGTAGATATAGGAGGGGGGATCGTTGTTGTAGTCCCAATAATACACCTCAAAGGTGTAGCTCTGATTGGTCCTGCCCTGGGCGGGGTAGACCCTGCCGTCCCTCAGTTTAGGGGCAAAATTTGGGATCTCCGCCTTCACGGTCAGGTTGTTCAGATTGTAAGTGGCCCAGGCGTTCATGAAGGACCCCAGGTATCTCAAGTTGGGCGTTGTGGAGTCATATCCCTCGATCTCCGCCACCACAACGATGTATGCCTCAGTGAAGTTCGCTATCATCTGGCACTTCACGGGTTCCCGAAGCCTCCCCGGGGCTGCCCTAGAGCTCTGGGTGACGTAATAGGTCCTCTCCACCCTGAGCTGGGAGGGGTTGCTTTTCAGGGGGTAGATAAGGTAGACGCTAAGGAGCGTGTAGTAAGCCATCGTTCCGCTGGTGAGCCCGTAGGAATTCAGAATGTCCAGGTCGAAGGTCACATTGGTAGGCCAGTGGTCGGGATCTGGGGCCACCACCCTGTAGACATCTATGTAATCGTAGGGCTCTTCTATCCTCTCGTTGAGGATACTTCCTGTGACGTTTAGGCCGCTTTCTATGTCGTTGTAGGTGTCCCTGGGGGTGACCCTGCTGACAGTGAAGGAGAGGTTGTATGTGCAGGAGGGATATCCCGCTCCGGGGTGGCGGAGCTCTATGTAATATCTCCCCGTGTAGGCGGCGGTGAAGTAAAAAGTAGGGGTATAGAAGCTAGTAAAGTAACCGACCACTATGGAGTGGATATCCCCCCCCGGGGGATAGACACCCCACACTATCACGAAAAGCGTCATATTCCGCATATCCGTGGAATTGATGGAGTTTGCAGTTATGGAAAGTCTGTCCACGTGGAGACCACCGCCGCCCTGAAGGTCTATGCGGAAGAAGTCAGAATAATCCGAGGGGGTAACGCCCCCAGTGACGTTGAGACCCGTTAGGGTGCGGGGTAGGGGATCGGCGGTGTTTATGTCGTTGTTGGGTTCCGATTCCGCTACAGAAGACCTCACAGAGGGGTAACTAGTAAGAAAGCTGGCGGTGCTACCCCTCTCCCCCCAGGTGGCGTGGACCCCCGCCATTGATAATGAAAGCAGAAGTATCGTGATAACTATCTGTAACATCCCGGAGGGGCTACGCATATATCTCACCTGTCCGGATTGATAAACTCTATTCTCTTTAAACTTTTCTGGCTAGGGTGTGACCCGCCTTATGGTCCTCGGGAAAGGTATGGCGTATTTGATGTGCTTTAGGTCCGCAAGCCACGTCACGAAGCGGTCCATTCCCAGGCCGAACCCGGAGTGAGGGACGGAACCGTACCTTCTCAGGTCTATGTACCACTCATAGTTTTCGGGGTCCAGCCCGAATTCTCGGATCCTCTCCATGAGAACGTCCTTCTCCCAAATCCTCTCTCCTCCCCCTATAATCTCACCGTAGCCCTCCGGCGCCAACATGTCGTGGCAGAGCAGGACTTCAGGGTTCTCCGGGTCGGGCCTGTGGTAGAATCCCTTGTTCCGGGGAAATTGAGTTATGAAGAAGGGCTGGGTGAAGTCCTCTGTCAGTGCCTTCTCCTCCTCGTATCCGAGGTCATCCCCCCACTTCATCTCAAAGCCCTTCTCCTGCAGGATTTCAAGGACCTTCCTGTAGGGCACCCTCTCGAAGGGAGGGGATATCTCCTCCAGTCTCTTTGGGTCCCTCCCCAAGAATTCCAGTTCATCCCGTCTCCTCCGAAGGACTCCCCTGAGGATGTACTCCATCATCTCCTCCTCAAGCTTCATCATCTCCTCATTTCCCATCCACGCCGCCTCCACCTCCCCGTGCCAGAACTCCGTAAGATGCCTCCTGGTGCGGGACTTCTCAGCCCTGAAGGAGGGGGCTATGGTGAATATTCTCTCAAGGGAATATATCATCGCCTCAGCGTAGAGCTGCCAGGACTGGGTGAGATAGACCTCCTTCCCGAAGTATTTAACAGGGAAGAGAGTGGACCCACCTTCGCAGGCGCCTGTGACGAAGATGGGGGAGTGGGCCTCGTAGAAACCCTTCTCCAGGAAGAACTCCCTGAAGAGTTTGAAGACCTCCGAGCGCACCTTCAGGGTCTCCGTCATTTGTCTTGAGCGAAGCCAGAGGTGCCGCACCTCCATGAGGAACTCGTCGCTCTTATCCTTGGTTATAGGGAAAACCTCAGCGAAGTGGATTATGTGGACCCTCTCGGCGAGGATCTCGTACCCCCCGGGGGCTCTCTCATCCTTCCGCACCACCCCTTCAACCCAGAGGGAGGACTCCACAAGGGCCTTATCAGCATCTCTGAAGTCCTCATCCGGCACCTCCCCTTTGACAACCGTCACCTGGATGATTCCTGTCACATTCCTGAGGACTATGAAACGGAGTTTCTTTGTCCCCCTAGTGCGGTAGATCCAGCCCCTTACTTTCACCCTCTCTCCAGTGTGTTTACCCTCCATTATGTCTTTTATTGACACAAATTCATCTTTCATAGGCTTCACCCGGTGTTGGGAGGTTCTTCAGTAAAGACCCTACCCAAAACTTATTTCATATTTTAAGTTTCTATGGCAGCGACATGGCTTATCCCTACTGCATCCTCTGCAAGGGCGGGAAGAACCTCTGCGGCATCTCTCCTTGTCCGCTCCTTGCCGGAATTAAGAGAAAACTCCCCAAAGTGGAGATCAGAGGCAGGGAGATCTTCGGTTCATCTCCTCCGGAGGTCTTCGTGGGAAGGCACAACTACCCCAACATAAACATAGGACCCCTTTTGCCTCCCCTCAAAGAGGACACCTCTGAATACGTGCTGGGGTCTTCCCTGTGGGGAAGGCCCATAGAGGATGTTTATGCCATAAGGTCTACTCTTATAAGAGGAAAGAGACCTCTCAACGTGCGGACACCTGGGCTCGATTCTCTCCGCTTGAGCAGCTATCCTGTGGTGGATGAAGCGAGGCTGAAGGGGGAGGTGGGGAGGACCCTGGAGGGCCTCCAAGAGCTCGCCCTCTCAGTGAGACCCGTTGACTGCGAACTGTGGCTGAACAAGGTCCCAAAAAACCTCACCCCTACATTGAACAGGATCGAAATGCCTTTCGGACCGTCAGTAGATTTCAGGCGCTTTATTCTCGCAGAAAACCCCAGAACGCTGCGACCCCTTGAGAGGGCAGTCTACGATACAGACATGAAGGCGGAGGATGCCGTCTGGGAGCTCTACTTGAGCGGGGTACCCTTGGAGAAGATAGTGCAGCTCCTCTCAGTGGGGACCCTGGGCGTAGGTGGGAGGAGAAGGCTGGTTCCCACCCGCTGGAGCATAACGGCAACCGATGACATACTCTTTAAGAAGATGAGGGACGAGGTCGCATCTAATCCCCCAGTGGACTCCCCCATCTATTTCTACGAGGTCTACGCGGGCAACCACATCCACGTAGTCCTCCAGCCCGGGCCACTTCAGTTCGAGATGCTGGAACAGTGGCAGAAAGGAGCCTTCTGGGGAGAGTCCAGTAGGATACTGCACGACTACGAGGGGGTCGCCGGAAGAAGAGATTATGCCGGGGAGATCGAGGGGGCCTATTACGCCGCCAGGCTCGCGGTGGCCGAATACCTGAGAAGAACAGGGAGGTGTGCAACCATAACGGTGATAAGAAGGATCACCAGCGAGTACTGGGCCCCATTAGGCGTTTGGGTGATTCGGGAGACCACCCGCAGAGCCCTGACAAAGAGACCCCTCATATTTTCATCCAGAGAGGACCTTTTAAAACACCTTGAGAGAGTTGTCAGAATCCCGGGGGTATTGGAGAAGTCACGCTTCCTGAAAAGAAGCCTTCAGACGAGACTTTTCTGAGTGGTACCTCCCCTTGGGGAACAAGATGTAGTAGAGGCTTGTCCGGTTGCCTGACGTTTCCTCTCTCTTCAGATTTCGCCGTTATCTGCCGAGAGGAGCCTTCCCCGGAGATTTTTCTGAATCGTTGTTCTCCACAAACCGTTTCTCTCCCAGGTATTGGGCCCGGACTCTAATTCAAACAGTGGGGAAGGTGTGGTGAACGATGATTCCTTACCCTTGTGAAGATTGGTAGCAATATTGGTATCGCAACAATACACCTTGGAATAGCTACACCCGAACATTTTAGATAGGCCCGAAAAAATTCTAGTATACATAATTTTACTGTGCATGCAGGACGATGCCAGCTTAAGGATATCTATAAGGGAGAAGCACTCCTTCTTAGATGGCTGGATAGTGCACTTGCATCCCGCTACAATGTTCTTAAGATCAAAGGTGATTAAGATTCCTCCAAAGAGAGAGACAAAAAACATATATATTCCTGAAGATAACACATCTCTGACCTCCATGAGGCGTGGAGAACAGCTAAACTGGATCAAAAATATCGTATCAACGATGAATATAGCAATCCCCACACACAAAACCATCCTCTTAACCCATGCACCCATAGTGGGACATGGAGGGAAGGGAACACATTATAACAGGCTGAGCCCAGACAAAGACATAGATGAACTTTTCGTAAAATGGGTTAATGGTGAGTTCAAATTCCAAAAAGACCCCCGTGTTGAAGCGGTCTTCTGCGGCCATACGCATGAGAACCATATATTCTACCATATAACAACAGAGAATATGAACGATGAGAGATTAGATCAATACAATTGTTACTATCACCGCCAGAATAATAGATACAAACCCGAGGATGAAATCTCCTTAACTTTTTTGGAAGGAACTTTTTGTATTGAAACCACTACTGCCACTCTAGGTTATCCATGATTTAGAGGAGGGTCATAATGCTTAATTGGAAGGACAAAAAGATCTTCTTTCTCCTTCTAGTAGCTGTGATAATCGTGTCCATAATCGCATACAGTGAAAGAGGGATAACTGCCATGGAGAAAAGAAAACGTGCAGAAAATATAGCATATTCAATGGACAAGAATGCAATGCTTGTAGATGTTTATGCATCTGGATACCGTGCCAATGGAAGGTTTTCCAGTTGGACTTATAGTTATTATTCTCCAATGAATGATAATTTAATTCTAATAACAATATCCAACACAGGTAAAGTTAATGTGAGAACCCAGGGTTTGTATCTGGACATTAATATATCTGCGCTATCTCCGACAGTTAATTGGACCATTGATAGCGACAAAGCGTATAAAATTGCACTCTCCAACCCCGATGTTAGGAGATTCTTAGAGCACTGGCCAGATGTTGAAACATTTTTCTTTCTATATAGTAGATATGGGTCTACTAATAACTCAGCATGGTCTATTAAATTCCATTCATGGGGAGTCTTAGATGATCCTAATAGCGTGCTAATTATTATAAATGCAAGAACAGGAGAAATTCTTTATGTTGAATCGTACCTTAGAGAAAGTTCCTCCTACTCAATCTGTTTTGTCCCTATAGTTATCATTATCTCTATCCTTCTCGTTATCTCACTCTCTAAGAGCAAACGTTTTCCCAATTTCTTTACTGCCACAGGATTCGCCCTCTTCCTGATTCCGACTCTCTATCTCCGTATCTACTACTCTACCTCCATCTTCACCTTTATGACCCTTGTTTTTGCTGCGGTGCTGTGGCTGGGAACAAAAAGACGTATGAGTAGTACCGATTTGAATATGGAGCACCAACAGGTCTACGGACTCTTTGGACTTCTGGCTGCTGATTACTTCGGTCTCTTAATCGCCCGTTTCTTATTGATACCTTACTCCTATCCCAATCTCCTCTGGTCCTCTCTCCTCATCATCAATGGAGCAATACTTTACATAATTCTCTCCCTCACCTCCGAAGAGGAGGGAACAGGCAAAATCTTGAAATTCTTCAACAAGTGACCTCTTCCCCCTCCTCTTCAGACACAGAAACGCTCCCGCCCCCCTTTGCAAACTCGTTGCTTCGGTTCAAATCCCAGCACGTTAATTGGCTCTGATTATACATTAATTAAAAGCGGGCCTGCCGGGATTTGAACCCTGACGGGTTCGGAACCAATTTCTTTATATACTCCTAAATCTTTCACCCTCTCATGCCTCAAAAGAAAAAATACTCCTCCCTCCTCAATAACAAAAACATCTCCAGATGGTACCATAACATCTCCAGAGGCTCCAAAACCACCGCCGACGTCTACCTCAGAAGATTGGGCTCCTTCTGCAACTCCCTCAACACTACACCCTCCAAACTCATCAATATGGACCCCCAAACACTCTATAACCTCATCCTCGACTACATCACCTCTATGGAAAAACAAAACTACACCGGAAGCTACATCCAGTCCTCTATCAAGGCAGTCAAATCCTGGCTCTCCCATAACAATATCCATATCATCAACAAAATCAAAATCAAAGGCGCCTACGACGCTCCTACAATCCAGAACGAAAGAGTGCCCACTCAGGATGAACTGAGACGCATCTTCCTTTCTGCAGACAAAAAAGCCAGAGCCGTCGTCGTCCTCATGGCTCACTCAGGTCTCAGACCCCAATCCCTCGGTAACTACAACGGCACCGATGGACTCAGAATAAAAGACTTCCCAGAGATGAAAATATATGAGGACGAAATCTCTTTCGAAAAAATCCCTACTATGGTAATAGTCCGGAAGGAGCTCAGCAAAGCTCGGTTCCAATACTTTACATTCCTCAGCGAAGAGGGCTGTTCTTACCTGAAAGACTACCTGGAAGAGAGAATGCGAAAGGGCGAGAAATTGCACCCCGACTCTCCCATTATCACTCCCAAAGTCCACAGAAAACCCTTCATACGGACCGTTAACATCGGTGACGCTGCAAGAGGGGCGATTAGAAAGGCCGGCTTCTCCTGGAGACCCTACGTGCTGAGAGCATTCTTCGATACCCAGATGATGCTGGCCGAATCAAAAGGCTACGTTATGCGAGATTATAGACAGTTCTGGATGGGACACAAAGGTGACATCGAACACAGATATACCCTTAACAAGGGTATGTTACCCCTCTCGGTGGTGGAGGACATGCGGAGGGCCTACAAAAAGGCTCAGAGATTTCTGCAGACCACAGCGGAGAGCGAGATGGACTCCGAAAAGGTCAAACTGCTTTTTAAGAAAGAACTGCTTCTCGCAGTCGGTTACTCTCAGGAAGAGATAGAGGAAATGGACCTCTCAGAGGTTTCAGAAGACGAGTTTCAAAAGATTGTCAAGGAGAAGCTTGAAGAGAGGAAGAACAACCACTCAAGCCAGAAGGTTGTAACTGTCTCAGAGCTGGAGAGGTTCCTTGAGGAAGGCTGGGAGTTCGTAGCAACACTCCCCGGTGAGAAGGTGGTTATAAAGAGGAGTGAGTGAGCAGAGAACTCTCTGACTATTACTAAGATGTGTTCTGAAAGCTAACCAAGCTTCTCCACAAAGCTCGAAAGATATAGATATACGCTACTGAAGCACCTTTATTCCTTGTTGGTGTGGACCCACATAGGATCCTCCAGCCCTATCAGCACCCATTTTAAAGCATTACTTTTGTTTCATCATCGCATACCCTCTGTGACCATCAGAGTCTTTAGAAATAGAAATCTAACCCTTCCCTGTCTCCCTCTCCAATGGTTTGATCTCACCCTTCGTTATCCATATTCTTTTCCCGTCCGTATAAAAGAGTATATACTGTCCCTGTTCCACACCACCTAGGGCATTCTGGACAGCCTTTGGTATGGTAATGTGCATCTTACTGGTCACCTTGGAGACGCCGAGAAGTTCTTTGGCCATGTGTAGCGGATATGATTAATCGCTTATGAACTGTTCCAACTAATCGGCGAATAGCGTAATCGTGGAAAGATTGATATAATACTAAAGGTATACACCCCAAGGTGATGACCGTGAGAGCTGTCTCAACGTGCCCCTTATTGGTCTTCTCAGCCCTGTTTCTAATCTCTGCTCTAGCTCCTACAGCCAGCTCCTACCTCCTGGATGTGAAGGTAGTAGCCTCCGTCAACGCTCTTAACAATATCCAACAGGTGGTTGTCTCCAGTGATGGAACCACCGCAGCAGCCATCTCAGATGATGGCAACCTATATATTATCAAATCTGGTAGCGCCTCTGAAAGTGTCTCTATCGGGGAAGACCTGACCGCCACTGCTCTGGCAATATCGGCAGATGGAGATAGAATTCTGTGTGGAGATTCGGATGGCGATGTGCATCTTTATGATAGCTCCGGCAATGAGATGTATGACCCATACATAACATTCTTGGACGATATGATATACTCCGTGGACATCTCTTCAGACGGCACTCGTGCTGTGGTTTCCACAGACTGGCGCACGATATACTTTACTATTCGGCAAGACGGTTTTTGGTCTGAATGGTCCACATATACCTATTATGAATGTGTTGTGGACCTCTCCGCTGACGGCCAACATCTTCTGGTATACGATGATGAGACGCTCAATGTTTTTGACAGCGATGGCAATCTTCTGTGGGCAGAGGATTGGACCCCCCCTGGAAATGGAAAAATAGTCTGGGCGGACCTCTCAGAGGATGGAACGAAGATTGGAGTCCTCTCAGATAATAGGGTTCTATCTCTCTTAAGCGTCCGCAGTGGCAGTGAGATATGGAGAGTGACCAATTTCGGTCAGGTTAGCCAGATCTATGAAGGGGTGGTAGAACTCTCATACGACGGTTCGGTTATAATGGCGGCACATGACCTCGGACCTGACCTTCTCTCCAGAATCTACATTTACCATGGCGATTCCCCCGATGTCGTTGCAAACTATTCTGGTGGGGTCTCACTAGCGGCAAGAATATCGGATGATGGTAAATATCTTATTCTCCAGTGCTACAATTCAAGTGGAGAGGACTTGAGGCTGATAGACCTCTCTGATGATGAAGTGGTGTGGAACAAGAACATCGAGGGCTACGTGATATCCTCCTCCATGCTAGCAATTTCTGCCGATGGCTGTTTCGTAGCCTATGGAAATTCTCAATATCTGTTCTCGTATCTTTCTACCATCCCCAGAACCTCCCTTGTTTACTCTGGAGGGATAGTGTGCGATAACTATTACTACTTCTCCGCTGAGGGCCAGATCCAGCTTACTGCAACCTTCATAGGTGAGGGAGCAACAACATACTGGAACATAGATGATGGAGAATATAGAGAGTACAACGGTCCCATACCCCTTTCGGGTTATGAAGACGGACCACATACCCTATCTTACTACACGGTAGACTCTCACGGTAACAGTGAGAGAACAAGAGTCTTTCCCTTCATAATTGACAATACACCTCCCGCTCTTGCTATCATATCACCGGAGGAGAACGTGTGGGTCCCTCCTGAGTTTACCGTTGCCTGGAACGCCACAGACACTGGTTGCGGACTGGACCACTACAGCATAGAGGTGGACGGAGAGGTGGTTGCAGAGAACCTTCAAGAGACAACATATCACCTTCGGGATCTCACAGACGGAAGGCACATAATAACACTTCACGCCTATGATAAACTGGGAAATGAGATGGAAATAGAGCTTCAGGTGAGAGTGGACTCCACCTCTCCCGAGCTTACATTGCAGCCTGACCTGGCTGAGATATACATAAATGTGGAGAACTACGCTATTCAGTGGAGTTCTGCAGATGACCTCTCTGGTATAAACCACTTTGAAATCTCTGTAGATGGAAGGAGGTGGGTGAGCATATCGGCGGATCAGCCCAGATACGTCCTGATGGACCTTCGGGAGGGGACACACCATGTGAGGGTAAAGGCTGTGGACAACGCTGGAAATTCCATTGAGAGATCCCTCACACTCCTGGTAGACCTCCACAACCCAATCGTACGGACCCAGGCCCACTTCCAATATATAAGCCCAAAAAGCCTTCCACTGCCGTTCGGCTGGGAAGCTGAGGATAAAAAGATATCGAATATGAAGACTGGTGTGAAGAAAGTGGTGATTCAAGTAAAAAACATTGACACAGGAAATGTTCTGGAAGTGAAGGAAGTGGTTAACCGCACAATGTACTATCTAACCAATCTCACTGAAGGGAGAATAGAGGTGACGCTTACCGTGTATGATCTGGCAGGAAACAATGACTCCACGAGTTTTTCATTTGTCTACGATGCCACACCTCCAGAGATAGAATTCAGTTACTGGTTTGAGCGTATCTCCAATGATGTTTATGTGAAGGTTCAGGGCAGTGACGAGCTCAGCGGAATTTCATATTATGAGATAATGGTGGATGAAGGTGAGTGGAGAGAGATGGATATGAGGTTGGAGGAGGATGGGAAAAGTATTGGGGAATTCACCATATATGTTATGGAGCCCGGAGACCACGAGGTTTATATACGGGCCGTGGACAGAGCCGGAAATGTGAGGGTTGAGGGGTACACAGTGCACATAGGATTCGTGGAGGCTCATGTTTTTGAGCTAGGCGTATGCCTCCCTGCCCTGGTGGCTATTATACTTATCATCTTTCTCCTAGTAAGGAGGAGGTTGAAAAGTAAAAGCTCTCCTGTGGAAGAGGTAAAAGAAGAGATGCACCAGATGTTTTCAGGAGAGACCACTACTTTCCAGCAACCATCCCCCGAACCCGCTGAGAAAGCACTTCCGCTTGAAAAGAAGATAGAAGAGATAAAAAGGTTGAGAAAAAGAATCTATAGAGGTACCCAGCGTTTGACAGAGAAGGGCATAGATGTATCAGATGTAATGGGTGTTTTGGCCACAGCCTCTAAAGCAGAGAAGAGAAGCGACTTTGACCTGGCCTACAGAGCTACAGTACAGGCATGGGAAATGCTGAAAAGCAGATACGAGGGCCAAGGTGTTGAGGAGTTAGAAGAATGAGTGGGTGGTTGAGAAGGCCATAGGGTGCATTACGATACAGTAGAGCTGTAATGAGTGGGCAAGTTGATAGTTGCCATTTCAGTGAACATATTATTATCATGTAACTATAACAAGGGTTTTGATTGACCGACGGAGCCCCTATGTGTTAAACTCATATAGCCATAATTGTATTATCCCCTGGTGGTTCCATAACAATGCGGCAAGTGTCAAAAGGGATATCAGCGACTTCTTTAATGGATATCCAAAAGAGACCACTCGAAAAACCTACCACTCCGGTATGCGTACCTTCTTCCGCTCCGTCTACGGCCTCCGTGACGCTTTTGATATGATAGATTACGGAAATAAATATCTCAGAGAAATAGCTGAAGGCAGGGACTGGGGTGCCGATGTCAGACGCTTCTTAGCTGAGCAATCCACTGCCCCTCCCAAAACTCAGTTTGTTCGCCGGAGTACTCTGAAGTCTTTCTTCCGCTGGGCTTTCTACGATGACCCGATGATAGAGGGAGAACTGACCACACTGGGACGGGGGATTCGGAGAGTGCGGAGGGTGGCGGTCAGTGAGAAGGCACCCATTGACAAGAGCGATATCATGCGGCTGCTCCAGGTGGCTGATGTCCGAATGAGGGCACTCATTCTCTGTCTGGCTTCAACAGGGTGCCGTGTGGGAGAGCTCCTGCAATTACGAATGAATGATGTTGAGCTGGACAAGAAGCCGCCTGTGGTGCACATACGACGTGAATACGCCAAGAATAAGCAGGGAAGGGTGTCATTCCCTCACAGAGGAGGCAAAGAGCGCTCTTGAAGCATGGCTGGCAGTGAGAGACCAATATCTCAAGGTGAAAGGAGTACGGAAGAGTCCACGGTCCGGGGAGCACTATGAGGTCAGCGATGATGACAGGATCTTCCCATATTCTATTACCACGATAGAACAGAGCTGGGCTAGAATGGTTGAGAAGATTGGCTATGATGGGAGAGACAGAGAGACCGGGCGGAGGGTCTATCGGCTTCACAGCTTGAGATCGTGGTTCAGGAAGCAGGTGGCCAGTGTTGTGGGTGTTGACATTGCTGAGGCGTTAATGGGGCATGAGGGGTACCTGACAGGTGCTTATCGTCAATATTCAAAGAAGGAGCTGGCTGAGGCATACTTGAAGGCTGAAGACGCCTTAACCGTTGCAATAGTTGACAGAAGTAAGGAGATAAGGTCCCTGGCTGAGAAGAATCGTGAGCTTGAGAGAAGAATTAGGGAGCTTGAGGCCATCCTTCGTTATAACAGGGGGGACCTTGAGAAGTATGGTGCCCCGGCTGCCTCCTCTCCATCCATTGCCAGGATAATGGACAGAACTGATAAGGTCCTGGGTGGCCCTCAAAGAGTGGAGATTGTGGAGATCAACGGGGAGCACTACATCCGTGATGCGTACGGGAGGCTTAGAAGGTTTGTTTATGTCTCTGACGGGGATGATGACCTATAGGAGTGAGTGGGGTGTGCAGGGGGTGTGCCTCCCCACGGTCTCCCTTTTATGTATAGGGGAGGGGGCATGGAATGAGAAAATGACTGGATATCCCTCCGCAGGCTGTGTGGGTATTATGGTATAAACACTTACCCTGGTGTCCGGAAGTCTCCTAAGAGAGGGGAATACGTGAGAGCGTCCCCCTGATACAATGGAGCTTCTATCCCTCTCCCGGTTGCCCCCAGTGAACTGAAAAGGAGGGGTCATACAGAAGACAGATAGATGTTGGGGTTCTACCAAAGCACTTTGGTGTCGCCACACCCCGAACATTTTAGAGTAACCCCGAAAAAATACTAGTATATATAATTTTGCTGTGCATGCACACCAAAAATATATATAGACGGCACCAATAAATAATTTTCATCCCCTCAAAACCGCCTGTATCATGTCCAAGGGGTGAGACCATAATAGACGGGAATTCCTTAAAGGGCGGGCCCTTGCGGCGTCCGGTGAGAGGGATATTACGGAGTTTCACAGCCTCCGCGCTCTATGTGAAACCGGTGCCTCCTGTATCGGAGAGGAGGGAGAACGCCGGATATTTTGGCGAAGATATATCAGGGGATATCTTCGCTATTCTTTCTGAAGCGAGGCATCAGTGGAAAGGGGGTGTGCGTAGAGACCCGCGAGGGCTGCCTGGGCTCTTCTCAGAAGCGGAGAAGTCCAGCAGAAAACTTCTCTCAAAATATGGTTTTGAGGGTTTCAGAAGGGAGGATGAACTATGACGGGAAAAGTTGTCCGTTGCGGAGGAACGGAAGAGGGATCTGAAAGATGTGACGGCTTCTGGAGAACATGGCTCAATGGAGCGTCTCTTCTGAAAATGAAGAGATGGAAGGCGCTGTGCTTATTCGCCACAGGGGCCGTCGCCCTGATGGTGCTCACAATATTCTACAGCCCGGTGGAAAAGTGGTTCTCCGAAGCGGGTGCAGAGGCACCTGAGGACGGAAAGGTCATGAAACTTGTGGATATGGGCACGATTGAGCTTCAGGAGCTTCAGTACTACTACACCAGTGAGTTCATCCGTTATGACGGCGAGAGAAACGCATACATCCTCAACTCCAGTATCAGCATTGGAAACGGTACGGTGCTCACCATCTCAGGCCTCCGCCTGATAGTCAACACAACGTACCAGAATGTAGAGATCATCGTGGAGAGCGGTGGAGAGCTGAGGATGAGCAGCACGAATCTATCCGTTGAAGGTCCCACAGCCCATTACATGGTTATGAAGTTTTACGGCAAGGCGGAGATAAGCGAGTCGCAGATAGGACCCGAGACTCAGACGGATTCTTTCAAGGGCCTGAAGATATACTCCAGCAGGACAAAGATAGTAAAAACGGTGATTCAGGGCTCCTCAGAGGACGGAGTGTACTGCCAGAGGGCCTCTCCTATCCTCCAGGAGTGTATCATAAGGAACAACGGCGGGAGCGGCGTGAGAAGCGAGGACAAAGGCCCTATAATACATCTCACGGAGATATACGGTAACTCCCAGGACGGTGTTAATATTGAGAACACGGACTATTACGAGATTACAACAACAGCAGACGGCGAATTCTACACAGATGTGCGGTTTGAGTCCGGTGGCGGCTCGGATAGTAGTGTGAGGCTGAAGAAGGAGATCAACAATCCCCCTGTATCCGCCAGCTTCTCTGTGTTCGGCAGAGGTTACATTTACAATCATAAAATAGTAGATGACACCTATCAGGAGTTCACCAAGGGTTCCGGGTCCTATGTGGATGTCAAGGGCGACACGGTACAGCTTAAAACCGTTCCAACGGTGACTAAAAGAAACATCACTAATACTGCCTTTCTTGAGGGAGCGCCTTACCCCAATGCCACATTCGGTAAAGAGGTGGACTTCCCCTTCATTCATCTTACCAATATAATAGCTGAAGAAGATCTAACACTCGCTTACAACCTCTCCAACGTGACCCTGACCCCCTATGATGGACCGGTAGCATATCAGATGGGCCCGCAGGACAATGAGCCGATGACGGGCCTTCAAAACGGTGAGGAGGGCTGGGAGATATATGCCAACCAAAACTCCTGGAAAGAGTTCGTTATACCTCCGATCTTTCTTGATTTAGATACAAAAATCTCTTTTAAGGGCAAATTTGACGCCCGGACGGAAGTGGAGGCGATAGGATTCGCCTGCGGGGTAGGCCCTTACAGAAAAGAGATTATATTCCCACTATACGGAATGATGGATGATCCTGAGATGTCCTGGGGTACCACATTCGGGGGCTGGGATACCAGATACTTCAATGATACGCTTCAGGAAGACGAGTGGATAGATTATGAAATTGATCTGGGTAGTATATGGAGGGATAAATTTCAGGATAACGCCTTTGTGATAGACAGGATAATCATAATAAACGATAACGATGAGGGAGACCCCCCGCCTGATGTGAATGGCTGGCATTTCAGAGGACTGATTCTAGATGGTTTGAGGAAGTATTCCTATCCTGGAAGCTATCAGTCTCAGATCATCAGCTTTGACAGGGTTGTGACGCTTTCCAACATTCAGGTGATGAACATTATTGACTGCACAGAATACGAGGTGTGGTGCAGGGCCTCAATGGACGGTGAAAGTTTCGGGGAATGGATATATATGGGCACGGGCTCATCAGGGGTTTTTGATACAGGCATTCAGGACATGAGGGGTATGAAATTTCAGGTGAAGATAGAGATATGGAACAACACTACCAGCGATTATGTCGCTCCCGTTATAAAATACATCACGCTTGAGTTCCTCTCCTCTTTCCACACGGTGGATCTGAGCACTCTGGATGACTTTACAGGAGGAACCTACGATAATACCTCCTGGGACACTCAACAGCACGGCATCAGACTTGAAGACCCCGCTGCGAACTCCCAGGGAAGCTATACCTCACCGGCCTACGATGCGGGAATGGACGTGTACTGGAACTATATAAAATGGAACGGAAACCTTAGCACTCAATGTAATGTGACTGTTCAGACCCGAACGAAGGCCAGTACATCGGACGCCTGGAGCAGCTGGAGCACGGCCGTTGGCACGAGCCTCAGGGAGATGCGTGTCAACTCTCCCAAAGGTAGATACTTCCAGTT